>ENA-OPFI01000453-OPFI01000453.1-human-gut-metagenome-genome-assembly--contig:-NODE-453-length-18460-cov-4.329476_pt1 | contig 18460 bp, 18 predicted proteins | sample MGYA00241308_ERZ501550 | MGnify/ENA primary metagenome ERZ501550 (study PRJEB25962, sample SAMEA2042433) | human gut metagenome | biome: human gut; feature: human-associated habitat; material: faeces...
CAAGAAAGCGGCAAGCAATGCAAAGCGGTACCCACTTTGCGAAAACAAGCGGATTCCGTTTACACGGAGCCCGCCTGTTTCATGCTTGTTGGGGCGCTGCCCCAATCCCCGCAGAACACAAGTTTTGTGTTCTGGAACGATGGATAAATCCATCGGCTGCGCGATTTTTCAAATCGCTTGTGGGCGGGCAGCTCAGCGCTGCTCCGCCTCTTTTTCCCGTCGTTCATTCGCTTCCTCCTGCTCCTTATCCAACTCCAGAATACGGTCGATATTGGCCTTGGCCGTCAGCAGCTCTTTCATTTCCTCACGGGCTTTTCGGTAGTCGGCGTAGGCCGCTTTCTTCTCCGCCAGCAGCTCGGCGTACTCGGTATTCAGCGCCTTGATGGTGGGCAGCTTCTTGAAGCCCAGTCCATCAAAATAGTTCTTTGCGGCCTTGTGAATCGTGATCTCGCTTTCATGCTCTGCAAGAAATTTCTTGGAGTACCCGGCCTTGCGATAGGCAACGTAGGTATCGCGGGTCTTGGCGTAATTGGCAATATGCTCCCGCAGCACCGCAATCTCAGCCATGCGCTTTTCCGCAGACTTGATCCTTGCGGAAAGCTCATTGAAGTGAGCGGACGCTTCCGCCGCTTTCTCTGAGAGAACGGCGTAATCTAAAAGCTCATGGTCTTGCAGATAGGCCACCGTCTGTGCCATCTGCTTCAAATTGAACAACGTCGCCCAACGCGCATAACCGGCACCTTTGCCAGCGCGTAGTTTTGTCTGAATGTCCACCAGAAGATTCCCGCTGCGCTTTTCCGGTTTGACCGGTGCGGCGGCGTTCTTTCGTGGTGTATGCGCCTTTTCACCTGCAATCACCGCGCGGAGATCTGCGGGAGTATAACCGTCACCGAGGGTATCCATGCGAATGGACTTTTTCTGTTCGCCGCCTAACAGGGACGGGACTTTCTTGCCCTTGACCTCATACCCGGCCTGCCGCAGCAGCTCCAGCAGCGCTTCAAAACTGTCGGGCTTTTGTGTCAGCGCATCGTCAATGGCTGTGCAGATTCGCTCCCGGTGGGAGGGCTTCTTTTTGTCGCCCAGCCACTTGTTGTAGCTCTTGCCGTGCGGCTTTGGATTCTCAATCACAGACAGCCGGTGCTCCATACATACAAGATCGCTGAGTTTCCGGCAGCCTCGGTGCTGCCCCAAAAGTTGCGGAATTTCCGTGTGCAGTCCAGTGTGGTGGAGTTCCAAATGATATGGTTACTCCTGATATTTACTCGGCATAGGGCTACCTCCTTCGGGTAAAAATTAGAGCACCCGGAATTGGGCACTCTATGTATGAGAGATGACAGGTTCTTAATATGTTTCCGCGTGAAGCTTGCCGCTATAAGCACAAAATTTCAAGTGCAGCGACTGCCACTCGTCAATCAAGCTGACAGAAGAACGCCCGCCTGTTGTGACAAGCGGGCATTGTGCCATAGGTGTTACATTTTTCCGTTTTGTCCGTCGGCCTCCGCTTTCCCCAGCAGATACAGAAACGCAATGGCGGGCACACGCAGAATCGGCACCTGGGTTTCGTGCTTTGCAATGCCGAAATCGTCCAGTTGCTTCGTGATGAGAAAAGCGCTTGTGACCTTTGCACTTTCATCCTTGCAGAGTTCGACGAGGGCATCCGTGGCAGGTATATGGGAATTGTTGCGGTATTTCACCTCGCAGAGAATCTTTTCGCAGGGCAGCTCAATGACCACATCGACCTCTTTCTGATTATCCTTTGCCTTTCTGAAGTAGCCGAGCTGCGCCGTACTGCCCTGGTAGAAGGATACGATATGCTTATATACCGTCGTTTCCACCATCGCCCCAAGCTCCCGTTCATCCGAAAGAACGTCGTCTATCATCAGAACGGCGTTGCGTATGGCGGCGTCGGCAATATATATCTTCGGTTTGCCCTTCAAAGCGCCTTTGCTGCCCACATTCATCGGCTTCGACAGATAAATCAGATTGGACATTTCAAGAGCCTCGATATAGCTGTCTATTGTAGAGGCAGAGGTATTTTCCAGTTCCTTTGCCGCCGTGGTCACGCTGAAAGTTTCTGTTGAGTTCATGCAGAGATACAAAAACAGTTTTTCCATCAGTAGCGGACTCCGGATATTGAAGAGCGTCAGCACATCGCGCTTGATAACCTTGTCCACCACATCTTCCCGCAGCATCCGCTGCGCATACACATCGTCATCAGACAATACAAGCTCAGGAAAGCCGCCGATCATAAGGTAACGGTTGAAATGACCTTCCAGCGGCGCAAACCGATCCATCAAATCGCCAAGCTCCGCTTTGCTCATTTTTACGAGTCTTGTGAGCCGCAAATTGTCAGGAAGAATCGGTTCTTCAATTTGCAGCAGTCGGCAATACTCATAAAACGACATGGTGGGTATTTTCAGAATGCTCCATCGCCCCGTCCCGCTGTCGGTCGAGCCTTTTTCCAATATCGGGCTGGCCGAGCCAGTCGCTGTAAGGCGAATGTCCTTCCTGCTGTCGTAGATGACCTTCATCCAAAGCTCCCAATGCTCGGTATATTGAATTTCATCGAGAAAAATATATCTTGTTCCCTCAATGGGGTAAAGGGACTCATAGATGGAAAGGACTGTCTCCACATTGACGAGCTTTACAATCGGATTGTCGAAAGATACATACAGGATATTTTTGGGGTTTACGCCCTCGTCGATCAGGCTGTTCATCATCTGATACATGATCGTTGTCTTGCCGACACGCCTTGCGCCGGATAAAACGGCAAACCGCCGAATCGTCTTATGCGAAATCATTCTCAATGCTTCGTAGTAGGCAAGCCTTTTCTGCGGCTTGTTTTCCTCTTTGATTGCCAGCGGATTGCGCCACCAGGGATTGTACTGCCGCAATACCTTGATGACCTGCTCATCGCTTACGATTGCCATACAAGCACCTCCTTATAGGTAGTTTTTCCACGGAGTTGTATCTTCATACCAATGAAACTCCGCGGGAGTTATACAAGTATATTATAGCAACAGTCATATGCAAACGCAAGAGGGTTTTAGAAGGGTGAGAAAAAACGATTGGCATTTCGCTGCCTAAATCCTTGCATCTTCTTTTGTGTTTGCTACAATAGCGATAATGGCAAAACAAAATGAAAGGGGTACACACATGGGCGAAAATCAGGTGTTTCCGGATTGGCTGGACATTGACACGGGGATGCTGGCCGAGGAGATCAGTGATGTTGAAGTTGACCTGCTCCACAACTGCGAGAAATACCGCAGCCTGCACAAGGAAAAATTCAAGCTTCTGAATGCATATCCAAACCTCTATAAAATGAGGGATCGCGGAACTCCATCCGCACTCACAGCCGAGGAATCCGGCGCGACGATCCAGATCAATCTGCTGGAACAGAAAATGCGCGCGATACGAGATGAAGCGGTGTTCCTACTGGGTCGTAAAAATGCGTATATGTTTATGCGCAGCATAGGACTTGTGTAAACACATAGAATATCAATGGCAGAGAGGCCGCTCCGAATGGAACCGCCTCTCTGTTTGTCATATCCCCCCTACACACTTTGCGAGGCTTTGCAGGCTGTTTTCTATGTAAATGAGTGTTCCAGATCGTTATTCCGTTATTTGTTCTCGAATTGTATAAAATTGTCGATTTTTTAGAACTAATTTAGCAAATTCACTTGAAATCTTTGAGGTGAATACACACCGTAAGAGGTGGGCGTCAACCTGAAGAACGGTTACAACGGCGACCTGACCAGCCGCGAGGCCGGCTCCGTCGGTGGCCAGATGGTCAAGAAGATGACGCCCATACGAACGATGATTTTTGTGAGAGCGGATAGAACAGCCATAGGACACCAGGTGGAAATAACATACATAGCGAATATCACGATATAACAAGGACGTAATCGACATTTACGAGAGACGCGCTCATTTCATCAAAGTTTATCTGAAATTCCTTGTCGAGTTTTGTATTTTATCAGTTATAACTTATAAATTCACAATTTTGCCATTGAGTTTCACCTGTAAGTGTGCTATACTACGGTCAGCCACGGAAAGGGGGCAAAGCCTTATGATCAAACGCGAACTGTATATGAGCCGTATCCGTCCGTTTATCGGAACGGAACTGATCAAGGTCATGACCGGTATTCGCCGCTGCGGAAAGTCGGTCATGTTGGAGCTGATCAAGCAGGAACTCACGGAGTCCGGTGTCAGCCCGACGCAGTTTATCTCCATCAACTTTGAAGATATGAGCTATTCCCACCTGCAAACCGCACAGGCTCTGCATGACGAGATCACCGCAAGAGCCGCCGAAATAGAGGGCAAGGTCTATTTGTTCTTTGATGAAATACAGGAGGTCAAGGACTGGGAAAAGTGCATCAACTCTCTCCGTGTTTCTCTGGATTGTGATATCTACATCACCGGCTCCAATGCAAAGCTGCTGTCCGGTGAGCTTGCAACTTATTTGGGCGGTCGGTATGTGGAGTTTGTGATCTATCCGTTCTCATTCGGGGAGTTCATGGAGCTTTACCGTTCGATTGCGCCCGATGCGTCCATCCAACAGTGTTTCCAAAAGTACCTGCTTGCCGGAGGTATGCCCTATCTCGCAAACCTCCGCTATGCAGATGCTCCGTCCAAGCAATATCTTCATGACCTGTTCAACTCTGTCCAGCTCAAGGACATTGTGAAGCGGAATAAAATCCGGGATGTTGACTTACTGGAACGGATCATTGCTTATGTGATTGCAAATGTGGGCACGACTTTCTCGGCTACATCTCTTGCGAAGTTCCTGAAAAATGAGCAGCGCACCGTTGCCCCGGAAACAATTCTGAACTATATCAAATACTGCTGCGAGGCGTACCTGTTCTATCAGGTGAAGCGGGAGGATTTGCAGGGGAAACAGATTCTTACCTCCAACGAGAAGTATTATATTGCCGACCACGGTATCCGCGAGGCTGTTTTCGGCGGCAATATGCGGGACATCAATCTCATTTTGGAGAATATCGTGTATCTGGAATTGCTACGCCGGGGTTACGAAGTGACTGTCGGCAGAACGGGCGATAAGGAAATTGATTTTGTATGCGACAAACGCAGCGAAAAGCTGTACGTTCAGGTCACTTACCTGCTGGCATCGGAAGAAACAGTCAACCGTGAGTTTGACGCGTATGATAACATCCGTGACAATTTCCCCAAATATGTCGTTTCCCTCGATGAATTCGATATGAGCCGAAACGGGATCAAGCACCGAAATATCCGCGACTTCCTCTTGGCGGAGGAATGGAACTAAGTACGAAGCCCAGCATCACGTCAAACGGTGCGATGCTGGGCTTCTTTTTGTTATACTTGTTTCTTTAGCCGTTCTGAGATTTCCATAATTGTATTATTGAAAGCTGCCAATCAAAAGCAACCGAATCAGCAAGAGAGCAAACGAGAAATCAATGAAGGTGTTTTTAGTGTGACTGTAAATTGAATACGCCTAAGGAATACGCGAATAGCCTTCAAAAAATCTTTCATGTGTATTTCCCCTTCAACAGTACGTTCTCGCTCGTTCGCTTTGGACCTCTTTCGGTCTGGCGAGTCAGGAAGGGGGCTATCTGACTCAATTTGTATTATAGCATATTCATTATGAGTTTGCAAGAAAATGTAGTGACAACGTATTGACATATTTCCGTATTATGGGTATACTAGAGGAAAAGGAGGTCTGCTACTATGTCAAATATCAATGTGGCTACCGCACCGAAAACAGCGACGTTTCAGATGCGTATCAACCCGGAGATCAAGCAGGAGGCGGAGAATGTTTTTTCCGCCTACGGTCTGAGCCTGACGGACGCTTTTAATATTTTTCTCCAGCAATCACTGAACAGCAAGGGATTCCCGTTTCTGCTGTCCCCTGAAAATGCGGAGTACATGAAATCCAAGGCTGCGGCGCAGCTCATGGCCGAGATCGACAAGGGCTGGAAGTCTGTGGAAGAAGGAGGCTGGCTCACGCTGGAAGAAGTGGAGTCCCAGCTTGGGCTGACGGATGAATAAGCTGCGCATCACACCGGCGGCAGCCAGTGACTTGGCGGAGATCAAGGCCTACATCTCGCTGGAGCTGCATAACCCGCAGGCTGCACAGCGAATTGTGAGGAACATTACTCACGATCTAGGGCATCTACAGCAAAATCCGCATCTGGGCTTTGCTGTTTCGGCCAAAATCGGCAGAGAGACCGACCTGCGGGCACTTCTCAGCGGGAACTATTTCCTATTCTACCGTATTGGAGGCGAGACGATACAGGTTTCCCGTATTCTGGATGGACGGCAGGATTATCTGCGTATTCTGTTTGGCGCAGCGGAAGAGAAGTGAATATCAGTAACACGATAGCAGCCCCTTCTTTTCAGGTAGAAAGAAGGGGCTGCTCAGTTTTTCAATCATGTGGTTTGAAAATTCACTTTTTCGCGAACTCCCTTTTAAGTTAACTGCGCATAAGTCTTGACGGTACCTGCTACTGCTGCGTTGGTAGTCAACTTTTATGCAGATTTATTCATCATGAGACTAAAAGGCCCCATCCAAATGGATGGGGCCTTTTAGTCTCATACAATAACAATATGGCTAGGTAAATGACGCATTCAGCTTGCAGACTTTGTCATCGGATGACATTCCTTCCACACTTGTTTCCTGCAAAGTGCCGTTGACCTCTGACATTACCATGCCCCAGGCAGCGGATGCAAATGAATCGTCGGGAAGCTTTATATCTGAATAAGAACCATTGTCCCCTTGGAATATGCGGGCAAGCACGAAACCTTGCCCCTCTACATATTCATAACTGGCAGTGAATACGCCGGTATATGTGGCGACAGAGGACTGTGCGGTCACAGAAACGCTGACCACATCCTCCTTCTCTTCATCTGTGAATCGCGCAAGGACAGAGACATCTGTTAAGTGGTAATCGCCGGGAGCAGCCGGTGCGACCATTCCCCAAAAGACATCGCTTTGTTCCAGATCGTTTTTTATCGCTCCTTCAGACTTTAAGCCAGAAGAATAGAAAGTAGAGTCTCGGCCACATCCCGATAGTATAGTGAGGCCCAGAACGATTGCGATAAGTAGTCCCGTTTTCTTCATCTTCCGTATCCTCTCTTTTCATAGTCAGATCGCGTGTCAGCCTGCCTCTGCTAAAATAAAGGCAATACTGATGGCAATGGCCAGCAGCACGATCAACACCCATTTGGCGATTTTCTTAGGCTTCATCTCTTTGATGCGGGCTACATTTTCTTCCGGCGTTTCTTCGTCAAAGTTGAACTTCGAGATAGCAAAGGGAATTGCGGCCGAAATGATGTACCCCACATAGTAGCCCAGCGTCGCCCGCTGAAAGAAAGCCAGCACAATGGTCACAAAATACCGGGCGATCGCAAGAAACATGTATTTTACCAACTCCCAGACAATTCCCAAGAAAGCCCAAATGATATTGCCAATGAATCCGTAAGAGAATCCATCCACATAGTCATAAAAGGCGCCCACAAATATCTCGACAACCGCATGACCAAATACCAGTGCACCATTTCGCAGTCCGTCTATATAGCCCAAATGGTCAGAGACCTCTTCTGCCGGCATAACGAGATTGTAGCCAAAGAGCGGAACGTTTTTTGCGGCAAGGGCGGGGGTGTATTTCAACCCAAATGCGATCGTAAGGCCAAGAATGGCAAGCAGCAGTACCGCGCTGACAGAAGATAGCTTTTTCGCTGTTTTCAACTCCTTGGCATTCTCATGCTGAAAGAGTGTTGCTTGCAGTGAAGCCTTCAAATCATCTGGCAATTCCGCATTATCTATGACCTTGCGGAGCATTTCTGCATTTTTCTTGGCGTCTGGCGATGCGACCTGTCTGCTGAGCAGCTCATACTTCTTTTTTGCGGCAGCCGCCCGCTCACGTGTGGGGTATTCCATACCAAAGGCCGTCCGGTACGTCAGGTCGATCTCGTCCAGACGCCTGCCGATCTCCTTTAGATACGCGTCTTGCAGCGGGGCTGGATAGCCGACTTTGCAAATTCTGTCCTTCAGATCCAGCAGCGCGGTCTCGGCCTCAGGGCCTTCACCACATTGTGTCAAGCGAGCATATAGGATATTTGCGTGGCCGCGTACAGCCTTCGCCTCCTCAACCGTATCGCAAACGATCTCTGGTGTTCCCTCCAGTCGGGTGTCTACCGTTCGCGCTGTCAGCTCCGCTTTTTGCAGGCGGGTGTCAATACTCTTTTGGTATTCTGTGGCCACCCGCGTATGATACTGAGAAAGTTCTTCCTTTGCCCGCTCCAGCGAAGAGAGATCATCGTCCTTGGCGGTATTCATGATGCCCTGGATCGCGTTGTACTCTTTGCGGGCTTCATCAGCCTCTTCGCGGCTGCGGCACAGCACACCATTCACAGTGCGGTATTGCTCGTCAAAGCGTTGGACTGCCTTCGCGATGACCTGCGTTTCTGGCAGCGGTTCAAAGTAAGACAGTTTCTTGCGGTAGGCAGTCACTTTTTCCTGTGCATCCAGCGCCCGCTGCTCTGTATCAAACATCAACGATGCGGCAAACTTAGAAAGAAGAGATTTCTTCTCCTCGTCAAACGCATAAAGGCCAAAGTAATTTGCCAATCCGGAAAGTTGTCCGTCCTTATCACCATAATGCTGCAAAATATAGATGTACCACTGAGGCGAATAGGAATCCAGATCAAAAACATGCAGCAATGCTTCTTTTCGATCATCTTCCGTCGGAAGTCTTTCGATGTTGGCAACAATGGCCTCAGCGGAACGGTGGTTCTCTTCAGACACAAGGCCAGCGGCAGGAATAGGATCGACTTCCAGCACATTAAGGCAATCTACCAACGCGAAGTGCAGGTTAAAGACGGATTTCCGCAGGCCAACCGTCAGTGTATTACAGGTTTTGGGGTCGTTATAGATCTTCGACAGCTTGAAACTGGACGCGATCGAGGAAATCGTTTTGCCAACAGCGTTGAACACCATATGACCCGCGCCAGTGACCAAGTTCAGCGCACTGGCGGTCACGGCGCCGGACAGGGCGCCAGCCAAACCGAAGCCGCCGCCTTGCCACCGTGCACGTCCCTCTCTGCGGGCCACACGGTAACGATCCAGCTCTTCTTCGTTCATCACCACTTCGGCATAGCGGTCATACACCGTCACGAAATTGAATACTCGCTTCGCTCAGTGCGGGGATCGCACTGACCTTCAAGAGTGGAATTACGCGGTTCAGCGCCTTGAAAAATGCGCCGGAATCTACAGTAGCTTTCATGCTGCACTCCTATTCTTATCCAATGTGGTACTCATGCGGACGGTCTTGGTGGAAAAATCCGTTTGCCGTGCGCTGCATTCTCCGTTGACGAGGATATTGTAGACCATATCCACCACGATCATAGCGGCGGTGATATTGGCGGCCATGCTCTGCGGGTCTGCCAGAGATGCTTCTGCACAGGAAAGCTCCGAAGGGAACCGATCCTGCGCCTTCAGTAGCTCTGGGAATACGCCGCCCACCGGCTTTCGGACGGTACGGCCATTCCTGCGGACACCGCATACCACCTGACCGGAAAACTCACCGTTGCCGCTGTCGATATAGATAAGGTTTTCCGCTTTCAGGAATGCCTTGTGGCAAAGCTGACGGGACTTGTCGTTATCTACGGCGCCGATAAGTATGACCTGTTCGCGTACCGTGGGGTAGCGACTGTACTCGCCTGCCCAGCCATCTGCGTGAATGAGTGTGGTGAGTGTATCCCGATCCTCTACGAAGGCGGGCAGGTATTCCGCTTCCATACCGAACGCGGAGGCGTATCGCTCTGCCAGGATCTTTGCCTTGTTTTCACCCAGATCAGCGGGAGAAAAGTTCTGACGCACGAGGTTTTTGAGTTCCACCTTGTCGCCGTCACAGATGATAAAGCGGCTGGGCCGATCCAGTGCATACAGGAGCCGATAGATATGCGGCGCGATATGTCCGCCTGTTCCGCCTGCGCCCAGCATGACGATTTTCACCGGTGTATTTGTAGGCAGCTTCATTTCAGATCCCCCAGCAGAAGCTCCAGCGCCTTCCAGCCCCAAATACCCGTTTTCTCCGCTTTGCGAGGCGAGACCCTTGAGACCGGCGCCTTTCCGTGGCTTACTTCAGTACACCATTCAGGCGGAAAGGGTTCCTCAAGCCCCTCTACCACCGTACCGGGGTCGATGTCCACGAAAGACCCGCCGCAGCAGATACGTGCCGCAATCTCCGGATAGAAATGATCCAGATGGCCCAGCACCATGTAGATGCCGGTCCCGCGTTCATCCGCGTCATCAATAGAGGAGAAAAACGCTTCCATGCTATTGTGGGAATGAATGTCGGCATAGTGGATATAGCGGCTTTCATCATCGTAGGGATTTTCCTGCAAACTGGCGTGGATGCCCGCTTTGCTGACGTCCTGTTTGGGGACGTAGGCGAGGTATTCCTCCTTCCACTTGTCCCAATAGATCAGCGCCAGCGCCTCATACTCCTGTCCATGCTCTGCCATGAAGGAGCGGAAGAACGCGATGATCTGGCGCATCAGTGACAGCGGGATCAGGGGCAGGGCCGGGGTAAACCCGGCCGCAACCGCCTGAAAATCAATGATCTTGTGTTTTGGGGCGATAAATTCACCCTGCTCGGTCTTGTGCATCTCGTAGATGTGACCGTCATTGCCGGGGATCAGGCAGATGACCTTATCCGAATTGCGGGCGGCCTCCACGGTGGGAAATGTTCCCTTGTAGGCGGCAGTGCCTTTATTCTTCATGGTCACCTTGGGACGCACGATGCAGTCCGGATTCTTGTCCTTGGCTTTTTTGAGTGCGTCCAGGAACTCACGGGAACGCTCGATAGATTCCTTCATGGAGATGATCGTTGTTCCCTTGGGGTCTTTGACGTCCTTGCGGATAGTGCCATACTCCACCGACCATGACACATTTTTGCCCTCCTCCAAGTCAAGAAAATCCTCTGACTTACGGATGCGAAGCTCCTCGAATGTCATGGTAGGATCTTCAATGACCTCCTTTGCGCTCTTATGGCAAAAGACAGGCTTCTTTTCAAAGAGACTGGCTTTGGCGTTCTCCACGGTCTTTGCCTCGAAAGCTGCTTCCAGCGGATTGCTGGGTACAGGTTCTGCGGCCGGGATCGTTGCGGGAGGAATGGTCACTGCCGCCGGCTGCGGCGCAGGGGTCTGCTCCGCTTGGGGCGCTGCGGGGGACGTAGGCGGCTGCTCCACGTGGGGCGTTGTTGTCTCCGGTGCGGGGGCGGCCTGCCGAGGTACTTGGAATGGGTTGGCTTCGGGTGCTGCTGCGCCGTTGGATGTGCCGGTGCCGAAGATCTCGTTGATGTCAAGACCTTCCTCCGCGCTGATCTCCTGAAACGGCCACATGCTGTTGCTGTCACTCATGGTAACGGCTCCTTTTGTGTTTTGGGACAACAAAAAAGAACGCAACCGCCCCGAAAGGCAATTACGTTCTTCTTGATGTCCAGTTTTTTACATACTTCAAGTCTTAGTCAGAACGAAGAAGGAAAACTGACCTCCTTTCTCGCCCGTGCCTGCTCTGCTCCGTCCTTTATGCTTTCACCTAAAGTACAGGTTTATTGTACCGCAGGGAAAGCAGGGCGTACAGGTGGAAATCTATCTCTCACAGCAAAGGCTTTGTTCTTTCAAATAATTACCACATAGCCCGTCATGTTTCGGCATTTTTTGACATATACTCTTATAGATTAAGAATTTAGGGCATCTGTATTCGCTCTAACGTGCAAGAAGGTGAAAAATACAATCAGAAATGAAACCCTTTTAAATTATTATTATAGCACATTGAGTTAGCGGTGAACGCCGATACGCCAAGATATCGTATCATCATAACCAGAACAGCAAATATGATAGGAGTTGACTTTATGAGATACCAATTTTCGGAAAGCAACCACTACCGGATCATCGATACCTTTTTGGATTCAAAAAAAGATTTTATCATCCTCGGTCTTTGTGGGAAAACCGGATCGGGCTCCACAACAATTGCACAGATTCTGCAAACACCGTTTGACAGACTCAACCTTCCCCAGCCCGGAGATGCCGTAGGCGATATGCAGGAAGCGGCCGAGTACCGCATTCTTTATACTTATGCGCAAAAGCACTGGAGATCCTTCTTTCGAATTAAATCCAGTGCACTGATTACGGCGCATATTTTAAAGAAATGTCCGGGAGACTTTTGTGCGTTTTTAAAAGAATTGGTTCCTTCTACTGTGTATAATGAAAAAGAGGGGGCGATTCAAACATTCATAGATGGCTTTTTTAATGAGAAAATGCAATTTTCCCTATCTGAGTTATTTCAGATGGATCCTAAGGACAGCGAACATCTTTGCGAGTGGTTTTCCCGCGATCAGATTCTAACGGATGAGGAAGGCAAGCCTTATTCCTTTACGCCCAATGTCCGGGAGAGTACACTCCCTCCGGTCAGGGAAGAAGATTTTAAAGAGGGAAACCTAACACTAGAAGATGACAGTATGGAAAAGACTTCTCCAAGGAGGGATACACCACCGTTGCCGCTGATATTAACGATTCCATAAAACTACTAAGCAGCTATCTAGCCCGACGCAAGCAGTGGGTTAACGAACTTCCCAATGATAAGCGGGCGCCATATCTGGCAGCGCAACGCTCTTTTGTTGTGATCGATAGCATCAAAAACCCCTTTGAATCCATGTATCTGAAAAGCCGGTACACCAATTACTATTTGATTGGGACCTATACAGAGGATCGCACCCGCCATGAGCGACTGCGGGAAAAACAGCGCTATCCTAACACCTATATTGAGGCAATTGACATCATTGAGCAGCAAAGTGCTTTCCAGAAAAAATGGAAAGACGTGGAATCACTTCAGGAAAAAATTGGTGACTTAAAGGAACTCATCGCCTTTCAGGAGATGGCCAAGCAACTTCAGGAGATTTCCAAAAATGCCTGCGCAGGTACAGTAAATGCAGATTTAGATAAGCTCTTAAGAGATTATAACAACTTTGCCGAGTCTGTATTCCAAACGCCATCAGAGTTTGAAAAGCTGATTAGGGAAATAAACGAGTGGATAAAGCATTTAGAGGATCTGCCACTGGGTAGTATCAAAAGCAGCGGGAAAAACCGGCCCTTCATTTTGCAGCCATGGCGGGATAACTATAAGACCGCTCTACGTAAGTGCAGAGACATGCAGGAAGAGTATGAGGTTGCTGAGGTAGTACTGAGCACCATGCGAACAGTGAAAGCGGCTAAGTTATACGCGGAAATCCCCTTTATTTTACAAAATGTAGAGGGGTGTCTGAGAGATGCTGACATTTTTATCAACAATGAAACAGATAACGAACGGCTTATTCTACTGAAGAAAAAACTGCTTCGCTATGTCTCCCTCATTATGAATCCCGGACTAGTTCTGCCAACACCTATTGAGCGTGGAATGCAAATTGCCTATACAGCAAAGCTAAATTCGGGTTGCATCTCGCGCCAAGTTGGTGCGGCAATCACGGACGATCAATACCATCTACTCTCCGTCGGCTGGAACCAGCAACCGGAGATGCAGCTTCCGTGTCTGTACAGAGATTTATGCTCCTTGTATTACCAATGGGCTCCGGACGCATACAGTGATTTTGAATTGGATAACCAGAATACACTGCAAAAAAACATCCAAGATCCGGTCACTAAACTGCTGAGTTTGCCAGAGTGCCCGCTCAAACTACAAGGGAAGATGCCGGCATACTGCTTTAAGGATCTCTATAACTCCATAACAGGCGTTAAGAATCAAGTACACCCTCGCTCACTCCACGCTGAAGAAACTGCTTTTTTGAATCTGGGTCAACACTCTGCCAAAGGCGGGAACCTTTTTACAACCTCCAGCCCCTGCGAGCTTTGCGCTAAGAAAGCCATGTATATGGGAATCAAAAAAGTTTACTACATTGAACCGTACGCTGGGCTATCGTTCAACCATGTGCTGAGTATTGGTCCACGGGAAGCTCGCCCAGAGATGCTTTTGTTTACAGGTGCGGTGGGACGAGCCTACACCCAGCTTTACACACCTCTAATGCCCCAAAAGGACGAGTTGACTTTTTGGATGGGTGCCAACTTAGACGCAAACCTACTAAAAAATATCCAGAAGAATATTGTCAAGAATACTCCGGCACCAACTGAAAACAGTCCGGAAACCACGACTGATGCCTCAACTACATTTGACGAAGGAGGTGGGGAGGATGACACCTCGCCCCGATTTCCAAGTGCATGAGATCTACGAACCTGTGCATTATACGGCAAGGGAGCTCTTGGCCTGTCGACGCGAGCTCCGAGGCATTTTGATTGCGCCCTTTAATAAAACAAAGTGTAAGGGGCTTGGCTACAACATTTCGCCCTCAGAGCTTTGCTACTCGGTAAAAAAGAAATATCTTCTCCAGATTTACCGAACCGAACAAGAGACATACATTTTAATTCCGCCTCATGATACGGTTCTTACGCTGTCCTATGAGTATCTTCAGGTCAGCGCAGAAGTTGCTGGATGCTTTTTGTCGCGCTTACGCCCTGTGACACAAGGGCTTGGAAATATTTCAACAACTCTTGATCCTTGCTGGAAAGGAATGCTCCTACTTGCTATTAATAATCCATCTTCCAAAAAGGTCAAATTAGTCCTCAGCAGAAAGAAAGACGACAAAATGGAGCCTGTAGCAATCTCGACAATGGTTCTTTGGAAAACCGCACCGCTGGCTGACAATAGCGACGGAGCGCTTACCTTTCGCTTGGACAATCCTGCTATGCGGACAGACATTTGGGCTGAATTAATTGCTGAGCCATATCGCTTTTTCCGACCACAGCATTATCAGCAGTTTCGAGAGTTGATCCATACGCTAACGTGCTATCACCCCGCTGAAAATCATCCAAATTGGATCATTCAGATGCAGAGGGCCCTAGATCAACTTCAGATCGCTATAAAATCAGTACCAAGGCAGGATAACACAATTCGTGAAACATTGTTGGCAATTCATCGTTTGGAATGCGAACAGATGTCCCCAGAACTTTCAAAAAAGCTTGAAGAATTGTATCATTTTGGTGCGGAAAACTCTTCGATTGATCTGCATAGCAGTCTTCATCTTGCTACAGATAAAATTATTGAGAAGCTCTCCGACCCAGATGCTTCGCAACTCAAAAAGAATACCGAAAGACTAATGATCATCATTGAGATGATTTATAAAGAATGCAACTATCAAAAACTATGCTTCCAAGTAGCGGATATTCATCGGATTATCGCAGAAAAAACACAATATCGGTGGCGTCTGGATGGATTTAAGCGAGTTTGGCATCGATTCATTTGCCCCAATGTTAGCGCATTTTTGGCCACCTTTTTAATAGCCATTATGGTCTTTATCGGGAAAGATTTTAATATGAAGAGTTTTCTTCCCAATGTTATAATCTGCATTATTCCGTCGCTTCTTTCTATCGTCTTCAACTGTAAAAAGAACCGCACATAGTGAATGATTTGTATCCAAAAAAGAGTGAAAGCCTCCGGCATGGCAGAGTTTGACTTGCCATGCCGGAGGCTTTGCTTGTGCACAGGTGGTCTATGTGCTGCTATCGATCAATTTACATTAGTGCTCTCCGGATCATGTGTTCACACATATTTGGTGTATGTACGGGTATCTGACGCTCCTTCAGAGTCTTTGACAAACAAGGTCACAACAATTTTATACTGTGCGCCTTTTGTCCCCTGATAAGTAATCGTGTTATCGTATGTCACCTTATTCGTTGTATTCATTCCGGCGGAGTACTGTCCATATGATTTCTCGAGTGTCCACGCACTTCCGCTTTTAACATAGAAATACATGCTCTGAGCGCCAATGCGTGACATTATCCCTTTCCCTGTAATAGAGAAAGTGACATTGATCTCTCCGTCGGCATCTGCGCTTGCAACGCAAGAATGGGAAATAATCAGCTTGCTGGCTCGCGTTTCCATAGCAACAGCGGTAGTTGCCAGCATAGCAATAAGGGTCAACGCAAAAATGAGTGATATAATCTTTTTCAACATATACTTTCTTTTCATATGATACTACCTTTCATAAATGGAATCTACAACGGGTATCAAATCACGTTCCGGCAAGTCCGTGTCAACTACACATTCAAGATTGCCATTGAACCATGTGACACAGCTCGAATCCATATTCGTGTAGAAATAATGGACGATCCCATCTTTTGTATATTGGGTAACTGTGTCCGTATCCTTTTCAAACCTCTCTGTATTTATATCCGAGATCTGCCGGATCTGCAATACTAAATAATGGGTTTCGCTTTCGTATACTGCACAGAATTTAACAAAGTTACCGTGTTCGGATTTGCTTACATCTACAGCCGTGGTTTCAAAACCTTCCGGCAGCTTCGTGGGCACTACTTTTTCTGTTATTCCATAGGCCGCCAAGGCATCTTCGATCCTGCTATATTGTACATCCTCCTGCGGCTGCGGTGCCTTCGTCCCAACTTCTTGGGGGATCTCTCCCTTATACGCATTCTCAAATGTAAACACCTCGGATGTCCACTTGCCGACCATTTGGAAGAACCTTGCAAATCCGCCAACAGAGCAGGCGGCCAACACAAATGCACACGCCAGGGCCGCGGCAATGAGCAACGCCTTGCGGAGAATGGTTTTGTGAGATCCCTTTCTGTGTGATGCTTTTTCAGGCTCTAATGGTACATGTATGCTTTCTGCCTCGCCGCTGGGATATAGCTGAAGACCCTCACCTTCTGTCGTTGCATATGTGGAGAAAAAATCCTTCAATGCGGTAGTAGCAGCTTCCTTGTCGGCACCGCCTTCACGTTTTTCAATCACCTCCAAGATGTACATAACCATATCCGGATCACCACCATCGGCAGTTTCCATATCTTTTTGCAGGAGGTCTTCCAGTTCCTGCGTACTCAATTGGTCCAGATAGGAGTACATACCATCATTATTTGTTACAGCCATACTCTGAACCTCCTTCATTTCATGTATGTTTATCGTGGAAATATGCTGACATAAAATCAAAATTAAAAATCAGGAAATTCCTCCCTGATTCGCTTTCGTATTCGCTCAAGACGTTTTTGACTTGTCCAGACGGTAATTCCAAGCTCTGCCGCCGCTTCTTTGTGACTGGCGTTTTCAATTATGATGCGCCGGAATAGTGTGATATCATCTTCGTTAAAAGTATCGTGGACGAATCTATGGATGGCCGAAAGAGCATTTCTTGCAAACAGCTCATTAACAAAGTTATCTGTTGCAGCAATATCTTCCGTTTTGCCGCCGTGGCCGATAATCATGTTGGCTTCCCGCTGTTTAGCACGGGTATAATTCCAAATCTTGTTTTTCAGGGTCTGCATCAGCCAACCTCCGATGTTCTCGTGGCTGACTAATTCATCAAACTTGCTCCAAGCATCATGAAAAGTATCCTGCACAAGTTCTTCGGCGACCCCGGCACTGTTCCTATTTGCCTTGGCATAACGTAGTAGTTTAGCCCAGTTATTGACGTAAATATCGCTAAATACTTCACATTTTTCGCATTGCTCCGGTGCCATATCTCTCACCCTTTCTCTCTGTACGGATCTTTATAGCACCCACATCCCACTGTCGCTTTAAAATCTCTTCCGCACCAGCTATTTTAAAAAATGGTCATTGACATATTGGAGAAGATCGAATAGTTGTCGCGAGTTCTTTTCATCCACAGACACAAGCATTTGCGCAATGTTCTTTTTGGCATTATTTACGGCACTTTCATAAATCAAAGCGTCCGCACTGACGTGTAGAGCCTCAGCCATTCTTACAAGACTGTGGATACTTAGCATCTTGTCACCACGTTCGACCTGCGTAATATGCTCAACTGAAATCTCCGCTTTTTCTGCCAAGAATTCTTTCGTATAACCGCAAGCCTTACGGGCATCCCTAATATTCTTGCCGATAGTACATTGTAGTTCCTTTTTTGACACGGCCATGCACATATACCATCCTTCGAAATTCCTATTGGTACTCATTATATTTCCCAAATAGGATTGACGGAATGTGCTACCAGAGTCTATTATAAGCCCTGCCGGGATTTATCGCAATGAATAACAACGAAAAGAAGTCTTTTTTGTCAGTACACCCGCTTTTGTGAGATACAGATATGATATACAGCAGCTAATCATTATTGCAGACACTCGCGAGTACATCAAGGACACAAGAAAACCAATTTATTTTTTCAAGAATTCTTCCACCATAGGGCACGATTCCACAGCTCCCAGTTTACAAATTGGGGTTTCGGAGCGCGAACCAGATCCAGCGGTCTATGGTGATATGATTAACTATCAATTTTAGTTTTCTTCATATCATTATAAGCAACAAGCTTTGTGTTCAACGTAAGCGCACAATAATCACCCGGCCCGAACAAAGTTACGGCAGAGTCCGGTGCCGGACTGCCGGGTGCCAGGGCATCAGCTT
>ENA-OPFI01000456-OPFI01000456.1-human-gut-metagenome-genome-assembly--contig:-NODE-456-length-18394-cov-2.227275_pt1 | contig 18394 bp, 17 predicted proteins | sample MGYA00241308_ERZ501550 | MGnify/ENA primary metagenome ERZ501550 (study PRJEB25962, sample SAMEA2042433) | human gut metagenome | biome: human gut; feature: human-associated habitat; material: faeces...
CATTATTTGGAATTAAAAAAACGTAAACTATTAGACAAGTTTTTTGCGAATATCAATAAAGTTAGAGAAGCAGGGTGTTCTTTTACTTTGGAAATCACACCGTCAGATGAACTTATTCCATATATTGAAGAAGTGAAGCGAATATCATTAGAGAAGGTCGGGGCGATCTGCCATTGCACTGTAGCTAGAGATGAACAGGATCCTAATAAAATGCCACTTTTAACAAAGATGAGTAAAGAGGATTATATCAAAACATGGAGTCAGTTTGATTCAGATCTTTTTAAATATAAAATTTCAGTATTTGGAGAAAAGCGGAATGAGTTTTGTTATGCTGGAGATTGGTCGTGTTACCTTAATATAGGTACAGGACAAATGTCTCAGTGTTATGTGTCTTTATATAAACAAAATATCTTTGATGATGTTACAAAACCAATTAATTTTCTCCCTATTGGGTGTAATTGCCAAGAGTTTCATTGTTTTAATGCACATGCTTTTTTGACATTTGGTGATATTCCAGAGTTAGAAAGTCCTACTTATGATTCATTACGTAACCGTACATGTCTTGATGGTTCAGAATGGTTGACTCCTAATATGAAAGAATTTATGAGTCATAAACTTGTTGAAAGTAATATGGAGTATACAGAAGAACATAAAGTTGAAGTCGATATTAAGTTGAAAAAATTTAAGATTAAACGTAAAATTCAAGTAAGTAAGGAATTTTTAAAGTTTAAGATAAAAGAGATTATTGGTAAAAAATGAGCTGGAAAAATAAATATGTAATCTTTTAATTCTCTATATTAAAAGACTATTAACGATCTTGTTATGATAAAAAAGGATATACTTATAGGAAAACTTCGAAAAAAGCTAGTTGAAACCCTTATTCCTTTAGTTGATAATGACTATGTATTGGTTGATTTACCATATTATTCTAATGTGGGTGATTTGCTTATATGGGAGGGGACGGAGTGTGTACTAGCTAAATCGAAAAAAAAGTGTATTGGCAGATATAGCAAAGAGACTTTTAAATTTAGAAATCTTCCAGAGAATGTAATGATCATTATACAAGGTGGTGGCAATTGGAGTGATTTATGGATAGAGCATCTTAATTTCCGTAGAGAAATTGTTCGTAGGTATAGCCAATATAAAATTCTGATGTTACCCCAATCTGTTTATTATTCAAATCAAAATGAACTTTTGAAGGATGCAGATTTATTTTCAAAATGTCGTAATCTTATTATCTGTTTACGTGATGATCGTTCTTTCGAACTTATAAATTCTCATTTTTCTAATCATATTTTATTATTGCCAGATATGGCATTTGGAATTGAAAAACATATTAATAATAGGTTATGTAGGTCGGATAAGATATTGTTTCTTAAGAGAAAAGATAAAGAAAAAAACAATGTAGTTGATCTGTCTAAATATGAAAATGATAAATATTACGATATAAAAGATTGGCCTTTTATGGAGCAAAAATCTTTGGTGAAGTCACTATTGTTTTTTATGAAACATAGAGTTAATATGCCATATGTGTCATCTATATTAGATTATTATGCTTATCATATTTATAAGCCATATGTAATAAATAGTGGTATAAGCTTTGTTGGTAGTTATAATAAAATTGTGTCAACCCGTCTTCATGTCGTTATTTTAGCTATACTTCTCAATGTTGAAAATATTGATATTATTGATAATTCTTATCATAAAATATTCAATTTCATTGACACATGGGTTAAAAATGTGGATGGGGTGAAAAAAGTGAAATAGAATACGTATGATACTATATACTTATTTTGTTTATGCACTTTTAATGTTGGGAGTCTTTGTTCTGTCCTTATTTATTGGTCTCAAGAAACAGGGACACTATATAACAAGATATTGTGGCTTTGTTTCTGTATTATTGATTCTTTTCTTTTCACTTATTGATGGGTGTAGATATAAAGTTGGCTATGATTGGCTCCAATATAAAGATATTTTTGTTCATCTTCAACAGACTGGTAATTTTTCCAGAGATAAATTGGAGTTTTTTTATAAATTTATAAATCTGTTATTAGCAGAAGCAGGATTACACTATGCCTTCTTATTTATGTTAATGTCGGGAATACTTCTATTTTCTCTTCTTTTTTTATTGCGAGATTTCAGAAGGCATCTTTGGTGTGTAATTCCATTATTTATCTGTTGGTTTTTAAATTATTCAGATAATTTGTCAAGACAATTCCTTGCTATTTCTTTTTTGCTAATTGCAATGTATTATTATGTAAGACAAAAATATCAATATTCTATTGTTCTAGTTATTTTTGCTACAGGATGCCATATTACAGCATTGTCTATTGCGCCTATCTATTTAATTCTTTTTTATGTAAATCTAAGAAAATACAAATATTTTCCGTTGTGCCTTTATGGAGTATGTTTTATTATATCTATTGTAATTACAACTGCTGGTTTTAATATTCTTAGTTCTGAATATACATCTTTTTTTTTAATTCTTATTGGGCGTGAATCTTATATTGAAAGAATTGCGAATGCCGGATTTAATTCTTTTGATATTGAGATACATACAAGAATTATTATGGGATTTTTTCATCTTTTTATTTTATATCAAGTTACAAAATTGAAAGATATAGAGAATGAACGATTATTCAATTGGATATTTAATATTTATATTCTGGGAATTTGTTTGTGGGATTTATTTTGTGAAGAAGAACTATTTCAAAGATTCATTCTGTATCTGTATTGCTGCTTTCCATTTATATGGGGAATAATCTTATCTAAGGTAATAAGAAGGCATAAACTCGTTACTTCTGCTATTACATTATTGATCATTGCGTATAGTATAAGACGATATTTTATATTTTCCTCGCTTCATGGTTCCTTTAATTTTATTTGGGATATACAATGAAAATATGTGAAAAACGTAGTTTGGAATCTCAAACTATAGAGTTTTTAAGATTTCCTCTTGCAGTGATGGTAATTTTTATTCATAGTACGAGAAAGCCAATACCATTAAATCTTGATTTATTACATGAAAATCCATTGTGTATTGAAACTTTTTATAATTTGTGTAGAGTGTTGTTGTCGGATGTTGTGCCTGCTATAGCTGTACCTATGTTTTTCCTATTTTCCGGTCGGTATTTTTTTTCAGACTGTACGGATAGATTTTCTATTTCAGATTATGTTAAGAAGCTTAGAAAAAGAGGAAGAACACTTTTAATTCCATTTATTATGTGGAATATAATTGCTGTCTTTCTTATATTTTTAACAAAGTTAGTTTTTATGATATTGTATGGTGGTGATATAAATAGTTTTGTTGAATATTTGAGGCAAAATGGATGGGCTAATGTATTGTGGGGTGGCAATGTTTATTATAAAAGTACAAATATTTTAAATATTGTTATGTTAAGTACTTCTCCTGCAAATGTGCCAATGTGGTTTATTCGAGATTTAATGGTAATCGTGTTGTTTTCTCCTTTAGTCTATTATTCGGTAAGAAAAAGTGGATTGTTTTTGATTGTACTATTACTATGCTATATATTCAATGTGTGGATTCCATTGTCTGGTTTTAGTGTTACATCGTATTTTTTCTTTTCAATAGGTGCTTTTGCTTGTATCAAGAATATTGATATAATTGTTTTTTGCAGAAAAATAGGGTGGTGGATTATTCCAGTAACAGTTATTCTTATGTTACCATCTATATTGCTTTATGGAGAAGAATCTGCATTACGTGTTTATTCTCGTCCTATTTATGTTTTGTGTGCCTGTATAGCGACTATAAAAGTTTCTTCTTGTTTAGTTGAATATGGTATTGTGAAAAACCGAATATTTTTAACCAAGAGTTGTTTTTTTATTTATGCTATACATACATTGCTGATATTAGGCATTTGTGCAAGTATTCTTGATTTTATTATTCCAGGAAATGGATATGTACATAAATTAGTTAGTTATCTGTGCTTACCTGTTATTACTGTGATATGTTGCTTAATTATATTTAAAATAATGTCGCATTATATGCCAAAGACTCTTAGTTTGTTAACTGGTAATCGTTAAGTTATGGACCTTTCAATAATTATTCCAATTTATAACGTAGAACGTTATTTAAAGAAGTGTCTTGATAGCATCTATTGCCAAATTTTAAATTTGCCAGTAGAGGTAATATTAGTGAATGATGGAACAAAAGATAATAGTATAGAAGTGATCAAACCATACCTGAATTTGCCACAAACTATATTTATAGATCAACATAATCAGGGTTTAAGTGTTGCACGTAATAATGGGCTTAAAGTGTCTTCTGGTAAATATGTGTGGTTCGTTGATAGCGATGACTGGATACCTGATGGGTTTGTTGAAAGTTTTTTGCAACTCATTAAAGATGAAGAAGCAGATATCTTTAGTTATAATATAGAAAATTTTAGTGAAGATGGGGTACATGTAGATGATGTTTATTTTAGATTTCCTAATTTGAAGGAAATGAAAAGGTGTACTGGTGCAGAATCTATGTTAATACCAAGATATAACACTACTCCAATACAAAGACATATTTTTAACTCTGCTTTTTTAGAAAGTAATAATCTTTGTTTCCAAGCTAATATTTATCATGAAGATATTGAATTTGCGACGCGAGCGTTGTTAAAAACTAATAATGTCTTGATGATAAATAGATATAACTATTGTTATTTGCTTAGAAATTCTGGAAGCATAACTTCTTCTTTTAATATTAAAAGAGTTTATGACCTTGTCGAAATAATGGATAAATTCTATAAATGGTCCTCTTCATTATCAGGGATCTCCAAACAGGCACTTCAGAAAAGACAAGCATTGACTTTATTGAAGGTGATAAATCTTGTTACACTATACAATGTTGAATTAAAAACTCCAAATATTAATTTCCCCTTATTGTGTCGTTTAATTGCAAAGGAAGGAATAATGTGTATAGATAATCCGAAATCTTCACTAAAATTGATAATACTTGCATTATTTCCCAACTCTTATAAGTATCTTAAATTTTTATTTTAAGAATATCGTGAGATTTTGTATTTATATTATATTGTTCGTATCGTATAATTTCCAGTTGAAGGCACAGGAAGTAAGTTTATGGAATGTTCAGCGACTTTTGGATGTTAGAATGAATCTTCAGTATAATTGGATTGTTAAACTCTGTGCTCATAAAGCTGATAGTTTGGCAAAATTACCCAATATATCAGTGGTTGATAAAAAGAATAGTATTAGTGGTAATAAACATTATTATGAGAGTCTGTCGATATATTTTTGGCCGGATACAACTAGTATGATGTGTGGGAAGTATATATGTAAGGATGGTTTGATAAATCCAGATTTTAAGCAATATGATGGTCCACGCCTTTTGCTACTCACTCAAAGATTGAAGTTTTTTAGCCTCGCTTACTTCTTTACTAGAGAAAAAAAGTACTATAACTATTTTATAAAACAAGTAAGTGCTTGGTTTATTGGCAGAAAGACTAAAATGCTTCCAGATTTTAGTTATGCTCAAATAATTCCTGGGGCTAATGGAAATAAGGGAACTCCCCAAGGGTTAATAGAGGCATATGCGTTTAATGATGTATTAGAAAGCATTAGATTAGTTAATTCTATTTATACTATAGATTATGCTATAATGTTGGAATTGAAAAGATGGTTCTCTTCATTTTCTAAATGGATGATAAATAGTGAAATTGGAATAAGAGAAAGGTTACAAGATAATAATCATGGTGTGGCATTTGATGTTACTTTGTACAATATAGCCATGTTTGTTGGTGATGTGAAAATTATGTCAGAATTGACGAACTCTTTTGCGGAAAAGCGATTAAAGAAACAAATAGCAAGAGATGGAAGGCAGATAAATGAATTAAAAAGGACAAGGGCTTATTTTTATTCTTGTTATAATATTATTCATATAATAGATTTTTGTCTATTGCAAGAATCGTGCGGAAATAGATTCTACAATATTAATAATCTTCAAATAAATAGTGCGATTGATTATATGCTTAAGTATGCTGATAATAAAAGAGCATTTCCTTATATAGAATATGGGGATTGGGAAGGTATAGTAAAAGAATTGAATCACGAGTTGTTGAGGTTGGATAGATTATATAAAGATAAAGAATGCAAAAGATACAATGTAGGATATGTTAATGCATTTGAAACCTTTGAGTATCTTTTGAAATAAATATAACAAATGGATTTTGTGGTGATGTTAATAATGCAAATAGCTCTGTCTCTATTGGCGATGCAAATATCAATTGAGGATTTCCATCTTTTGATAATAAAAACAAAAGATGTTTGGAAACAATCAAATTACATTGCTTTATTTTGTTCGATTGTTGTTTTGTGTATATTTCTTAATGACTGTGTGAACCAAGGATTTGTAATTGTCATAATAGCTAATGTCTTTATGCTGATGATAGCCGTTGTTTGTTGTTGGGGACTTGCCAGAATGAATTATAGATCTTTTGCAATGGTTTTAATTTCAATTATTACATTGGTTGGGATGGTTCATTTTACTATGTATGTTATTGATTTCTTTATATTTTCACCTTTTGCAATATATGGTTTTTATTATCGTAACTGTCCGTTTGGTAATCTTTATGGAAAACGTTTTCTTTTATTTCAAGGTGATAAAAAGGTTAACAGGAAAATGGAGGCTATATGTACAGAGGTCAATGTAGAGTCAGAATTGATAGATTCACTTCCTGATTTTTCTTCAGCTGGATATTCATATAAAGATGAACTAGAATTGCCGCTATACGATGTAATGAAGGAAGGTATTGTGCCAGATACGAATATGGATGTATTGGAAAAAGTACAAACCCTTATAGATAAAGTAGGGAGAGCTGGTGGCGGACGGGTGTATTTTCCTCAAGGCAAGTATCTATTCAATAAAAATGAAAACAGCAAGGCCTTTTTGCAAATAAACTATTCGAACATAATATTAGAAGGAGAACTTGATAGTGCTGGAAATCCATTATCAGAATTAATTAATTGTAATAATACGTTGAATGATGAGAAGTTTCCTTGGCTTTCTCCATTTTTCATTACTACGGGAGAAACATTGCAACATAGTAATATCTTTTGGGGTGTTCAATTCAAGAATAAAAAGAAGATAATAACGCGAAGTGCTTCATTGGCTGACCCGGGGTCAGATGGTATAATATTGACTCCTGATTTTATTACTGGTGTAGCGAATAATGCTGCTAAGGGTGAGCGTGTATTGAAAGTTATAGATGCTTCAAAGTTGCAAAACATAAAATACATTGTTCTTGCACTCTTTAATAATCCTAATGGAGATCTTGTACATGATATATTAGCAACAGAGATATTGCGTCCAGAATGGGGTACAGCATTAAGAGCTGGTGATGAGATGGCTCCTTCATATCAAGATTTGATGGAAATAGAATCTATTGACGAAGTAAATAATATTGTTGTCCTTACTCAACCGTTGCGTAGGGATGTAGAGCTCAAGAATACTCCAGGGCTATATGCCGTAGAAATGCTTGAGAATGTTTGCATTTGTAATATTATGGTGAGTAGTCGTTGGAATGGGTTATTTCGTCATCATGGATTTCCCGTTTATTATTCGGTTAAACAGTCTCAGGAGATGGACTATGGATGGAATGGTATTAATATGAAACGTGTGGCGCATGGACGTCTTGAGAATGTGATATTCAAGAATCTTACTAATCCACTCTATGTGATGGATAGTCGCAATATCACGGTTGAAAATGTATTATTCGTTGGATACGATGGGCATCAAGGTATTAAGGTTTATGAACATGCCTGTGATAATCTTTTCCGTCATATAGAATTTCGTTGCCATTATGCCGATATGATTGGAGGAGAAGGTAATGCTTATGGTAATGTATTTACTGATGTACATTACACCAATCCTTATTTTAAACCAGTGGATTTCGATTTTCATGGTTTTTCAGAAGGACCAATGAGTCCACCATCCTATAACCTTTTTGAATGTATATATGGCTTTACTCATATTAAGGCGGCTGGTGCTCTTTACAATCAACCTGCTTGTGGAAGAGAAAATATATGGTGGAATATTAAAACAGAGTATGAACGAAAAGGAGATAATTTATTTATCAGTCTACCATATATGCCCAAAAATAAACTAATGAAGAATATATCTGCTCTACGTCATGCTTTGGTGAAAGCTATACAGAGAAAAACAATTACAAGAAAATGTATACTAGATGAGTATCGTAGTAGACTGAGAGAAATGAAGGCAATATATATTCATCCAAATGATCATCATATACTATTCCCTAAATCTATTGTTGTTGGTGTAAAGACTCAAAGTGTTGTGAGATATAATAAAAGATCTACAGTTCAACTGTATCATATAAATAAGACGGTTAGTCCAATATCTGTTTATGAATATCAATGTAATAAGTGTGATGAAGAGTAGAGTGTATTTTTATCCTTCAGCGTCACGAGGTGGATATCTCAATCCTTATTGTCCCAATTACAAAGAAGCATTGGCAAGAAATTATAAAGTGCTTGATAGGGATAATAAGCCGACTAAAATGCTAAGTTTTGCATTCTTACTATATTCTTTTTGTGCTGATATTTATGTTATTAATTGGTTGGAAAGTGTATGCTTTTTGCGATTATCTTTTTTACAGTATCTTTTTGCGCGTTTGGGATTATTAGTTATTCGATTACGTCGGAAAAAAATTGTTTGGATGTTCCACAATATCCATCCACATGAAGGGAATAATCAATATTCGAAGATACTGCAGAGAATTCTTTTTAAAGACTCATCATTAATTATATCTCATTCACAAGAGGCAGCTGAATATGCAAGACAAAAAACATGCCGTAAAGTAGTGTATCGTTGTCATCCGGTTAAAGCGATGGAGTGGCGGCCAAATATGCATGTAGGACATTGTGATATTTTAATTTGGGGAGCGATTTTGCCATACAAAGGAGTTGCTGAATTTTTAAAGTTACTTAACGATAAGGGTGCTAATTTTCGAGTAAATGTTATTGGTAAATGTAAAAATCGAGAATTGGAGAATAAAATCAAAGTAGAATGTAATGAACGTATTTCATTCCAAAATATACATGTAGGATTTAGTGATTTGGCTGGTATGATATACAATAGTAATTATGTTGTATTTCCGTATGTCGGTGATTGTGTTTCGAGTTCAGGTGCATTAATAGATACTATTGTTATGGGAGGGACCGTTGTAGGACCCAATCGTGGGGCTTTCAAAGATTTAGCAGATGAAGGTGTTTGCATTACCTATGATTCTAATGCAGAATTGCTGAGAATATTGAGTGAAGAATATCATTTAGATCATGATAAACGTAAAGTTTTTATAGAAAATAATTCATGGGAAAAATTTGAGACATTTTTTGAGAAGATGGTAGACTGATTTATGATATTTGTGTAATAAACGTGAATGTATTAGTGTTAAGACGGCAATAAGAGTGTAGCTGCATGATTTTGTCGTACGTATTTAAATTTATCAATTTATGAATATTGCTATTGTGGGCACAGGTTATGTAGGTCTTGTGTCGGGTACATGTTTTGCGGAAATGGGAGTGAATGTTACTTGTGTGGACGTGAATGAAGAGAAAATCCATTCATTGTTGAATGGTCAAATACCAATTTATGAACCAGGTTTGGATGAAATGGTACTTCGTAATTATCAAGAGGGGCGTTTGAAATTTACGACAGACTTGGCTTCTTGTCTTGATGATGTTGATATTGTTTTTAGTGCCGTTGGTACCCCTCCAGATGAAGATGGCAGTGCAGATTTACAATATGTATTGATGGTAGCTCGAACGTTTGGTCAGTATATCAATAAGTATACAATTTTAGTAACTAAATCTACAGTTCCTGTGGGGACAGCTAAAAAAGTGAAAGAGGTCATTAAAGAGGAACTGTCTAAGCGTGGTATTGATATTCCTTTCGACGTGGCAAGTAATCCTGAATTTTTGAAAGAGGGGGCTGCTATTAAAGATTTTATGTCACCAGATCGTGTGGTTGTTGGTGTTGAGTCAGACAAAGCAAAAGAGCTTATGTCTAAATTGTACCGTCCGTTTCTATTGAATAATTTTCGCGTTATTTTTACTGATATTCCATCTGCGGAAATGATTAAATATGCGGCTAATTCCATGTTGGCTACACGTATTAGTTTTATGAATGATATAGCAAATTTGTGCGAATTGGTAGGTGCTGATGTGAATATGGTGCGCAAAGGAATTGGATCGGATAGTCGTATTGGAAGTAAGTTCCTGTATCCAGGATGTGGTTATGGTGGCAGCTGTTTTCCTAAAGATGTGAAAGCTTTGATAAAGACTGCTGAAAAGAATGGTTATTCAATGGGAGTACTTAAAGCTGTTGAGGAAGTGAATGAAAATCAAAAATATGTCCTTTTTAATAAGCTTTATAGATATTATAATGGCGAACTTAACGGAAAGGCTATTGCTCTTTGGGGACTTGCTTTTAAACCAGAAACAGATGATATGCGTGAGGCGACTGCTCTTGTTACAATAAAGCAACTTTTGGATGCTGGATGTATAATCAAAGTTTATGATCCTGTTGCCATGAATGAATGTAAGCGTAAAATAGGTGAAGCTGTGATTTATGCTACAGATATGTATGATGCAGTGCTTGATGCAGATGCATTATTAATATTAACAGAATGGAAGCAGTTTCGTTTGCCTTCATGGGGGGTGGTAGGTAAAAGTATGAAAAAATGTTTGGTCATAGATGGACGTAATATTTATGATGCGGAAGAAATGAAAGGGAATGGTTTTGAGTATTATTGTATAGGTAAATAAACCATGAATTTGTTACTTCTAACTCAAGTATATCCTGATGAGATAGGATGTGAAACATTGCGTTCTTCTTCTGTATGTCATTATTGGACTAAAGAATGGGTTAAGGAAGGACATGATGTAACTGTGGTGTATTTCTATCCTAATTATCATCCAGTATTTCATTGGATAGCTAGTCTGTGTCCTCACTTTATAGCTCAGTTTACTAATGCTACTTTACCCCAAAAACAAAAAAAAATAGTTGAGTATAAGAAAGATGGTGTGAAGATTTTAAAAATTCCGATGTATAAGTTATTTCCTAAAACTAGATATTCAAATAAGAATATCAGAAAGGTCGTAAATAATACATTGGGTTATATCAAGGAGAAGCAAATATGTATAGATATTATCTTTAGTCATTTTGATAATCCAATCCTTGAAATAGCTGGAAAGTGCAAGGATGCTTTAGATGTTCCATTATCATTTGTTTTACATGGGTATGCCAAAGATATAAAACGACTTTATCCGAATAGTTATGAAGAACTAATAAATAAAGTTGATGCGTGGGGATATAGGTCGATTGCTATAAAAAGAGATTTTGATAATTATTATGGATGTAGAAATAATTTTTTTATTTGCTATTCCGGAGTTCCTGATAAGTATATCTCTAGTGTAGGAAATAACCTAAATAAAGAGAAAGGAAAAATTTGTTATGTGGGGGCACTTGTGAAACGGAAATATCCAGAAAAAATTTTGATAGGGCTGTTGCCCTTCTTGAAGTCTGGTAATTTTACTCTTTGTTATATTGGAGTTGGTGCTTTGGAGAAGGTGATCTCTAGACTTGCTGGACGATATAATATATCAAAAGTGATAAAACTGTTGGGATATATTGATAGAGATGCTGTCCAAAAAGAACTTGCTACGGCAGAGTATTTCGTAATGATAAGTCGGCATGAAACGTTTGGTATGGTTTATCTTGAAGCGATGGCTCATGGATGTATTACAATTGCATCTAGAAATGAGGGCTTTGATGGTATCATAAAACATGGGGAAAATGGTTTTTTATGTGAAGCTGGTAATGCGGAAGATTTATATCGGGTGATGTGTTATATAGATGCACTAAGTGATGAAGAAAAAAACTGTATTAAAATGAAAGCAATTGAAACATCACGTTGTTTTACGGAATCAATAGTTGCAAGGCAATATTTAAAAGATGTTCTTTCGATAATAAATGATGGGTGTAATAAACACAAAGGAAAGACTTTATGCTGTTGATTTCATTGAATTGACCAACTCTATTCATAATTCAATAGAACTGTATGAAAGGTATTAATTGAGCACTAATAATATAAAAAGTCTACAGGAATATTCTGTATTCTCAGTGTTAATTTTGATGTTTATTTGAAATAACATTAATATTTTGAATTATGTTAGAAAGGAGTAAGTTTATTATATCATATTATTTAGTTGTGAATAGGTAATATATTATGTCCTTGTTGCCGTGTTGTTAAATGGCGTTTTGTCAACTAACTTGTTAGTAATAGTTTGTTTATATGTTTTGATGCGTGATGCAATATATTTTATTCTTATTGAATAAGGATGATTATATATAATGAAAAAAACAGGTGTAAGTATTGAACTTGATATTTAATCGTTTCTATGTTTTTTTTTTGTATCATTTTTTTTGTGTTATATCCTTTTGTTGTGTTTTGACTATATGGTATTAGAATTTCATGTTGAGAGGTAGTCGGCTTTCTTAAAATAGGTTGGCTATACTATATGTTTGTGTTTTATGTGTAAATTCTTTATTTTAATAACGCGGCTATCATCTTATGATTTTTATAAAATACTGAAAGTGTAATTATCATGGTTAGATTTTCCGTTTTAATGTCTGTTTATAGAAAAGAAAATCCTGTTTTTTTACGTAAAAGTTTAAATAGTGTTTTTTCTCAGACTTTACCAGCAAATGAGATTGTCTTGGTTGAAGATGGTCCATTAACAGATGAACTTTATGAAGTTATTGATGAGTTTCGTGAATCACAATCTACTCTTAAGATTGTTTCTTTAGAACAAAATCAAGGTTTAGGTAATGCTTTAAATGAGGGGATGAAGCATTGTTCTTTCGAGATTATAGCTCGTATGGATACTGATGATATTTGCTATCCAGACCGATTTGAAAAGCAAATATCTTATATGGAATGTCATTTTGATGTAGATGTAGTGGGGTGTTGGACGCAAGAGTTTTATGAAGACTTGGAAGGTCATAAAGTGATCACAAGCTTAAAGAAGTTTCCTAACACAGTGTGGCATAATATAAAATATTGTACAAAGAGATGTCCTGTTGAACACCCTGCTGTGGTACTGAGAAAAAAGGCTGTATTAGCGGTAGGGGGGTATCAGCATTGTTATTTGTTTGAGGATTATCATTTGTGGGCAAGGATGTTTGTTAATGGATCTAAATTTTACAATCTTCAAGAACCGTTACTGTTTTTTAGAATATCTAATGAGTCATTTAAGAGGCGTGGTGGTTATAGATATGCAATGAGTGAGTATAATGCATTGAAAGAGTTTTGTAGAATAGGTTTTCTTTCTAAAAAGGATTTCCTTTTTGCTGTAATTACACGTTTTCCTGTGAGACTATTACCTAATGGAATAAGGAAAGTATTTTATAATTTGTTTTTGAGAGGGTAATCAATATATCTGATAATATGAGAATCACGATTATTGCTATAATATTATTCTGTTTTTGTGTTAATAGTGCTAGGACTCAAAATTTGTATGGAACTACGGGGCTGTTACAGATGCCAACTGCTGAAATGCAGAAAGATAAGACTTTTATGTGTGGAGGTGGGGTGTTGAATCCTGAAATTATGCCTTCTAAGGAGTGGTGGGGGAATTATTATACATTTAATTACTATGTAAATATTACGATTTTTCCGTGGTTGGAGATAGGATATAATTGTGTTTTGGTGAAAGCGAAGCCTAATATTTACCATTGGGTACCTTCTACGTATGGGAGATTTGTGAACCAAGATCGTTCTTTTCATGGTCGTTTGAGAGTGTGGAAGGAGGGTTGGTGGAGAGTATGGACACCGCAAGTAGTCGTTGGTGCTAATGATCCTACAACGGGTAGTTGGGAAGGGGGATCTTCGAGTGACGACCAGCGATATAATGGTTTTTTCTGCCGTTATTATGTTGTAGCCACAAAACACGTTGAGTTTACTAATGGTTCTTGGGGTGTCCATGTAGCTTATGTGTTTAATAAAAAAGAAGTGAATCATTTGAATGGTCCGGCTATTGGAACCAACTACCGTTTCAGTTTACCGAGGACTTCGTTTATCAATAAAGTGTTGAATGGGGTTAATCTGATAATAGAATATGATTCAAAGCAAGTAAATATTGGCGGATGCTATTCTCTTTGGAAAGATCATATCAATATATATGGAGAACTTTATAAGTGTAAGCATCCTTCTCTGGGCCTGAATTTTAAGATTGGTTTGAAATGAATTGGACCATGAAAAGTAGCATGTTATTCAGTTGAATATGTGTTGAAACTAGTATTACAAAATAGCCATTTGAATGATAGAGACAATGGTAAAATATGCATGCGAAAAATCTAAAGAAATTACGTGCAGAAATATTTTTTGCAATAGTTATATCTGAAAAGTATCTACCTCTTCGCTCTCTTTTTTAATAAAATAAATTACTATGAAACCGCTGACTTCTGATCGGGCAGAATCTATCCGCGACGTCGCCATATTTGGTGACTTTCTGCTGTTAAACTTCTCGATGCTGGCAGTATATTTTCTATTGAAAATGGTAAATGTGCCGGCTGTTGCTTTTCCATTTAAAACCTATCTGGTAATGTCAAATCTGTGTTACGTGCCTTGTATTTCAATTTTTAAAGTGATTTTGCATTATCGGATTGTTCGTCCTGAACAAATTGTAGGTCGTTTGCTAGGAACTGTGACTTTGCATATCGTAGTGTTTTTAACAGCGCTGGCTTTAATAAAAGTTGGAAATTTTTCCCGTATTTATCTTTTGTCTTTTTACTTTATCCGGTTTACTCGTCGGTTGGAGATTGACTCTAAGACATATAGTGAAACTTGTTCGCAAACATGGAAAAAATGTACGCACGGTTGTATTGGTAGGTGGAGGCGATAATATGGCCGAACTTTATCAGGTACTAAGTGATGTGACTTATGGGTATAGAGTAAAGAAAGTCTTTTTTGCGAAGGATGGGGTAGAGGGAGACACATTGTCTGAATCTTTCTGTCGAGCAGAAATGCAAAGGTTGAAGGAATGGCTTTCTGAGAATGAAGTTCAGGAATTATATTGTGGTCTTTCTGCTGTGTACAAGGATGATATTTTATCCATTATTCGTTATTGTGAAAATAATCTGATCCGCTTTTATAGTGTACCTTCTCTTCGCAATTATGTGAAACGGCAGTTGCAGTTGACTTTACTGGGGGATGTGCCTGTGCTGTCTATTCGATGTGAGCCTTTGCAGAAACCTATGAACCGTTGGATGAAACGGTGTTTTGATTTACTATGTTCTTCTTTGTTTCTGATAACTGTCTTTCCGATATTATATATTGTTGTGGGAACGATCATTAAAATCACTTCTCCGGGACCTATCTTTTTCAAGCAGGACCGTAACGGTGAAAATGGGGAGATCTTTCAGTGTTATAAGTTCCGCTCGATGAAAGTGAACAAGGATTCTGATAAGATTCAGGCTACGAAGAATGATCCGCGCAAGACAAAATTCGGTAACTTCTTAAGAAAGAGTAATCTGGATGAGATGCCCCAATTTATCAATGTCTTTAAAGGGGAAATGTCTCTTGTAGGTCCTCGTCCCCATATGTTGAAGCATACAGAAGAATATTCCCAGCTGGTGGATAAATATATGATGCGTCATTTGGTGAAACCCGGCATTACGGGCTGGGCACAAGTGACAGGCTTTCGCGGAGAGACTAAAAAGGTATCTCAGATGGAAGGACGTGTGAAACGTGATCTTTGGTACATTGAGAATTGGACTTTCTTGCTGGACCTTCGTATTATGGTGATGACAGTGGTGAATATGTTCCGTGGAGAAAAGAATGCTTATTGATATGAATTATAAAGAAATAGATACGCAGCGTATCATTGACTATATAGGGACGTTTGCTAATGGAGTTTCGGTGGATGATATCATTTTGCACTCTGGTGCCGATAAATTAAGGGTATATCCTGCTCTGTTTGAGCTGGAGCAAAGCGGATGGCTGGAAGTGTTGGAAAGAGAAGAACTAGGAGCTCCCTCAATAGTCCGTAAGAAGAAGGTTGAAGAGAAGAAAAATGACAGGTAACAGCGGTTACTTTGTTTTAGGCGGCAGCCGGGATTGCTCTATAAAAGGAGTGGTTCCGGCTGTTTTGGTAATAATGGACTATAGAAATTGGAGTGAAGCGATAAAGATTGAGACTAAGAACCTATATGATTACTGATTGATTTATTGTTATTTACAACTTTTCTCAGAAAAACTGCTCTCGATGTCTTTTTTCTTTCTTTTATTAGAGATTTAATCTTCACCTTTGCATCATCGTTGATCAGCGAAGTGAATAAAAACAGAATTTAAATCTCTAAATGAAAAAAGTATGAGTGTAATTTTTAGAACGGTGGAGAGACCGTCCGACCCTCGGGTTGAAAATTCTCCCAAAAAGTATTTTCCGCAGTTAATAACTTTAGGACAGACTGTAGATTTGGCGTTTATTGCTCAGAAGATGCAGGATCGTTCTTCACTTTCTATTGGTGATATCAAGAGTACCATGCAGAACTTTGTGGAGAAATTGAAAGAGCAGTTGTTGGAAGGTAAGACAGTGAATATTGCCGGGTTGGGTGTGTTTTTGCTGGCTGCTAAGTCGAAAGGAGAGGAAAAGGCAGAAGATGTGACTGCCAAGAGCGTGGACAGCGTTCGCATATTCTTTCAAGCCAATAAAGAGTTGAAGATAACCAAGACTGCTACGCGTGCCGGTGAAAAGTTGGATCTGGTCAGTTTGGACGATTATCTGAAAGGTCTATCAAACGTTCCTGCGGGAGGCGGCTCGGACGGTGGATCGGGAGATAACTCGGGCGATGGAGGGTTGGATGAGAATCCACTTGGATAAGGAGAGCTGAAAAGTAAAAGTTGAGAATGAAAATCAAAAGAATCGCTATGAAGAAAACGAATTGGAAGGTGATTTTTAAAGTGATTATTGCCGTTGCTACTGCCATCGCAGGTGTGATTGGAGGGCAGGCTATGACATTTTAAGTATAGTTGATAGACGAAGAGAAGCCGTTATCCGAGAAGTTGAAGTTCGGATAGCGGCTCTTTTTTATCTTACATCCGCTCCCCACATCAATTTATTGCGAAGCGTATCAAAGAAAACATGATTGAAGCGTTTGATTACCTTAATGCTATAATCAGCCCGTGAGATTCGCAGACGGGTTGTTTCTTTGCAGGATTCACTACGACCGTCGATGGCAACCAGGAAACTGTGGCTACGGCTTTCTACGTCAAGAGTGATTTCCCAATCATCACAAATAACGATAGGTCGGACATTCAGACTATGCGGAGCCACCGGAGTGATAGCAATCGTTTTGCTATGGGGCACGATAACCGGACCACCGACACTCAGTGAATAAGCCGTGGAACCGGTAGGGGTGGATACCACCAACCCGTCAGCCTGATAAGTGGTGAGATGGGCACCGTTGATAGCAGTATGAATGCTGATCATTGAAGAACTATCGCGTTTCAATACAGCAATTTCATTGAGTGCATAAGGCGATTCCATCAATTTTTTGTCATCACAATGTAATTGCAACACGCTACGTTCTTCCACCTTGTAGTGGTTATTATAAATCTCATCGAAAGTCTCTTCCATCTCTTCCGGAGAAATGTCTGCCAGGAAACCGAGGCGGCCGGTATTGATACCCAGAATGGGGATGTTCTTTTTGCCTACCCGGCTGGCTGCTTTCAGGAACGTACCGTCGCCCCCGATACTGATGACCATATCTGCTGTAAAATCGTCTCCGTCGAAGAGTTCGGCGGAAGCGATAGTCATGTGCAGGTCGGAAGTCAGGAAGTTATAAAACTCCCTGCAAATGCAAAGCTGGGCATTACGTCGCTCCAACAAACGGAATAAAGTTTCCGCATGTGTTGATTTTTTTGCTTGGTAAGTATTTCCAAATATGGCAAATTTCATCGTCTGTACTTTCTTAATGAAATGCAAATATGGTGTTTTTTTCTCAGAACGCTGCCAATGTATCGCTATTATTTGTACATTTGCGGCAAACTATGATCCGAATTATGACTAGATTAAGTGTAAACATAAACAAGATTGCGACGTTGCGTAATGCGCGTGGAGGGGATGTCCCTAATGTGGTGAAAGTAGCACTGGATTGTGAAAGCTTTGGTGCGGAAGGAATTACCGTACATCCACGCCCTGATGAACGTCATATACGCCAGAGGGATGTGTATGATCTTCGCCCGTTGCTTCGTACTGAATTTAATATCGAAGGATATCCCGCCCCCGAATTTATTGATCTGGTATTGAAAGTGAAGCCGCATCAGGTGACTCTGGTTCCGGATAG
>ENA-OPFI01000457-OPFI01000457.1-human-gut-metagenome-genome-assembly--contig:-NODE-457-length-18345-cov-1.938491_pt1 | contig 18345 bp, 15 predicted proteins | sample MGYA00241308_ERZ501550 | MGnify/ENA primary metagenome ERZ501550 (study PRJEB25962, sample SAMEA2042433) | human gut metagenome | biome: human gut; feature: human-associated habitat; material: faeces...
ATAACAGACAAAATTTCAAGATATACAAAAATAAAAAATGTGTTTATTGTTTCATGTCAAGCAAAAATATGGACTTTATAATTAAAGATTTAAAAAAGGCAATATCATAAAAATAAATTTTTTTGATATTTCGATTTTATGAAATTTATTTGCTTTGGAATTGTGAAATATAGATGTTTTTGTTTTGATATTATTTAAAATTAATTTATTTTTAAGTTATAAACTATATTTTTTAATTTAAAGGAATTTAAAAGAGCCGATAAAATTTAATCGGCTCTTATTTTTATAGTGTATGTATTATTTTTTAAAGTAAATGGAGAGTGGAAATTACATCGCGGGCAATCATAACTTCTTCATCTGTTGGGATAACAGCGACAGGAATTGCACTATCTTTGGTAGAAATAATTCCTTCTTTTCCTTTGACAGTATTTTTGTTAGCTTCATCATCAATTTTAACTTTTAAAGCTTCAGTAATATTATCGATAACTGCTTTTCTATATAAAGGAGCATTTTCACCAATTCCAGCGGAGAAGACTAATAAGTCAACATGTCCAAGTCTTATATAATAAGAACCGATGAAATCTGCAATTCTTCTTGCCCACATTTTAACAGCTAAAACACAACGTTCTTCACCTTTATAGTAGCCTTCTTCAATATCTCTTGTATCATTGCTGATTCCTGAGATTCCTAATAATCCGGATTTGAAATTGAATTCGTTATATATTTCTTGAACTGATTTTCCGGTTTGTGTGCATAAAAATTCCATAACGGATGGATCCATATCACCAGTTCTGGTTCCCATCATAACACCGCCTAATGGAGTTAATCCCATAGTTGTAGCTATGCATTTACCATCTTTAATAGCAGCTAAGGATGCACCGCTACCAAGATGTAAAGTGATGATATTATAATGTTCTTTGTCCTTAAGATATTTTTCTTTAGCGGTTATTGATAAATATTTATGAGAAGTACCATGAGCACCATAGCGACGAACAGCATATTTTTCATAATATTCATATGGAATAGGGTATAGATAATCTTCAGGTTCCATAGTTTGATGGAAAGCTGTATCAAAGACTGCAACATTTCCAACGTTTGGCAAAGCATTTTTAAATGCGTGGAAAGCGACAAGATGAGCACCATTATGAAGAGGAGCAAGAGGAATTAATTCTTTTACACGATCTTCAGTATATTGATTGAATTCAGCAGAACAAGAGAAATATTTACCACCTTGAACTACACGATGACCAATACCTTTAATTTCTTCTAATGAAGAGATAATTTTTTCATCTATTAAAGCTTTTAATAAAAGATCAACTGCTGTAGCATGATCAAGAATTGGAAGAACTTCTTTTCTTTCGGTTCCATCTAATTTTTTTATGCGGAAAATTCCATCTTCATGGCCGATTCTTTCAGCGATGCCAGATGTAATTACCTTTTCTTCCGGCATTTCATAGAGTTTGAATTTAAGTGATGAACTACCGGCATTAACACTCATTATTTTCATTTAATAATCTCCCTTAACAAGTTTAATTTTAGTCTTTTTTTAATTTTATTGCAACGAAGTTAATAAACTTAATTGAAAATAGAAAAAATAAATACATAAATCAAAAAATAATTAGCAATATCAAATGAAATATTGACTAAAAACTCGGGGGGGGAAAAATAGAAAAAAGAAAAGTTTTATGAGATTTATTGAAAATAATGCTTTGCAAACCGAAGAAAAAATTGTAATTAATATTGTTACCCATCCTTCCAAATTGTTTTATATTTGGATATTAGGAATATTAGGAATTTGGCTTTTTTTAATTCCGACAATTTTGCGATAATAAAAACAATTGAATATAAGAATAAAGAATATGTGATTACCAACAAAAGAGTAATTGCAAAATATGGAAAAAGAAAAGTTTATTATGAAGCAATCAATTTGGATAAAATAATAGATGTTTCAGTTTATATAGGTTTCTTTGGAAAATTATTTGGATTTGGTGATGTATTAATTCAAAGTATGAATAACAATCATCTCAGTTTAATTGGTATTAAAAACTCGGATGAAGTAAAAAATAACATACTTCTTTTAAAAAAAATATACAGAAATAGATTTTGTATGTGGGCAGGAAATGCGCCCTCTTTTTATTTACCATTTTTTACTAAAATTTTTAGTAAAAATTTAAAATCATTTTAATAAAAGAAATACAACAATTTTTAATTAAATCATATTGACAGCGCTTACATGAGTATTTATAATGTTTTTATAAAGTTACTAAAACGTTTTATTAAAACGATAAAGGAGAACTATATGGCAGGATTAAAATTAAACCACATATACAAAGTTTATGAAAATGGTACTAAGGCTGTATCTGACTTTAATATGGAAATCAAAGATAAAGAATTTATTGTTTTTGTCGGTCCATCAGGATGTGGTAAATCAACAACTTTAAGAATGATTGCTGGTCTTGAAGATATTACTGCGGGAGATTTATTTATTGATGATAAGCTTGTCAATGATTTAGAGCCTAAAGATCGAAAAGTTACTATGGTTTTCCAAAATTATGCTCTTTATCCTCATATGACAGTCTATGAAAATATGTCGTATGGATTAAAGATTGCGAAAGTTAATAAAGCTGAAATTGATAGAAGAGTTCATGAAGCGGCGAAAATTTTGGATATTGAAGAATATCTTCAAAAAAAACCAAAGGAAATGTCTGGTGGTCAAAGACAAAGAGTAGCTTTAGGAAGAGCGATAGTTAGAAATCCAAAGGTCTTTTTGCTCGATGAACCTTTATCAAATCTTGACGCTAAACTTCGTGCGACTATGAGAACAGAAATTTCTAAACTTCATAATAGACTTCAGACAACTTTTATCTATGTTACACATGACCAAACGGAAGCTATGACTATGGGTACTAGAATTGTTGTTATGAAAAAAGGTCTTATTCAACAGATTGATACACCAAAAAATTTATATACTTATCCTATCAATAAATTTGTTGCAGGTTTTATTGGAACTCCACAGATGAATTTCTTTGAAGGCAATATTAAATTGATCGATGGAGAATTCAAATTGAGCTTTTCCAATAACACTTTGATAATTCCATCTACAACTGTTGAAAAAATGGATGCTAAATATTTTGATGGAAGAAAAATAACAATAGGTATTCGCTCTGAAGACCTTTATTATGATGATAAATTAGTTGAAAATAACCCTCAGCTTTCAATAAAAGTCAAAGCTCAAGTTATCGAAGAATTAGGGGCTGAAACTTTGGTCAATGCTAACGTAATTGGAACAGCAGATAATATAATATTTAAAACAAAAAATACTTCAACAATTGTTGCTGATCAAGAAGTTAGTATTTATGTGGATCCTACAAAATTACATTTCTTTGATTTAGAAAATGAAAATACATTGCTTCCGCGCATTCCTAAATATCGGCACTTTAATCTCAAAGTGGAAGATGGCGCAATAAATTTGTTTGATCAAAAATATGTTTTGCCACCATATTTTAAAAATATTTTAAAAGAGAATAAAATATATGAGTTTAAAATTCCAACAGAAGCTATTGTTAAAGGCGATAGTTATAGAGGAATTATAGAAAAATGTGAACAGATAGATGATAAGTATTTAGCTCATATCAAAATTAATAATTACCTTATCTTTGCAATATTGGATGAAGAAATATCCGAAGGAAGTGAATTTGATTTCGATGTAAATTCTCATCTGATTCAAGTAAGAGAAAATGGTGAAGTTTTGATAAATTCAATTCCTGATATAAATAAGGTCTTAGGAAAGTTGTTCAGAATTAAAGACGAAATTATCTATACCGCAAAAAATGGTAAAGAAAAGAAGAAAAAAGTAACAGGATTTAAATATAAAATTGGCGATTATCTTATCGATGTCGATAAAGCCATTTATGAAAAGACTCTTGCGGTATTAGTAAAAAAATTCGAACTTCATGATATTGAATATAGTTTTTCTTCTAATGTTGATGCTTTGACAAAAGATCAGGGAATTACAGTTAAGTTTTTAAAACTTATGGATTATGGAAAAGAAAAATTTGCTCAATTTGTAATTCCTAATGAAAATAATTTCGATAATAAATTCATAATCAAAGTTTCGGATGATTTCAATGAAAAAGAAGATTATAAATTGAAGTTGAAATATGAAGACTTAGGTGCTCGTGATACTCATTTTGATATCAATTTAAAGTAGGTGAAATATGAAAAAAATAACTACGATAAAAGATATAGCCTCAGCAGCTGGTGTCTCGATTACAACAGTTTCTTTGATTTTCAATAATAAAGCAGGATGTATTCCTAATGAAACTATTGAAAGGGTGAAAAGAATAGCCAAAGAACAAGGTTATCAACCTAATGTTATCGCCTCGAGTTTAAAAACCAAGAAAACAAAAACTATCGGTTATGTAATGCCGAGTATCGAGAATGCCTTCTTTGCTGAAATAGCACAAAATGTTGAAAAAATAATTGAATCATATGGATACAATATTATAATTTGCAGTTCAAATGATAAATTTGAAAAAGATTATAGTTCTATAAGTGATTTAGCTTCAAGAATGATCGATTTTCTTATTTATTGTCCAAGCAGTGAATCTCTTACTGATGGTAATCTTTTGAAAATCAATGAACTTTTAGCAAGAATCAATATTCCTTATGTTGTAGTCGATCGACAACTAGAAGGAGATATAAAAAGTAAAGTTGTATGCGATGACCATCAGGGTGGGATGATTGCTACTCAATATCTTATTGACAATGGTCATAAGTGCATCGGTTGCATTACTGGTCCTATTGAAACATCATCAGCGAGAAATCGTTACCTTGGTTATGTTGATTGTCTAAAAAATAATCATATTGCCTATGATGAAAAACTTGTTAAAAGAGGAAACTTTGATTTTCAAACAGGCTATGAAGAAACAAAAAAACTGCTTGATGAAAAAATAACTGCCATCTTTGCTTGTAATGATATGATGGCATACGGAGCTATTAAAGCTATAAAAGAAGCAGGAAAAAATATTCCGGAAGATATTTCATTAATTGGCTATGATGATTTGATTTATTCAGAACTGCTTGATGTTCCATTAACAACAATTCATCAAGATATTAAAGGAATAGCGAAAGTAATTGGTGAAAATATCATCAATGTCTTAGAAAAGGGAAATGAAGAGGTAATTTTCCAAGTTATTCCTTCTAGTTTAGTCGAAAGAGATAGTGTAGCAAAAAGGAAGGAGGCTTAAATGAAGAAAGAATTAGATAGTATTAAGTTTCCAAAAAGAAAAAGCAAAAGATGGAAACCATCGGAAATACAACTATTTTTAATGGCAATGCTTGGAATAATCTTCATCTTCATATTTGCTTACCTTCCGATGTTCGGCATAATATTGGCTTTTAAAGATGGGGATGGATATCTTTCAATCACTAAAGCTATAACTGATGCTCCTTGGTGTGGATTTGATAATTTTATCAATTTTTTCACGGATCCGGATTTCAAAAATGTAATGCTGAATACAATCGGTTTAAATTTATTGCAGCTTTTAATCAATTTTCCAGCTCCTATTATCTTTGCAATAATGCTAAGTGAAATAAGATCGAAGAAATTCCGCAAATTTATTCAGACAATAACATATTTTCCGTATTTCCTTTCCTGGGTAGTTTTCGGAGGTATTATATTAGTTCTTCTCGATACCAATGGAGTAATAAATACAGTTTTGAAAAATCTGCATCTTATTACAGAATCTATTAATTTTGGTGAAGCTCAGTATTTCTGGGGAACTATTATAATTACCTCCATCATTAAAGGTCTAGGATGGGGAGCGATTATCTATATTGCTGCTATCGCAGGAATTGATCCGCAATTATATGAAGCAGCGCGTATGGATGGGGCTAATAGATGGCATCGAATTATCCACATAACCATTCCTTCTATAGCTCCGACCATTGTCTTATTCTTTATACTTTCTCTATCTGGAATTTTGAACAATGGCTTTGATCATATTTGGACATTCCAAAATCAAATAAATCTTGATACATCAGAAGTGTTGGATACCTTCATCTATAAAAATGGTATTATTCATCAACAATATTCCTATACCACTGCAGTAGGTGTTTTTAAATCAGTTATTGCAATTATTCTACTTGTTGTCGGCAATAAAATCTGTAAAAAAGTTACTGGAAATGGGGTGATTTAAATGGCACGCGATTTCAATGCGATGAAGATGAAAGGAACGGATGGTAAAAAAAGTAAAAAAACTTGGTTTGATTATTTCAATATAATAACATTATTTCTTTTCGCTCTTATCTGTCTTTATCCGATGATTTATGTTCTTGCTTGTTCGTTTGCGACGGATAGTGACTATATTAAAGGAAACATTTATTTTTGGCCACATGATGTAACAATTCAAAACTATCTCACTGTTTTTAAAGATTCACGTCTTTGGAAAAGCTATGGCATAACTTTGGTGAGAACGATAATTGGAACAGTTTCTGCCTTACTTTTTACCGCAGTAGTTGGTTATGCTATGTCGAGAACAAATCTTCGTGGTAGAAGTATATTTTATAAAATATTTATCTTCACAATGTTTTTTTCCGGAGGAACGGTTCCTTATTATTTAATAATCGTTTCTTTGAAATTGTTCAACAATTTCTTGGTATATATAATTCCTTCATTATTCTCAGTTTATAACATGTTGGTCTTTTCAAATTTCTTTAGAGGAATTCCAGAAGAAATCAGGGAATCTGCTGTTATGGATGGGGCAAGTGAATTTAAAATTTTTACTTCAATAATTCTTCCTCTATCGATGCCAGTTGTCTCGACTGTTGGTCTATGGATAGCAGTAGGACATTGGAACTCATTTTATGACACAATGCTTTATACAACAGATACAAATCTTTGGACTTTACAATATTATTTGATGAAAGTAATCAAAGAGTCTTCCGGTAGTTTCATCGCTGGTATGCCGGCGGAAATGATCGGAAATATCTCAGCGGAAACTGTATCTTTTGCCGCTATTGTCATCTCGGTAATTCCTATCTTGGTAGTTTATCCTTTAATCTTCAAGATGTTGACAAAAGGGGTTGTAATTGGCTCTTTAAAAGGATAGAAAGTGAAAGAAAAAATGAAAACTAAAACTTTGAGTGCAGCTCTATTAGCTTTAATGCTTGTTACAAGCTGTAATTCTAATACTTCTTCAAGCGGAAGCGGAAATAGTTCTACTGGAGGTCAACAAGGAAGTACGAGTTCTTCAAAAAATAATAATTATGCTGATGTAACTCTTCCAGATTTTCCATCTACTCCGGAAGGTGTAGATTCATGGACTACTGATAATGAAGAAACAACGATTACCTGGTATGTAAATGATGCTTCGTTTACTTGGTCAACTTATGGGGATGATCGTGTATCACAATTAATTAAGGAAAAAACAGGGATAACAATTAATTTCATCTCTCCTGTAACCGATGATGGTGCAATGCTTTCCAATATGATTGCTGGCAATAGCTTACCGGATTTAATTTCAGTTCAAAGCTGGTATCAACAATGCACACAGCTTGCTATGCAAGGATATGTTTATCCGATGAATGATCTTATCGATAAATGGGCACCTTCTATGAAAACCCGTCTTCAGGAAGATGTTTTCAATTGGTTTTCATTAGGAAATGACAAAACATATGGCTTCCCTAATTTTGCTTATTCTAGCTCTTATGTTGATAAAGATGAAAAAATGCAACCTAATGGTGGAATATTAGTTAGGGAAGATTGGTATAAAGAAGCGACCGCCGCTATTGGCAGCGATATGACTTCACCTTCTTCTTTTATTGAAGGATGCAAATATATAAAAAATAAATATGATAAATCAATACCAATTCAAATGGATGTCTTTGATACTGAAGGCAATGATTCTGTCAAATGGCTCTCACAATATTTTTCTACCCCATTTGAAGATGAAAATGGAAATTATATTTACAATATTGAACATGAAAATTATCAAGAAACTTTAAAATTTTTAAATGATTGTTATCAAGAAAAATTGATAGATGATTCTAATTTTTCGGCCAATGCTTCCCAGATTAAAACAAAAATAGCACAAGGGAATGTCTTTGTTTCTATGGTTACTCCACAAGACTATTCTCAAGGTTTTATTTCTGCTTATAATTCAGATATTAAATATGTTCCATTGGTTTTAAGAAATTCTAAAGGTGATGATCCAATATTGCAAGATATTCGAGGAATGGGATATCTATTTACAATGGTTCCGACAAAATGTAAAAGACCTGATAAAGTTATAAAACTTCTGGATTTCTTATATTCTGAAGAAGGGCAAAGATTAGTCGCTTTTGGTGAAGAAAATGTCACTTGGAAATGGAAAGATGAAACCCATACTGAAGTAGAATGGACCGACCAATATTTAACTGATTCTAAAAATGATAATACTGCAAAATATGGTTTGTACCAGATGACGTTATTGATGAATTTAGCTTATATAAATAAGATCAGACCGATGAACGGAAGAAAAGAAGTTGATATCTACATCGATAATTTGCAAAAACCATTATCTCCATATTCTTATGATTATACTGCTAGTTTCTTAAAAGATGATGCCAGCGTTGAAAACTATAATGATATTACGACAAATGAAAATAGAGCAACACAAAGATGGGCACAATATCTTCCAAGAATTATTAGAAGTAAAAATAATGAAGGTGCTATGAATGAATATCAAACAGCTATAGATTATCTTTATAAAAGATATGATTTAGCAAAAGTTAAAGAATTCAATGCTGTTGGATATAAAAGAGCTTTAGAAGCTTTAGGCATTTCTAAAGCTTGGCCTACTCATTTAGATGGTTATAAATCTCCAGTCACTGGTCCAAATGGTGATTTCTCTTATTGGAAAGGAGCAACTCATGAATAAGATAATTCTCGATACTGATATCGGAGATGATATCGATGATGCTTTTGCTCTTTCAATTCTATTAAACGAAAAAAATGCTGATTTATTAGGTGTGACAACTGTTTTTAGAAATTCATATAAAAGAGCAAAGATGGCTAGTTATCTTATTAAAACATTTGGTAAAGATGTTAAGGTCTATGCTGGATGTGACGAACCTCTTATCGCAAAAGTTGAAACTTTGCTTTCGCCTGAAATTAAGGCAAAGGAAAAATTAGACGAAAATGGAAAATATTTAATTCCTCAATATTTTAATGAAATGGATGAAGGAGTAGTTGAAAAACAACATGCGGTTGATTTCATAATTGAGCAAGTTCATAAATATCCTAATGAAATAACTCTCGTTGGAATCGGTCCTCTGACAAATATCGCCTTAGCTATTAGAAAAGATCCTTCGATTTGTTCTCTTTTAAAAGAAATTAGAATTATGGGTGGAGATCCAACTAATGTAAATTGCAAGGAATGGAATATATTCTGTGATCCAGAAGCAGCCAGAATAGTATATGAAGCAGATGTTCCTTTATATGCTGTCGGTTTAAATGTTACGATGCAAGTTAAGCTTTTGGCAGAATATCGTGAAAAATTAAAGCAAGTCGATGGAAAAAGATTTTCTTTATTATCAGATATGATGGCAAAATGGTTTAAACATTATGAATTCAGCGTTCCTGTTATGCATGACCCTTTAGCGGTAACAACCATATTCAAAGATGTCTGTAAATTCAAAGAAGATAATGTATTTATCGGCTTGGAAAATAATGAAAGAGCGGTAACTCTTATCGATGATCACGGAAAGAAAATACATTATGCTGAATCTGTCGATGTTAAAGAATTTTTTGAATATTTTTTAGAAACAGTTTTTAAAATTTAAAGGAGATTAAAATGAAAGCTAAAATATCTGTTCTACCAGCTTCAATTTTGCTTTTCTCTTTAATGTATCTACCGATGAAAGAAGCAAATTCGAATTCAAAGTTTACTTCTACTTTAGAGGGAGGAGTGACAGTGTCTTATGTTACTGCTCCACAAAATCTTACTTCTGCTTTAAAAATAACTCCTAATGTCAGCCAAGATTTTAGTGGTGATGGCTTGGCATTTAGAATAAAAAATAACATCTTAGATGGTGGTGGCTCTCCAATGTTTTTATATATAAATGAAACGGATTCCGATAGAGTTGCTGCTAAACCTGGTGAAAGTTATTATCTTTATTCTCTTGATGGCGCTGAAAATCAAGTTGCTTTTAGAGATGGTGATAATGCAATAGTATTGCCTGCAAGTTTTGATGGCTATATCTATGTTCCATATTCAGGAATGCAAATTCTTGATGGATATGGAAATGGCAATAAAACAATGAATTATTCAAGTATATATGCCATTTATCTTGAAGTTAACACTTATTATGATGCTTTTTCTAATTTTTCTATCGGTGGAGTTGAAATATTAAAAGATGGAAAATCTCAAATGGTATTGGATCCTTCTAAACTCAATGATCTGACATATGCAAATTATTATTCAAAAGATTACAATGGCGAATATATAAATATTTCTCATAAGAGCGTTGGAAGTGGAGAAGTGAGCTCTGATATAGATTTCGATAAACTATCCTTATCGAAAAACTTAGATAAAGGATTACAACTTTCTTATAAATGTGCTGAGAGCGATATTTCTGCTCAATGGGCTATAGCTCCAAGTGTTAGAACACTAGGAACTAATGCTAATGCCTTATCTATAAGAATTAAAAACCAAGTTTCGATTACTACTCCGATTACAATGGCGTTAAAAAATAGAAGAAATGTTCTATTTTACGTAAATAAAGAAACGGGAAAGAATATTTTCTTTAAATCTCTTGATGGATCGTTGTCTATTAATTCTTGGAGAGATTGGGATAGTGCTATTACAATTCCAGCAAATTTTGATGGATGGATGATCTTACCAATACAATTATTTAAAACCGGAGAAAGCGTTGATCCAACTGATGTAAAACAGATTGTCTTTAGTACTTCAATCTTTAAAAATTATGACGCATTCACTAGTTTGACATTCGGAGATTTACAAATTATTGAAAATGATAATAAAGTGTCTTCTTATATCGATATGAAAAGCTTAGATGATGAGCAATTCAATCAGGCCTTTGTCAAATTACTTAATGAGGATTATATAAATTTTGTCCGCTATGAAAAAAGTAGTCTTTTAGCTTATAGAAAAGGTGATGTTAAATATCTTGAAAGAATAGACCATGTCAAAGATGATATGGAATTAAATAGTGAATTTCCGGTATGGAGTGGCGGTTCTAAATTGACAAATACACTTGTTGAAACCTATGGCGGAAATAAAGGAATTCAAGTTGACATCGGCGAAGTTATTGCCAACAATAATATTTATGGCTCCTTTGATGTATTTCCTAAATATTATACCGAAGATTGGACAAATTGGTCTGATGGCGGTGAAACTAAAGATCAAAATGCTAAAGGAGTAACTTGCTACTTAAAAAATCTTTCCAGAAAAGAGATTACTATCAACCTCGAGTTTGAGGAGATGACCAAAAAGAATAATCAGAATATTGCTGAAAGATGGAATGTTCAACTCGGTGCGATGATAATGTACTATGATATCAACACAAAACAAGAGTTTATCAGAGTGGCTAAGCCATCCATAGTTATTCCAGTAGGTTTTGAAGGATATATAAGAATTGATTTTTCACAATATTCAGTTCCTAGCTGGTGTACAATCGGAGATATGCAACTTGATTTATCAGCGACAATGTCGGGATTTTTTGTAACAACAGACTGTTCAAACAATGAAGGATTATCTTTTGTTATCTCTGATTTCGGTGTCTATTTCAATAATACAAGTATCAGTACATTATTTGAAGAATCAAATATTTCAATTCGAAATAATATGGAGGACAATTTATGAAAAGATGGTGGTTACTAGCTTTGCCTTTAGTTTTATTAGCATCTTGCAATAATGCTAATAGTTCTTCTAGTTCTTCGATAAATTCCAATAGTTCTGTTTCTACTTCTTCTAATAGTACTAGTTCATCTTCTAGCAGCAGTTCGTTTGTTCATAAAACAAATTATGGAATTGCTCCGATATTTGATGATCCTTTAGGCATTTATGATAAAGACCCTTCTATTTTTGAAGAAAACGGAAAAAGATATGTCTTTTATACCACCAATGAAAAATCTTTTGAATCTGGTGATGTAATTGGACTTCGCATCGGAGAAAAAGATGAAAATGGATATAGATATTCTGATGCGAAAATTGTTTTAAGACCTAGTGAAAATAAATGGGATTCGGTCCGTGTTTCTAATCCTGATGTCATCAAAGGAACTTTCAAATATGAAGAATCTGAATATAGTTATCTTATGGCCTATCAGGGAAATTCCAAAGTCAAAGACAGACTTTATGAAATAGGATTTGCGGTATCAAATGATTTGGAAAATTGGATTAAAGTCGGCGATAAAGCTGTGATCAATTATTCATCCTATGCTTTAGGTTCCGCCTACGGATGTGGTGCCCCATCCTTAGTCAGTTTTGATAAAAAGGGAAAATTGTATTGCTTTTATACATATGCTGATGCCCTTATTACTTCAACTAGAGTTGCTTACTTCGATTGCACAGATTTAAATGATATTAAATCCAATGAACCTTCCGCTCTTTCTAGCCATGGTCTGCAAGATAAGAACGCTGATGTTGTTTTCAATAACGCAGATTTTGTAATTGATAAAGAAAAAGAATCTATCTATGTGGTAAGAGATAGAAATCCGGTTATGTCAATGCCGGCTACCAGCGATTCTATTCAAATAGCAAAAGCTAATTTAAATATACTTACTAATCCTTTTGATTATCAGTGGGAGATAATCTATAGTGCAATTTCTGATCTTGATACAGCAGTTTTAGATAGCGATGATCCAAATCAAGAATTTGGTTGGGAAAGAATTTATTCTCCATGCTTTATCTCTAATCCTTACGGAGAACTTATTTCTTTTAAACAAAAGGTTGCATTTAGTGTTTCTGCAGTTGGAAATAGTGGAGATACTCAATATATCTTCACCCCAGCAATTGTGGAATATGATGTTGAATTATATGTGGAAAGAGAAATATAGGTGAATATATGAAAAAGAGATTGTTTTTTATCGCTTTATTAACGTTAGCTTTATCAGGATGTGGAAATATGAATAATTCTTCTAATTTGACAAGCTCAAATTCTTCTAGTTCTTTTTCAACATCATCTTCTACTTCATCAACTTCTTCTAGTTCCTCTTCCTCTTCAATAAGTGTTGATTTAACAAATTATCAACTATTTGAACACAATAAAGGTGAAGATAAGACTATGGAATACTTCTATAATTACTGTCCGACAATTTTTGAAGAAGATGGAGTAAGACATATTTATTATTGTGCTAATAAAAAACATGGCAATGTAACTGACTATGTAGCTTATCGCAAAGGTGTTAAGGACGAAACAGGTCGATTTATATATAGCGATATTCAATATGTTTTGGAACCTACGGAGAATTCATGGGATTCTCGGCATGTATGTGATCCTTCGGTAGTTAAAGGAGAATTTACTTATAATCAAGAAAATTATAATTATCTTATGGCTTATTTAGGCTGTGTAACCAGCGATAATACTTCAAATGAAGTTGGATTAGCTGTTAGTAAATCTCCTGAAGGACCTTGGATAAAAGTTGGTGATGGACCATTTTGTGATTATGAATTAAATGATAATTCTGGATTTCAATGGGGTTATGGTCAACCAAGTTTAGTTTCTGTCGATAGAAAAAGTGAAATCTTACTTTTTTATACTGTTGGTGATGGAAAAAGCACATATGAAGTTGTTGAAAGATGGAATCTAAAGAATTTGAATAATCCGCAGATGGTCAGCGATGGATCAAAAAGAGTAATAACAAGAGGATTAAAAAATCTCAATGGTTTACAAGATTATATTTCTAACGCAGATTATGCCTATGATCCTACTTCTGGCAGAATTTATATGATCAAAGATGATCATCCAAGTCCAGATGGCGCTAATGTTTCTTCTTCAGCAACAATTTATTATCTAGAAGAAGATTTTGAAAATCCAGATTTTTATCCAGGATATACATTGTTCAATGTCGTTGGTGATTCTTGGAATGAAATGGATAAAATCGATGTTTCAATATCAGGATATAATCTTAATCATAATTGTGGATTAGCAACAGATCCTTATGGTTGGACATTATCGAATACATCTATCGATTGCGTTTATACGGTTGCAAATAATTATTCTTCATTTTGGGGCACTTTAGGTTTATATAGATTGTTCCAATATAAAATGGAAATTACGGAGTAGATTAAATGAGTGATTTTGAAAGAAAAATGGATTCGAAGGGATATCGGATTTTAAAAATAATAGCGGATTTATTCATCTTGAATTTTGAATTTATGATAACTGTTATTTTCTCTTTGACATTCTTAATTTTTCCTTCAATATTTGCTCTTGTTGAAACATGTAAAAGAGAAAAAGAAACATATGTAAGACCTTTTAAAGACTATTTTTTATCTTTAAAAAAGAATTATTCTGTTGGATGGCGCTATTGGTGCGTTTTTACTCCAATATATGGAATTCTTGGTTATTCAATATATTTATCTTATCAGCTAATGTTAAATAGTGCATTACCATTTATGGCAATTTTAAGCATGGTTGTTGTTATCGGTATTTTAATTGCTCTTACTTGTGCTTTGATTCATTTAGCTTTATTAAGAAGCTATTTTGAAGATGAAAAACCTTTGATGGGGTTTAAAAAAGCTTGTCTTATCGCAAGAAAAAAAGTGTTTTTAACTCTAACTTTATTTATAACTTTAGCGATATTTGCTTTCGCTTATTACATGTTTTGGCCGATTATGTTAGTTGTTGGCTATGGAATTATTGCTTTTATTGAAGTATCAATAGCATATAGATTTTATAGTCAGCTATATAGAGAGGAGCAAGATAGAATAAAAAAAGAAACTGATGATAGATGAAATCTTTCTGAAAGGAGAATTTATGAAGATTTTAGTCGTTGGTAGTATAAATATGGATTTGACTACTTATGTCGATAAATTACCTTTGCAAGGTGAAACAAAATTTGGAAATTCTTTTATTCAATGCCCAGGAGGCAAAGGTGCTAATCAAGCTGTTGCCTCTAGTTTAGCGGGTGGAGATGTGACAATGCTTGGTGCCATTGGCAACGATGCAAATGGTATTTCATTAAAAAATATTCTAGAGAATAAAGGCGTTAAATTAAAATTGAAAGTTGATGAAAATGTTACTACTGGATGTGCTTCAATTCTTATTGAAGAAGAACTGCATGACAATAGAATTATTGTTGTTCCTGGTGCTAATTTTTCGTTGACAAAAGAAGTTATCGATGAAAATATCGATTTGATTAAAGAAACTGATATTGTTATTAGTCAGCTAGAAATCCCTTTAAAAACAGTAGAGTATTTAGGTGAAATATGTAAAAAATATCAAAAAATATTTATTTTAAATCCAGCACCTGGAAATAAATTGCCAGAGAGTTTATTAAAAAATGTTACATATCTAACTCCTAATGAAACTGAATTAAAATTGATAACAGGAGAAGAAGATATTGAAACATCTATAGAGTCTTTATTATCTTTAGGCGTTGAAAAAGTTTTGGTTACTTTAGGCAAAAAAGGTGTTTATTACGCTGACAAAAAAATGAAAAAGATGTTCCCAGCACATGTTGTACAAGCGATAGATACTACAGCAGCTGGAGATTGCTTTAATGGTACTTTTGCGGCATTTATATCAAAGGGCAAAAGTATTGAAGAATCTATTGATTTGGCACAAGTTGCTTCTTCGATTTGTGTTCGTAGAAAAGGAGCTATTTCTTCTCTCCCAACAATAGAAGAAATTATAAAATAGGAGATAATGATGAAAAAATCAGATCTAAAAAAATATATGGTTTTAGGATTATTAGTCTGTAGTATTCCTTTAACTGGTTGTACAATAAATCCTTCATCTAGTTCTAATTCGAATCCTTCCTCATCTTCATCATCTATATCATCATCTAGCAATAGTACGTTATCTACTACTCCATCTAGTTCTTCTTCAAGCTCTAGTTCTTCTTCTCCATCATCATCTTCTTCTACTTCATCTGTTGATGTTTTAAAGGATGAAAAAGAAAATGCAATAAAAGAAGTAGAAGAATATAAAGATTTAAGTCTTTATTTGCCAGAACAAGCCGAGCAAATAAACTCGATGATTGAAACAACAAAAGCTTTAATACAAAATGCTTCAACTATTGAGAAAATTGAAAAAATAGTTAGCGATTATAAAGCGGCAGCTGATCGTATAAAGACAAAAAGCGATTTAGATGCTGAAGCATTAGAAAAGTATAAACAAAATGCAATTGAACAAATTTCATCATTTGTTGATCTTGAACTATATAGAGAAGAAGAAAAAGTTTTGATAAATAAATTAAAAACAGAAACTATAGCAAGTGTTAATGAAAAATTGACAATGGCAGAAATTGATGAAGTATTGGTTAATTTTAAAGCAGAAATTTCTAAATTAAAGACAGATGATCAATATGTTCAAGAAGAATTGAATGCATATAAAACTGAAGTTTTAGCACAGGTAGAAACATTTGTTAAATTAGATGATTATCGTGAAGAAGAACAGACTAAAATTGCTGATTTTAAAAATACTGCAAATACAGAAATTAATAATGCTAAAACAAAATCAGAAGTTGATACAGCATATGAGAAGTTTTATGAAGCTATTTTAACTTTGAAAACAAAAGGCCAAGCTGTATGAAGCAATGGTGAAGTTTGGTGTGGATAAGTTTGAATCCGATGTTCTGAACCTTACCCTTGTGAAGCCCACCAATGCCACCAGCATTGATTCCGCAAAGCTGAAGAAGATAAGTATTGGGATTTAGCTGATCAATATACCGCACTTTTAACTGATGCTAAAACAATTGATGAAGTTAATACAATAGTTGCTAATTTTAAAGCTGCTGTCGATTTATTAGCAGTTGATACTGGATTTACTGGAAGCTTAGAAAATGCAGTAAATGTAACATTTACTAAATCTGAAGAAGATTTAGTTGCTGATTTACTAGTCATTCCAGATAATTCAGATTGGACAGGTGATGGTGTTGCCTTTAGAATTAAAAACAATACTGGCGAATCTTATATAGCAATTTATATCAATGAAAAAGATAGTGATCGCGTGGTCTTAGAAACTGGTGCTACATATTATACTTATGATTTACAAGGCGTAAAAAAGAGTACAACTTCAGGAAGAGGATGGGGAAATTACATCAAATTAGAATCTAATTTTGATGGTTATATCTATATTCCATATTCATCATTTGCAATTAAAGCTGGTTTTGCTAGCGGAAATGATGTTATGAATTATGCAAATGTATTCGGCATGTATTTTGAAACTTCAGCTTTCTATGATTCTTATCAAAATTATACCATTGGAGAGATACAAGTTTTAAATGGCGATGTTGTTAAAACTGTATTAGATAATAGCAAACAAACATCAGCTTCTTATAAAAATCATTACATTGCTGACTATAATGGCAAATATATTAATTTGAATTTTACTGGAGAAATATTAGAACCAAGTAAACTTCCATTTGAAGGAACATTAAATGGCGGTGTTGATGTTACATTTAAAGCCGATACATCAGATGGATTAGCAACAATGCTTGTTAAACCACAAACATTAGATTGGTCTGGTGATGGTTTTATTTTAAGAATTAAAGAAAATAGTGGAATACAATCTTTCATCGACTTAAGAATAAATGAAACTGATTCTGATAGAGCTAAGATTAAATTAAATGCAGCATTCTATCTTTATGATTTAGATGGTAATGTTACAGAAACAACAAGTGGAAGAAGTTGGAATAGTTATATTCTTTTACCAGCAAATTTTGATGGATATGTTTATGTTCCTTATTCAAGCTTAGAATTTGAAAATGGTGGTGGCGATAATAATTTAACATTTGCTTCTGTTTGGGGAATATATTTAGGCACAAGCAAGCAATTTGATGCTTATCAAAACTATTCAGTTGGTTCAATAATTATTAAAAATGGTGACACTTATAAAACTGTTCTTGATCCAACAACCTTAGATGATACAACTTATTCTTCTAATTATACTAAAGATATTTTTGGAGATTTCATCAATATTGCTAGACATAAATAATTACAATATAATAGGCTGCTTTTATTAGCAGCCTTTTAATATTAATTGATAAATTATAATAAACTATTAAAAAAAGTAAAATTATACTTGAATTTTCTTTTTATTTATAAGATAATATACAAGCTGGATCTGTGGTGTAGTGGCTAACATGTCTCCCTGTCACGGAGAAGATCGCGAGTT
>ENA-OPFI01000467-OPFI01000467.1-human-gut-metagenome-genome-assembly--contig:-NODE-467-length-18040-cov-2.024965_pt1 | contig 18040 bp, 17 predicted proteins | sample MGYA00241308_ERZ501550 | MGnify/ENA primary metagenome ERZ501550 (study PRJEB25962, sample SAMEA2042433) | human gut metagenome | biome: human gut; feature: human-associated habitat; material: faeces...
TAAATACATAGCAATAGCGACAAATACTAAAATTGTTATTATTGTTATTATAATTATTTTACTTTTCTTCATCTGTTTTTCCCCCATCCACTTTTTTTAGTAATTTTTTCGAAGCGTGGGTGATTAAAATCACCCATACATTTTTTATTTATTTTTGCATATTTTAACACGTTTTATTCTTTTATCTTCATATTCCTCTATTTTGTATGTTAGTTTTCCATCTTCTATTATTGTTTCTTCTCCTTCTGGTGGTAGTTCTTCAAGTTTTCCTAATAAATATCCAGATAAAGTCTCGTAATCTCCATCTGATATTTCTATTCCTATTATTTTTTCTAAATCTCCTATAGATATGTTGCCATTTACCATGTAGGTATTTTCGTCTATAAGTTCATATTCCAATTCTTCTTCGTCATGTTCGTCAAATATATTTCCCACAAGCTCCTCAAGTATATCTTCCATTGTAACTAATCCTGCTGTTCCACCATATTCATCTATAACTATTGCCATTTGCATCTTGTTTCTTTGCAACTGTCTAAACAATTTGTCTATTGGAACTGATTCTGGTACAAAATGAACTTCTTTTATTAATTTTTTTATATTTATTTTCTTCTTATCTCTTAAATCTTTTAATATGTCTTTAATTAATATAATTCCCTTTATATTATCAATTGTATCTTCATATACTGGAATTCTACTATACTTATAATCGTCTAACTCATCTAAAACTTCATACAAATCTTGTGATATCTTCAACGCGAATATATCTATTCTTGGCGTCATTATTTCGGAAGCTGTTGTATCATTAAATTCAAAAACATTATTTAGCAGTTCTTTTTCTTCTTGATCTATTGTTCCTTTTTCTTCTCCTTCATCTATCATCATTTTTATTTCTTCTTCTGTTACAATTTCTTCTTCATTTTCCTTTACTCCAAAAATTTTAGATATTACATTAGTCGAAAATGTAAGTAATTTTACAAATGGTGCTGTTATAAAAGATATACCTCTAATTACTCCAATAGTTCCAAATGATACTTTTTCGTAATATTTCATTGCTAGCCTTTTGGGTACTAGTTCGCCAAAGACTAATGTAAAAAATGATAATAATATTGTAATTAATATAATAGATATTGTTCTCCAAGTATCCGTTCCAAGCATTGGTAGTAAATTATTTAACATTGGTGCTAATTTGTCAGCAAATGCATCTGATGCAAACGCACTTGATAAAAATCCAGCTAAAGTAATGCCTATTTGGATGGTGGCTAAAAACTTGCTTGGATTTTTCAACATTTTATATATTTGTTTTGCTTTTTTGTTTCCCTCTTTTGCCTGCTTTTCTATTTTTGCATCGTTTAGTGATATAAATGCTATTTCGCTTGCCGCAAAATAGGCATTTAATAATATTAAAACAACCAATACAGCTATTTGACTAAACATTAAATGTTTCCTTCTTTCTTTTTGTTATTTTCAACAATATTATATATGCTTTATAGCTGTATTGTCAATGAAAATTTGGGTGTTTCCTTACAAATTAGAAGCCTGTTCTTGGCAGTTTTTTTATTTCCTTTCTTTCCCCAACCTCTAATTTAGAAGTCTCTTCTGGCACTTCTTTTTCTTCATCCTCTGGTTCCTTAAAATTCTCTACTGTTATTTCTACTGTTTCATTTAATTTCAAAGAAATATCTATTTCCTTTTCGTATGGTAAATATCCAGAAGGAGCTTGCACTTCTTTTAGATGATATTTTCCTGGTACAAGATTTTTTATTTCTATTATTCCTTTTTCATCAGTTATAAGTTCTGTATATATTATTTTTTCGTTTTCATCTAATAATTTAAACTTTGAACCTGAAAGTGAGTTTTTAGTATCCCCGTCCTTTTTTATTACTTTTATTTTAGTTGTATTTTCCATATACCTTTCTTTTAAAGTGGTAGTACTTGTTTCAAATTCTCCAACAGTTAAAACATAATTCTGTTTATTTTCTACTGTTGACTTTCCATATAATATAGGATATGTTTTTACATTTGATTTAGCATTTATTATAATTTCTCCGGTCTCTTCTAATTGCTTTATTGGTAACATTATTTTAAACTTTTCTTTACTTTTGAAAGTTGTTTTTTCTACATTACTTTCATCTACCACTTTCGCAATATTGTTATTCGCTATACTTATAGTATACTCTTCGTTAGCTGCTGAGGCATCTACTCTATATGTTTTGCTTATACTATTTTTGTCTAAATTATCAATTTGCCAATTTTCTGTTTCTGCAATTATTTTTATTGTAGCTATCTTTTTGCTCTCATTTGAATTTCTTGCTTTTTCTCTTATTTGCCTCATAGCATTTAATACTATTTGTCCGTTATTCGCACAAATATTAAATTTGCTCATGTCATAATCATATAGCATATCATAAATTGCTAATTTAGTTGCGGTAAATGCTTCTATCTCTGTATTGCATCCTAATTCTTGTGGTGTTTTAAATGGATAACCATTTATTACCGCATTCCATACTAAATTATTTGAATATATATTTTCTGCAATTACATCATATGAATAGTCTTCTGTTACACCATCCTTTTCTCTATTTACGCAATATGCTGGATATTCTTTTCCATCCTTCTCATATACCACAAACTGAGTTCCAATTTTTATTCCATTATATACAAGGCATATGAGTTCTCCCTTTGAATAAAGTTTTACAGTGGATTTTTGCTCTATTACTGTTGCTTTAGAGACATTTGATAATATTTGTGCTGTAAATAGCATTGCACTTATCATTAGTATTATAAATGTTTTCTTTATTAATTTTATTATAAATTTTTTCATCTATTTTTCTTCCTTTCATATTTCTATTGCTTGTATGCATCTTCTATATTCTTTTTTATTTTCTTCACATGTAATTAATGTAATTCTATTATCTTCTGTATTATGAACATAGCTCCAATCTGTCTCATCTATAATCTTATTAATTTCTACTTTATACCTTCTTATTCCATTTTGTGTTGAGTAGATAACTATATCTCCTTTACTCAATTTTTTAATATTCTGAAAAAAATTACAATTATATCCTCTATTATGTGCTGCTAGTGCAACATTTCCATTCCATTTGCTACTTTCGCAAAAATGCCCCACATGTTTTGCAATTACATTATTTGTTACTCCTTCGCATATTTCCGCATCAACATTAATTGCTGGAATTTTTATTCTCCATTCATTAACTTTGTCGTCTTGAATTGCAGGTTCAATTTTTGGTATCTCCTGTTCTTTTTTTAATGTTTGAGCAACCATCTTTTTTATTTTTTCTTGACTATTGGCTGGAATTTTTATAGATATAACCTGATTAGACTTGTTTATGTTTTTAAATTGTTGCTGAAGATTATAAATTAATAGATTAATAGATAAATATATAATAACTGTTAACACTAATGAAAGCACAAAAATACCTCTTTTAGTGTATACCATTACACATTTTGCACCTCCTTGTTTATAAAATTATTTTATTCTTCTTGGGAATTTTTTGAGATTTAAACTATTTGATTTTTTTTGAAATAAATTTTAAAATTAAAAATTGCAATTTTTATTGTATATAATATATAGCATTTTACCTTGTTTGTAAAGAATTTTTCATCGACAGTTTTTTACAAAATTCGGGTCTAAAATGACCCGAATTTTATTCTCCTATTAGTTCCAAGTTGTTTTCATCTATTATATGTACTGATTTTATAACATTTTCTAGCTGTTCATCTGTTTTTTTCTTTACTACAATATAATTTGTTGTATGCCCTTTGTAATACTCTCCTTCTTTTTCCTCAAACAAAACTTCTAGATTTTTTCCTATATATTTTTCATTGTGTTCTTTTTGTTTTTTGTCCGATAGCTCTATTAATTTTCTACTTCTCTCTTCTTTTATATTACCTGGAATTTGATTTTTCATTATAGCTGCTTTTGTTCCTTTTCGAGGTGAATATTTAAATATATGCATTTTATAAAAGTCTATTTTATTTAGATATTCATAAGTTTGTGTAAATTCTTCTTCTGTTTCATCTGGAAATCCTACTATAATATCAGTTGTTAATGCTACATTAGGATAATATTTTCTTAATAGTTCTACTTCTTTTTCAAATTCTTCTACACTATATTTTCTATTCATCCTCTCTAATGTTTGGTTACACCCACTTTGCAATGATAAATGAAAGTGATCACATACTTTATCTAATTTTGATAATCTATTGACAAATTCTTCTGTTATAAGCGTTGGCTCTAATGAACCTAATCTTATTCTTTTTATGCCGTCAATTTTGTTTACTTCCTCTAATAAATCTATTAATTTATAATTATTTTTAAAATCTTTTCCATATGATGCTATATGTATTCCTGTTATTACTACCTCTTTTATCCCTTCTTTTGCAACATGCGAAATTTCTTCTATTATGTTTTCTGGCATTCTACTTCTTACTCTTCCTCTTGCATATGGGATAATGCAGTATGAGCAAAATCTATCACATCCATCTTGTATTTTTATAACCATTCTTGTTTTTTCGGTATGTGTTACTGTTCCAAAATCTAAAAATTCAACTTGATGCAATACATCTGATATTTCCATTTCCTTTGTTTTATTGCTCAAAAATTTATTAACATAGTCCACTATGTCATTTTTTTCATTTATTCCTAATACTAAATCTATATTTTCTATTTTTTGTAATTCATCTTTTGCAACCTGTGCATAACATCCTGTTGCAACTACAATACTGTTTGGATTTATCTGTTTAACTCTTCTTAGCATTTGTCTAGATTTTCTATCCGCCATGTTTGTTACAGTACAAGTATTAATTATATATACATCTGCCATTTCTTCTGTTTCTACTACATCATATCCATTTTCTATAAATTTTTGTGCCATTGCGTTTGTTTCGTACTGATTTACCTTACAACCGCAAGGTAATTATTGACACCACTTTCTTCTTTTCTTTTTCCATATTCAGTTTATCCTCTCCTATTTGTTCTATCATTTCTTCTTATGTCAAAATCCATCATCTATTCTGATTTTGGTATCCCACGATCGCTTGCAATCATCTCTGTACTTTTAATAAAATCCTGCATCGTTTTTATTGAAATTGGATTTGTTATTTTTCTTGGTCCACCTTGGTATCTTTGCAATATTGAGCCATTAAATTCTTTAACCTTTTTTCTGTCGCTTATAACTGTTTTATCAATTAATGTTAATCCCGTTTTTTGTGCATATTGTAAGCTTCTCACTACTAAACCCTCTAAATCGCAATAATCTTTTCTTCTATAGTCTTTAGAATGCAAATATTCTATGTATTCATCTCCTGAGGATAACAGCATAGCAATTGCATGCTTATATAATTTGTGTCCTGCATAATTAAAAGGACTTAATATGTCAAAATCATCAATTTCAAAGCGTTCTATTCCTTGTTTATCTCCTATGCTAACTCTACAATAATTTCTCCAATTGTATTGAATCGCACCTGTTATAACCCTGTTTACATTGCTTTTTCTTAGTGTTTCTCTCAATTCTGCTATTGTTGTTCCAGTTCCCACATTGTCATCAATCAGCAAAATGGTTTTTTTATCTTGCAATATTCTTTCACTTGATATCAAATCTCTAATAGGTACATATTCTTTTTCTAATCCTATGGTAGAATCAATGTATTTGCTTTTTAAAGTATTGGTAAAATCATACCCATACATTACATTAAACATAGGTCCTATATAAGTAGCTCCATATCCTGGCGTTAGTATTTCAATTTCATCTGGTGACTTATTCAATTTTAATGTTTTGGCAAATAGATACAACATTGCTTTGTTATCCATTTCAATTGCCCTTTGTTCCGAGTTTTCATCTCCATATGGAAGTACTTTGTCAGGATTAATTTCTATTTTGCCCTCACCTTGAAGTATAGTCATTATGTTTTTTACATCTTCCAACAGGCATTTTCTTGCTCTTTCCATTTTTTCTCTATATACCGGAGCTTTTTTATTTAATATATATCTTTCAAACATCTTAAAATACACTCTTCCCGAGCAATTAGCCATATTTTCAAGAATCACAAAATTTCTCCTGCTTATTTCCTGTGTAAGCTTCATCTTAAGTTCTTCTCTACACGAAGCTAGCTCTGACATACTTTTGACATTATAATACTCCCTTGATCTAGATAGAAAAGTACCTTTTGTCCCATTTTTCATTATAGGAGTAACATATTTTTCAATTCCCTGAATATCGTCAAGCTCTATTATTCCTAATACATCAAAGTCTCTCAAATCCAGTTCTTCTTTCATATCTTATTGTTCTCCTTTTAAAAAATCTTTTAAGCAATTTAGTTCTTTTTCAAATTCATATCTAGTAAATACCGTTTCGCTTTTTTCTTTTTCTCCTATTGTGTGCAATATTTGTCTATTAGTTTCTTTCAAAATATTTCTATATAAAGGATTTTGTATTGCAGATATATATAATTCATCTACAATGTCATCATATTTTTGGCTATATCTATCAATTGGTTCTTCTTGCCAGTAGATTATTCCAGCTTTTTTCCAATCATATTCACTGCAAGCTTTTATATTATTAGATGGTAATGCGCTATAATTAAATACTAAGTCTTGCATTTCCTTGTTCTTAAACTTTATGCCTTGAAAAAAAGATTCTATACTTTTTAGTTTTTTTTCTCTAAATTCAAATTCATATGGAAAAAGATTTGATAATACCTTTGCATATGAACCCTTGTGTTTATAGCCTACATTTATCCATTTATCACAATCTCCAATAGTTCTTCCTTCTTCGTCTTTTAGTGGTTTTCCTAAACAATATTCTTCACCTTCTATTTCTTCGATTTCTGGCATTTGATATTGGTAATTTCTTTTAAACAGTTTAAATTTTTCTAATTCTTTATTCATAATTTTTTCTCCTTCTATTGTGGGCGATTAAAATCGCCCCTACATTTTTCATAGGTTACTTTACACTATCTATTTATATTTATTATTAAATCACATTTTTAGCCTATTTTCAACATCTTTATTTTAAGTCTGATTATAAAATGTTTTTAGAATCATATTGTTTACAAGTTTTAAAACATAAATTTTTCATTTAAAGACACAACTTTTCTATTTTCTATTTATTTTTTTTTTATTCTATAGTATAATTATATTGTTGATTGGAGGTACGTTTATGTGGTATGTTTGGTTAATTATATCAGGACTATTTCTTGTTCTTGAAATGATAACAGTAGGTTTTTTAGTATTTTGGTTAGCTATAGGTGCGTTATTTGCTATGCTTGTAAGCTTTTTTACAAGTAATTTAATCATTCAAACAACTGTATTTGTTATTTCTTCAATAGGTTTAATCTTTTTAACAAAACCTCTAGTAAAGAAATTAAATAAAACTGATGATACTATTGCAACAAATGCCTACTCTGTTATTGGTAAAAAGGCTATTGTTACTCAAGATATTGATCCAACATTAGGATATGGTCAAATTAAAGTTAATGGAGAAACTTGGTCAGCCAAAACAATTTCTGACAATATTATTCCAAAAGATTCAGAAGTTATTATTAAAAATATAGAAGGTGTTAAGGCCGTTGTAGAGTTATTAAACGAAAAAGTAAATGTATAACAATTTGGTATTAATTTTTTAATATATATTATAATTATAGGAGGAAAAATTTATGGTATTTCTTATTATATTACTAATTATTGTAATAATTATTGCACTAAAGACTATAAAAATAGTTAGACAATCAGAAGTATACATTATTGAAAGACTTGGTAAATTTCATAAAATTGCTGATGCTGGTCTTACAATAATTGTTCCATTTTTTGATCATGTACGTAGCGTTGTTAGTTTAAAACAACAAACTATGGATATACCACCTCAAGGTGTTATTACAAAAGACAATGTTACAATTACAATTGATACTGTTGTGTTCTACAAAATAACAGACCCAGCTAAAGCAGTATACGAGATTCAAAACTTAAAGAAAGGTATTGAGTATTTAGCTATTACAACCATCCGTGATATTGTTGGTAAAATGGATTTGGATCAAACATTTAGTTCACGTGATGCTATTAATGATAAGCTAAGGGTTTTATTAGATGAAGCAACCGACCAATGGGGTTGCAAAATAGATAGAGTTGAAATTAAAGATATTACACCACCACCTGACATTAGGGATGCAATGGAAAAGCAAATGAATGCTGAAAGAAATAAAAGAGCTTTAATTCTTCAAGCAGAAGGTGAAAGACAATCTGCAATTACACTTGCTGAAGGTAAAAAAGAAGCTGCTATACTAGAAGCTGAAGCTGAAAAAGAAGCAAAAATAAGAAGAGCAGCCGGTGAGGCTGAAGCAATTAAACAAGTAGCTGTAGCTAAAGCAGAAGAAATACAAATGGTATATGAAGCAATGATGAAAGCAAATCCAGATGAGAAATTAGTTCAACTAAAATCTCTAGAAACATTAAAAGAAGTAGCTAACGGAGAAGCTAACAAAGTATTTATACCTTTTGAGGCAACAAGCACATTAAGCAGTTTAGGAACAATAAAAGAAGTATTAAAAGAAGGAAAGAAAAAATAGAGCAAAAATAGTCAGAAAAATCTGACTATTTTTTTAGTTTACTGTATCATCTTTTATATAATATTTAGTTCCTAACATTTTGTCTGGTAAATATTGTTGCTCTACTTGGTGCATTGGGTAGTCATGCGGATACTTATATCCTACTCCGTATCCATCATTTTTCATTCCCTCTGCAGGAGCATTCCTAATATGCATTGGTATTGTTCCTGTATCCTTTGTAGTTACATCTGCCAATGCCTTATCTATTCCTAAATATGCTGCATTCGACTTTGGAGATGTTGCAACATATACTGCTGCTTCCGCTAAAATAATTCTAGCCTCTGGCATTCCAATCATTGTAATAGATTGCATAGCAGATGTTGCAACCACTAATGCGTTCGGATTTGCCATTCCCACATCTTCTGCTGCAGCTATTACTATTCTTCTTGCTATAAAAACCGGATCCTCTCCAGCATTAATTGCTCTTGCTAAATAAAATAACGTAGCATCTGGGTCCGACCCCCTCATTGATTTTATAAATGCACTAATATTATCATAGTGACTATCTCCATTTTTATCAAATATAGCTTTTCTTGTTTGAACACATTCTTTTGCTATTTCGTTTGTGATGTTAATAACCCCATATTCGTCCATTTTTGTGCTTAATACTGCAACTTCTAATCCATTTAGTGCCGTTCTTACATCTCCATTAGACGTTTCTGCTATCTTCATTAATGTTTCATCTTCTATATTAATTTTATAACTTCCAAGTCCCTCTTCTGAAATTAGTGATTTTTTTAGGACATCATACACATTTTGTACTGTTAATGGATTTAACTTAAATATCATTGACCTAGAGATTAAAGCTTTGTTAACCTCAAAATACGGATTCTCTGTAGTAGCTCCTATTAAAATTACTGTACCATTCTCTACATATGGAAGTAATGCATCTTGTTGTAATTTATTAAATCTGTGAATTTCATCTATAAATAATATACATCTACCAGTTGGATTTAGAAATGTGTTTTTAGCTTCCTCTATAGCGTTTTTTATATCCCCTATTCCTGCTGTAACAGCATTTATCTTTGTAAACTTGTATTTAGTTGTATTACTAATAACTCTAGCAAGAGATGTTTTGCCACATCCAGGTGGCCCCCATAATATAATGCTAGACAATCTATCTGCTTTAATAGTTCTATACAATATTTTATCCTTGCCTAAAATATGTTCCTGTCCTACATAATCTTCCAATGTTTTTGGGCTCATTCTAAATGCTAAAGGTTTGTTTAAATCCATTATATTATTCCTCTTTTCTAAATTATCTTGCTAAATTTAATAATCCTTTTCTAATTATATCTTCTACACTTAGGTTTGCATCCACCTTTTCTAATGCTTTTTCTATTTCTTTTCCCGTATAGCCTAATACCTTTAATGCTGCTGTAGCTTCTGCTATTTTTTCATCATCCATTATTGCTGTATTAATAGTATCACTTATGTCTGTATTTTCATTTGCAACAATTTCATTTTCCTTTTTGAGTTTGTCTTTAAGCTCTAATATAACTCTTTGCGCAGTTTTAGGGCCTATTCCTGGTAATTTTTTTAATAGATTAATGTCATTATTTATAATGGCAAGTGCAAAACTTGATACTGAAACATTTGACAAAATAACAAGTGCAGACTTTGCTCCTATTCCACTTACAGACAATAGCAACTCAAACATTCTCAATTCTTCGTTTGTATTAAATCCATATATGCTAATGTCATCTTCTCTAACCCTTACATATGTATGTATTTTAATAATCTCTCCTATGGCTCCCAATTTATTTATAGCTGTTTCTGACATAAATATTTTATAGCCTATTCCATTAACATCTATTACTATATATCCATTTGTTTTTACTTCTAAACTTCCCTTTATATATGCAAACATCTTATTTCTCCTTCATCATCTCCAAAATTGCTTCTTTTTCTAAATTTGATATATAATTATATTCCTTTTTACATATTCCATTTCCAAACTGACATATTGATTTATATGTACAATATTCACATGGTGTTTTCTTATTTTTAGTGTTGTAATATGGTTTTATATTTATATTTCCACTTAATATCTCTTCTGAAATTTGTTTTATTATCTTATTCGTGTATTTTTGCAAATATCCAAATTGTTGTTTACTAATATTACTTGCTTTTTTGCTTAATGTCTCATCTTTATTTATCGTTGCTGGAATTATGTTAGAAGAACCAGTATCCAAGTTTTTATCCATTTTTTTTATAATGTCTACATCTGCTAAAATAAGTCCTCTCATCTTAAATTGTTTTCTTAGTTCTTCTTCTATTTGTTCATCTGACATATTTTGGCTTGCTTTTACCATTGGCTCTATCAAATTGTAATAAAAAGCCCCTGCTGGTTCTGCACTCTCTTGTTTACACATTTCATTCATATATGTTAATAATTGCAATTTAATTCCTGCTTTTACTTCATTTAAATCTATATCTTTTATAGAAGATTTATAATCTATAATTCTTATATATTGTTCCTTCTCGTTGTTCATTATATCTACTCTGTCAATTTTCCCAACTATTTCTATTAACTTGCCATTATCTAATTTTACTTGTATTGGTTCATACTCTTTTCCCATGCCAAACTCTACTTCATGACCTAATACATTAAAATCACTATATCTAATACTATCTACAATATATTTCATTGATTTTGCAATTACTCTTCTTAATCTATTTACTAAAACTTTATTTTTGGGAACATTTGTAAATATATAATTTTTTTTCAATTCCAATTTCTGATCAATTATTCTATTTACTATTTTTTCAATTTGCTCATCTGTAATATTCTTTATGTCTTTTGCTTCTTCCATTCCAAAAAAATCATCTATTACATCATGCATAAAATTGCCTGTATCTATTGTTTGAATTTTAAAAATATCTCTTTCTGATAATTTTAATCCATATTTTATATAATAAGAAAATGGACATGCACTATATTGTTCCAATCTTGACACACTGGTTTTTATTGTATTTCCATATAATTTATCTATATTCTCTTTTTTTATTTTTTCTGGTGCACCGCTATATTCCAGTAAATTAACAGCTTCTAACAACTTGTCTTTCCATTCTTTTTTATTATTATAGTAATTGTATACGTCAAACCATATATCAGAAACTTTTTCTTCATCTTTTAGTTTTCTTAAATTTACTAATAACTCATCAAATGTAATGTTTTCCAACAGTATATCTTCTTCATTTGTAATTATATCACTGTGTTCTTTCGCATTTGTGAATATTTTTTTAACTTTGTTTATAAGAACAGAAGGTCTTACAGCCTTTCCCTCTGCATCTGATGAGGGATAAGACAAATACAATTTTTCTTCTGCGGTTGTAAGTGCTTTATATATATTAAAATTATCATCATACAATTTTTCTGTTGAAATAGAATTTACGCTTAAAGTATCTAGTCTTCCAATAATTTCAATTCCATCTTTTTTTAACTTTTCTCTATCTGAATCATCAAAAAAACCTTCATTTTTGTTTATAGTTGGAAATACTCCATCATTTACACCTATTATAAATACTGTTTTTACCTTATGGCTTCTACTTCTATCTATATCGCCTATTATTACCTCATCTTGAAAAGTAGGTATTTTTCCCAAATCGCTATTTCTTAAACCTATTTTTAAAATTTCCGCATATTTTTCAAAAGTAACTTTACTTTCTCCCAATACAAGTACAATTTCATCAAATACTTGTGTTAATATTTTAAAACTACTTTCATATTCTTTTGCAATCTCCAATTCCTCTATTTCTAACAGTTTTTCTATTTTCTCCTCTAATTTTTTAGGTATATTATTTTGTATTAAATACTCATACAATTTTTTTGTAATAGATTTTACATCCTTAATACCTAATAAATCGTTTTTGAACCTCATAAGTGGTTCTACAATTATGCTTCTTGCATATTTAATTTTTTGTATTTGTTCTTCTGATTCATCATAAAAGTTCCATTCTCCTTTATACCACTTGCTGCCCTTAATTCCCCATTTCAAGCAATAGTTTTCTAAATAATAAGCTGTATCCATATCTATGTCAACTAAGCCTGTTTTTATATAGCTAAATACAGATTCATAAGACCAATTTTGTATAAATATATCAATTACTGATAAAACAAATTTTACTAAAACATTTTGAGTAAGGTCTTTTTTTTCATCTATAAAAACAGGAATATCATATTTCTTAAATATCGCTTTGCATAAATTTGAATATGTATCTATATTTTTTGTAATAACAGCTATCTCTTTATACCTGTAGTCCTCATTTTTTACTAATTTTACAATTTGTTTAGCTAAATGTTCTACTTCCGAATATGGATTATTTGCTAAAAACAAACTTATATTTCTCACTTTTGGTTCATATTTGTGATATGGTATTGAATAAACATTTTTCTCTAAATGCCTTAATTCTGCATTTTTAAATCGCTTAGTCTCTCCCATATTTATTTGTTTTCCTATTTTTATGCCATTCTCCTGACAAACATCTGATAATTTAAACCATGTTTGCTTATTTGCATAAAATATGTCTGTTTCTTTGTTTTCACTTTCATTTAGTGAATCTGTGCATATTGTTACTACTATATTTTTTGCCTTATTTAATAAAATTTTAATAATGTTGTATTCCTGTTTTGTAAAACCTGCAAATTCATCTAAAATTATAGTTGTTCCATCAAATAAATTAGATTCTACTAATTTTTCAGCTAATATTGTTAATATATCGTTTTCATCTATATAGTTATTTTTTAAGCTTTGTTCATAAATATTATAAATCGCCTGCATATCTTGCATTTTAAGTTTTAAATACATGTCTTTCGTATTTTCTGTTATATTTTGTAGGTTTTCTACACTTATTCCATGTTTTTTAAATTCTGTTATTTGTGTTGAAATCAATTCAACATTTTCATTTGATTTGCCTATAAAATTGAATTTATTTTTTTGCTCTAATAAGATTTCATATATTAGCATTGCTTTTCCAGAGGCTAACAAATTTGTTTTTGTTATTCCTCCAACCTCGTTTAATACTCTGTAAGCCATTCTGTTAAATGTTAGTACTTCTGCATTAACCACTGCACCAGTTTTAACAACTTCTAGCAACTTTTTTTCTGCTGTAAAAGAAAACTGCTCTGGTGTAATTACATATATTTTTTCTTTATTTAAATTAGATTTAATGTAGTCAAATAAATATGTACTTTTCCCACTTCCTGCTTTTCCATACACCACATTTAATGCCATAGTTTGTCTCCTTTATGCTTCCCTTTTCCAATAGAACAAGTATTGTTGTGCTATTCCTGCTAAATTTCCATATTTTGCTTTTGCAATTTGTTCTATTTCCTTTTTATTTACTTTTTCTTCATTTTCATTTTTTATATATAGTTCATTTATAACACGCCTTACCCACACATCTATTGGAAAAGCTTCTAATCTTTTTAATGTTGAAAATAATAAGATACAATCTGCAACTTTTGGTCCTACTCCTGGAAGAGTTAAAAGTACCTCTCTTACGCAATTAGTATCATTATTTTCATGTAGTTTTTGCAAATCTACATCTTTATTTACAATTTTTCTTGTTGTTTCATATACTCTTGTATCTCTAAATCCTAAACCAAGTTTTCTTAAATCAACCACTTCTGCTTTTGAAAGCTCATCTGGAGTAGGAAATGTATAATATTCCTTTCCTTCAAATATTATTTTTTCTCCATATGTTTTACAGATTTTTTCTATTATTCCTTTTATTCTAGGTATATTATTGTTTGCTGATATAATAAAAGAAATAATTGTTTCCCATAAGTCTTGGTTTAGCAGTCGTATCCCTTGTCCATACTGAATGCTTGCTTTCATATTATCATCTATTGCAGACAATTTTAGTTTTATTTGTTTATAATCTCTATCCAAATCAAAATATTGGTTGCATACCTCTTCTATATTGCCATCTGTAATTCCTTTAAATATTATTTTACTGCCTTCTTTTTTTACATTTATTACATTTTTTCCAAATACACCTGTATAACTCTCATCCTGTTGCTTATTCCATCTAAAACATTGTCCACAATCAAATATATGTTTTGGTTCAAATGATTCCACATCACTTATTATATATGTCTGTTTCTGCACTTTTGGCACTCCTCTATTTCTTAATAATTTAATTATATCTGTCCCAGAACACAATGTCAATGGAAATTGATTAATGTTCAAACCCCAGCATTAATTTCTATGCCATAGTTTTTTTATAAATTTTATCATTCTACTCCATATATTTTCTTTATATTCTACTACTTTTGTATTTATCTCTTCATTTATACTGTTCGCTTTTATTTTTTTAAATACATCTGTGCCATATATTTCTCTTTTTTATTTTCTGCTTCTTCTATATCTTTTTTAAATTTTGCCCTTATTATTCTTTTTTCATCTTCTGTTGCCCAATAGTTCAAATAAACATATGCCAATATTGCTTTTGTCTCGTACAATATTTCTTGTTCTTTCACAAAGTCAATGTTTAGATTTATTGAAAAGTCATAATTTTTATTCATATTTTTTTTAACAATTTGCATAAATTCTGTTGGTATTTTATCAAAATCTTCTTTTGGTACTGCTTTTAAAATTTCATATACTTCTTTATATGCATTAGGATAATTTTCAACTTTTATCACTTAACCTATTCCTCCTATTTCTCCAAATAGTTTTTCAATAATTCTTTAGCAAATTTATTTACAATTATATAATTATCCTTCATGTTGCTCTTATCTATACTGGATGTATAAATATTTGAGTCTATCCTTTCTAAAAGAATTATTTTATTTATTATTAGTAAAGATAAAACATATGTTGTTTCGTCTTTTATTACGAATTTATTCTCTAAATCTTTACTATTTACATTTTCTATTATTTCAAAGCTATTATTTATACAATTTGCTATTGCTTTCATTTCTCTTTTTTCTAATTTCTCTTTTTCACTTAATTCATAGTACCTTTTATCTATTAATAATTTTATCACTTCTTCTTCAGAATCACATTGTACTTTATTATCATTTTCTATTATTATAATTTTACTTAACACCTATACCTTCCCCTTCTCTCCCATTAATTTCTGCTAGTTTCTCGTCTACTGCACGAGAAACTTCTTCTAAGTCTACTCCATTTATTTTTGGTATTGTTTTTTTCCCAATCTTATTTTTTCTAATTTGACCATTGAGTCCATCATTTATTTCCGGTGTTTTTTCTAACAATTCACTATTTTCATCATATCTATCCAAATATGTTTGCATTTGTTCTTGTGATACGCACAATCCTATCAATGCCTCTGCAACTTTTCTCTCATCTTGCTCCATTTGTATTACTTCATAATTATATAACATCTTTTTCTCTTCTTCTGTTCTTTGTTCTTCTGATTTCAACATTATTTTAGATAACTCATGTGATACTCTAACTAATCCTCCAAAAAGATTTATATTTTCAATCCATGTAGTTGGATCTAAGGTTCCATTTGGTAATCTAAATTCTATTGTGTTTTTTTCTTCTTCTCCAACATTAACATAATTAATTGCCGAAAATCTGTCTCCTTGTATTTTTTTTATTCCTGCTATAAAATTTTCCAGATCACTTTCGCTCTCTAAATTAATTGTTTTCTGTTTAGACTCATCTTTACCAGATATTGGTTTTGCGTATTTTAATACTTCCTCTCTCGGTATTTCACCTTTTCGATTACTTATAATATATAATATTTTTTCAGTATTGTTCCATATGTTTCTTAAATTTTTCCAATCTTGCAAATCAGTTAAATAGTCTGCTCCAATATGTATATGACCTCCACATCTTTCACTAGTCTCTTGCCCTAATGAATATAAAGCATTACAAACTGTATATATTTCATGGCTTGCTATATCTTTTCTTAATATTGGTGATATTGCCTCTGTTCCATTAATTAAGGTAATGTCACTGCTTAGTTCCCATGTTCTTTCTTTTAATAAATTTCCAATAATTTTTTCTATCTCTTCTCTCGAGGCTAATCCCTCTGATTCTATTTCTACTCCTATTGTCATTTGCCCTGGTAAAGTAATTGGTGATATTTTAGTAAATCTGTCTAGTCTTTCTATAGTTTTATGGTTTAAAACACCACTATCTTTACAATAATCTATAAATTTGGCATCGGCTGTCATTATAATTACTTGAATTAAAAAATCACTTTCTAACTCATTAACTTTTCCATTTTTTATGTGTTTTTTTATGTATTTTTTTATGTACCCTGGTTCTTTTTTTCTACCATTCTTATTAAATTTATTGTGTTGGACTTCTGTATATTAAGTGCTTGCATTTTTTCTACGTTTTCTAGGCATTTCTTTATGTACCCAGGTATTTTCTGCTCCACTTTTTTAATCAAGTCTGCTGCTATAAAGTCCTGAATTTTAAGTGCTCGCATTCTTTCTATGTTTTCTAACCATTCTTCTATGTATTTTGGTTCTAGCTCTTCTACTGTTAGTAATTCTGTTACTTTACCGCCATAAATATCAAGCGCTTGCATTTTTTCTACGTTTTCTAGGTATTCTTTTATGTATTCTGGATCTCCTACTGTTTTTATTAAGTCTACTGCTCTATCGCCATTAATATGACACTCTTTTAATATTTCTTCATTATATTCTATGAATTCTTTTACATATTTAGGGTCTTTCATTGCCACTATCTTTAGTAAATCTGACATATTACCAGGATTTTCAATCTCACTATTTCTTTTTTTGTCTTCTTTCCAATTTTCTATCCATTCTTTTATAAATCCGCACATCTCCTATTCTTTCCAATAAGTTTCCGGCGTTCATAACACTCAATCCATAATTATTATAATTTTCTGCGTATTTTTTTAATAGTGTCATGTCTTTAACTTTATCAATTAATTCAGTTATCTCATATTGTTCAAGCCCATATTTTTTTGGGTTTTCTATTAATTTATCTAATATTGTGTCATCTGAAATGAAATCATATAACATGCATAATGCTCCTCGTATGTATTTATTCTTTTTATTTTCTTCCGCCTTTGATAAAAAGTAATCTATCAATCCACTCTTCTCTATATCTTGCATAAAGTTGCTCAATGTTTCACCATTATAGCCTTCCATTGAAAAAAAAGCTTGTATTTCTTGATACATTTTATATTCATCTACGTCGCCAAAGTTAAGTACTTCAAATAAGCTATCAATTCTTTCCTTATTCATTTTTTCACATCCTAGTTTATATTTTAACTTTTATTTTATATTGTGCTTTTAATATATTTTTCAGCTAAATTATACCATAAAATACATAATATTAATATCATAATTTATTCAACATAAAAACTTGATATTTTTGTGATGTTTTTTTATTAATCTTTACGCTGATATATTTATGTCAAAACTTTCTCAGAATCACATTGTACTTTATTATCATTTTCT
>ENA-OPFI01000468-OPFI01000468.1-human-gut-metagenome-genome-assembly--contig:-NODE-468-length-18031-cov-7.476302_pt1 | contig 18031 bp, 37 predicted proteins | sample MGYA00241308_ERZ501550 | MGnify/ENA primary metagenome ERZ501550 (study PRJEB25962, sample SAMEA2042433) | human gut metagenome | biome: human gut; feature: human-associated habitat; material: faeces...
CAGCCGATCGGGTGTTTACGGCGGCTAAGCTGGACACGAAGGCTACCTCCATCCGATGCGCCATGCGCCTTTTCCCTTTGGTCTCTTTCGTGAAACCATGGTCAGGAAAAGGAATACAACCTACTAAGATACAAGACGGAATGTGTGACGCTACGCTTATAGCCGAGTATATTAGACGTAAGTTTAAATTATTTTAATACTATTAAGTATTTATTATATTTGTATTAATATAATTATGATTACATTTGCAATGTCATGTAAAAGTTGTTTATTATAACCTTGGATAATATGTAAGATGTTGAAAAATATTTTACATATACCGGAAACGGTCAGGTTATTAGCCTAAGTGCTTAGAGCACTACGTTACCTTAGAATGTATAGTTACCCTAGGGTGTTTATCCAAGTCCGTAGCTCTAAGGTAGGTGATTAAACAGGGATTGTATTTGGGTTCCAGTGTTGCCTATATAAAACCTTCAATAACATTGGCGATGGGTACTAACAGGATTTTTATCCTGATTTATCCCATAATCGGGATTCATACTCCGGAATCATTTCCGGTTTCGGAGTATGATTTTTATAAAGCTTGTACATGAATTATGGATGATAAACAAATAAAATATGTTATATGGTATTGAAGTGCTTGTCGAAATCATTAAATGAGAAGTTGGGTAAACTGGAGACGGTGGTTAAGAACGCCGGTTCCAACTCCCTTTATAAGGATCTTAAGATAGATGTTGTCAATAATCTGGCTTATATCACTTCCGTAAATGCCAAGGTATGTGTTATAGAACGATTGAAGGTCGAGGCTGACTCTAACTTCTCTTTCTTGGTAGAGGCAAGCTCTTTTATTAAGTTCATGAAAAAACAGAAGAATTGTGAGATTACGATACTGCTTTCGGATAGAAAAGATCAGATCACGATCCACTACGCTTCTGGTGAGTATAGTTGTCCGGCTTTTGATATCAATACATTCCCGCAGGTACATAAGATACTTGATGGAGGAATTAAGGTTAAGATGAGCGATTATGTTTCGGTTCTTAACAAAGCCAGCGATTATACGGAGGTAGATGATTTTTATCCATGCATCGAGAATGTGGTCATTGATATTGATGATATTAATATTAATATAGTAAGTACGGATAGAAATACTATTTACAGGTATTTTGTCCCTAATCAGGATAAGGTAGAGAAGATGTTTATCCCGGTGTCGAACGAATCTGCGATATTGCTTGATAAGCATATCAATAAGTCATCGGATATGTTGTCTATAAAAGTGGACGATACTAAGACTTATTTCTCTACGCCTGATATGGATATGTATGAGACCCATTTTGAGGGTAATTATCCAAATTGGAGGTTCGTGGACGAGCATTTTGTCAAAACAAGTACCTATGTCTTTGATAAGGATCTACTCGTCCAAGCCCTCCAAAACAATCTTAAGGTAAATGAGTTCGATCATTGCAAGTTGATATTTACCGATAAAGGATGCGGTATTATGTCAGAGAGCCCGTCTTCAGGTAAATCATGTAAGGAAAGACTTACCCCTTTGTCTCATTATGGTGAAGATATTGTATGCAACGTGTTATGTGGAAGATATCTGGGTATCATAAAAAGCATATCGTGGAATAGGATAGTTATCGAGCATGATCATAAATCTCATTTCAATAAGATTTATGGGGAGGATAATAAGAACGAGTATTTCTTGTCATCATCAGTTATTGTTTAATATTTAAAAATATATAAAATGGGAGTTAGAGAAAATTCATCAGGTGGTAATAACCATTACTTTAAAGTAAGTGGTAGCGGATTATTATATCAGTCATCAAGAGAACCAAAGGAAGGTTTCGAGGAGCATATAAACGAGAAGACCGGAGCCGTTTCTTATTGGAGGGTATTCTGGAACGGTATCGAAGGTTATTTGTCTGATATCAATGTGCGAGGAGTGGAGTTCAATGGAATAAATGCCAAATACTTATCCATAAAGATAAGTGATGAGGATGGTAATTACTTTATAAACGTTCCTTTGATGACTCAAAAAGGAGGTATCAATAATTACGTTAAGTCACTGGTAAGGTACTTGCCTAATATCGACCTGAAACGTAAGGTGGTGATCAATCCTGCTCATGCTAAGAAAGGGGATCAATATGCTCCCGGTAATTTCTTTATCTCATACGCAAGGGAGACTCCTGACGGTAAGGACGAGCTTATCCAGCAATATTATAAGAATGGGCAGAATGGATGGCCTGACAGGGTTGAGAGTACTGATATAATGGGGAATAAGAAGTTTGATTATACGACCCAAGACGCTTTCGCTTATCAGGTACTTAATAAATATATCCAAAGTATTAAAGCGGATGGCGTGAGACCGGTTCAGTCTCCAAGCCAAAACAACGCTGGTGAGGCTATAACGCAAACGCCCCCACCGTCATACGCTACGCAGGCTCCGCAGCAGACGCCTCCTCCATCATACCAGCAGGCTCCGCCTCAGACAGCCCAAGCGCCTTCTTTTGGAGGTCAGCAGCCGCCACAATATCCTCCTTTTGGAGACGACAGTGACCTACCTTTCTAATTAACTAATTGAAAATGGGTAATTTAATGGAGAGTAATTTCAATATATCTACTAAAGTGAATCGTGTCTCGATGCCTACCCAAAATAAGGTAGATACGGTTATGAAGAACCTAGGGCATCGACCTTGTGTAGCGTATTCCGAGGAAAAGAATATGTATTATAAGGATGGAGAATGGGTAGCGTCAGATCTTGACGCTACTATCTTACCTCTTAGGGAGATGTTCGAGAAGACATCTGATTTGAAGTTAGGACTGAAGATCGTTTATTTAATAATCAAATTATAATGGCCAGTATTGAGGATATTAAAAAGCTTCTGGAAAGCAAGTCGTTTACATCAGCCAGAGACCTTGATGAGCTTGAGGAGAAGCCGGATGATAAACAAAACGAGGTTAGATTGAATTGCGAACCTATGGTAGGGATGGTGGAGAAAGAGGGAAAGATCTTCCTTAACTCCGTAAGATTCTCGAAAGCATGGAACTCGTTGGGTAAGGATATTCCTATCAAGCAGGGTAATGCCTTCCCATTAGGGCAGGGTGATGTCCTTGATATAGACACAGGGGTGTGGGCATCGTTCCCGGATAATACCATAGGGGTGTTGATGATGCTGCCGTCGTTTATCGGCGATACGGGACTTACTTTGGTAGGATCACCGTTCGTATCGTATAATAACTGGAATATCATGATCAGGGTCACTAATGTCCGTAAGGATATAGCTATAGTCGAGAAAGACAAACATATAGCTGAGTTAATTATAGTCGGCAAGATAAAAGACGATATTTTTAGAACTTATAAAAGTAATGAAGATGTTCGGATTGAAGATAGTAAAAAGTAGTTATATAGATACTCTAAAACAGGATCTTGATGAAGCTATTAGCTATTCAAGCAGATTAAAAAGGGATTATGAGGATGCCCGTAAGAATATAACGGAATTGGAAGAGAAAATAAAGTATCTTGATACGCTTGTCGATTCTCTTGATATGGATATAGATTCCAAGGATTCTCATATAGTTAAGATGGGGAATGAGCTTAGTAAATCAAGAGAGCTATATAATGAGTCGGTAAAAGAGAAAGAAACTCTTAAACGGGCTTATATGGATATCGAGAAGAAACATAAGTTATCATCTAAATTACTCGATGAGGCTAGAAGAAGATATAAGGAACTTGAGGATCAGAATAAGGCTATGTCCGATCGTATCAAATATCTTGAGGCAGAGCTTTTAGATAGCGATGTACCTGATGAGGTTGTTGTTGATGAGGATAAGATGGATCCTAATTCCGGTCATATTGATATACCTGAAAATAACGTATCTGAGGTTACTGATGCCGATGCCGGTAATGAAGTAAATGTCGAGAATAAGGTGGAGGATAAGAAGAAATCTAAGAAACGTAAAAAACCTAAAAAGTATGAATAAGATCTTGTTATTATTAATAACTATCCTTACCTTAGCGGTTGTCGGATGCGGTACGTCAAGAACCTACTATACGGAATATGATACTACTGATATATCTTATGTAGTGGATTCCATAGTGTCTTCCGGGACCGTGATGGGCCAATGGAAGGAGTGGCGGTTTACGCTGGACGACGGCCGGGTCGATAACTTTGGCTTCACCGCCCTATACGACGCCAAGGGAAAGGCTAGAGGGTCTATACAGGTAAGGCAAAGATCCGATACGTTTAATATCAAGATAATTGATTACCATAAAAAAGATAAGTAATGGAATACGGACTAGGTTACATACCATCGCCAGCAGATGATAGGGACGCTATTATGAACATGCAGCATGAGGCTGTCCCTGATGAGTATAAGGTCAATAACGTTGATAGCGTAGTGGATCAAGGATCTTCTCCTATTTGCGCTGCGGTAAGCTTGGCTGAGATACTTAATTGGAGAAAGAGTATAAGGGCTATTAAAAGACCGGCTAAGATCTCTCCTTACGATATATATGATCTGAGAGAGGATAAGGATCAAGACGGGATGGTTCTTCGTGACGCTATCAAGTCTATCAAGAACGTAGGCGTAGATGGGGAGAAAATAAACAGTTACGCTAGGATCATAGATCCGGTATCAGCCAAGGTAGCTTTGATGCTGAATGGCCCTCTGGTTATAGGTCTGTATTGCTATAATTATGGTAATCGATTCTGGCAAGGCCAAGGACAGAACTTGGGAGGTCATGCCGTTATCCTTACCGGCTGGGACAAGGCCGGCTTCGTCCTACAGAACAGTTGGGGGACGGGATGGGGTAGGTCTGGTGTGGAGACGTTCCCGTTCGATGATTGGTGCTATATGCTAGAATGTTGGACAATAGTTTCATAACTTTACTATATAAACTTCGAGAAATTACGTCCCACATCCTCTTGTGAAAGCCGATGTGGTATATTTTAATTAACTTATATTATAAAATAACTAAATACAATGAGTAGATTTAAAGAAGAAGTAATGAAAAGTTATCTTATGATAAGATCGCTAAAATGTTTGATGTATCAAAAGCAACTATAATAAATATATGCAAAAATAGAATATATACATAAAACCATCCTGGCGTATCCCCTCAAGCTTATATCTTGTAGAAAGGGTAGTTGGTCGCACGTGGGTTCAAGCCCCTCCGCCAGGACTACGTTGTTTTTTTGGGGAAAAACTAGCATAGAGTTTTGTCATTAAATTTAGAGTTTAGATTTTGTTTGATGTCCTTGTCCGGGAGGATCGGGACATATGGATCCGAGGATCATTGGATGATTACCATAATATTGGAGATGCTGGTTCGATTCCAGCCGGATTCGCTAAAATATTGTTTGGTAATTATATACAATTTATAGATCTTTGAATAAAGGGGAGTTAATTTAACGGATAGAATTTACGATTCCTAATCGTAGCGTGGATAAGGGTTCGATTCCCCCACTCCCCACATGGTGTTTTCTTAAACATATTCCCGTAGGTCGGTAATTAACGATAACCGGTAGACAGCCTACGGGAATCAATAAAATCTTACGTGCTTAAGATCGCTTTCAGTTCTATTTTTCGTGTGTAATCTATAGGAGGGTAGCACGACCCTCCTTTTTTATAATAACTATTTGGTATGGATATTAATCAAATAAAAAAGTATCTACCAGCAGGATGGGATGTGGTTGATCTAATAGATCACAGCATAATCGATCTTGATATTATGAACGGAAAGATGATGGGTGAGTATGTGGCTGTGTTGATGATAAAGTCTTATGATAAGATTACTGAATCACATAACTTAACTACTTTCTCGTTCCATGATAAGGATATGGGTGGATTACGGAGATTGGTATCGAACGCTATAATGGCGGTTGGGTTAAGGAATAATACTCTGACGGGAGATGGGAATACGGCAATCAAATAAAGGTACTGAATACACTGAAAGAGGGATATTGGATATCCTTAACAGACAGTTCTTGGTGTCTCCTAGATGGATTATAAACAACTTATATGTCTATAACTGGGAGTCTGATTATCTGGCTATAACCAGATCTATGTACGCTTATGAGGTTGAGGTTAAGATCTCGCTTGCTGACTACAACAAGGATTTCGAGAAACAGGAAAAGCACCAAGTAATGCAAGGCTGGTTCGAGGTCCGGAAGCAAGCCCTATACGAGACCGGGGACTGGGTCAGGTACGGCCGGCCCAACTACTTCTACTACTGCGTACCGGATGGGTTGGTTGATCCTAAGGACATACCTCCGTACGCCGGGCTTGCTTATGTTTGTGGCAGGAATTTGAGAAAGGTCAAGGACGCCCCTATCCTGCACCGTGATAAATTTGATCCGGAAGCCTATAAGATGGCTGACAAATTCTACTATAATTGGTGGAACGAGAGACGTAAAGCCAGACAGATAGAAGGGAAGGATATGAAAGATGAGTTCAGGAAAAGCATGAAAAAGGTTAAGGAGAAGATAACCGTCGATGCCAAGATCAAGGCGATGGAGGCGTTCTGGAGCGTCTGCGATTACGCCTACTGGCCGTACGGGGGAAGAGGGGTGTCCGGAATGAGACCCAAATGTTCCGCTTGTGGTGAGGAATGTAAATTACAATGTCCGAAGGGGAAAGAATTTAAAGACAAGATAAAATGAGTAAGATTAAAGATTTATTGGCAAGAGCCATTTCATTAGCTTCAGAGCAACCTATGAGCTATAAAGAGGCAGTTGAGTTACTTGATGGTATAGATACGTGTAAGGTCAAGATCTGGCTGGAAGAAGGGGCTAAGATGCCTGAATACGCCCATGAGGATGACGCTTGCATGGATTTGTTTGTTAAGAATATAGAACTTGACAGTGGTAGGATCATATACCATACTGGAGTGCATGTAGCTTTACCTGAGGATTATGAGATGGAGATCCGCCCTCGTAGTAGCATAACCAAAACCAAGTCCATTATCCAAAACGCCCCGGGAACTGTTAATGAAGGATATAGGGGTGAGATTATGGTAGTATGTAGACGTATAGATCGCTATGGAGATCCTTCTTATTCGGCAGGGGATAAGGTAGCTCAATTGCTTATCCGTAGACGGGAACGCATCGTATGGGATCAAGTGGAGTCGTTAGAAGACCTTGGAGAATCCGAGAGAGGAAATGGTGGGTTTGGTAGTACTGGAAAGTGATTAATGTATTATGAGCGGAAGAATTAAAATAAAGCCCAAAAATAAGGATAAGAAACCTATACTTAATCCAGTACTGTCCTTTATCCTGCCATACACGTAGTTCCTAGATACGACAGTGGCCAAATCACCTAGCTCATTAAGTATCTCGTCATACATCTTATGTATCTCGTTGTTGCGGATAACCGTACTATCCCTTACATTTATCTTCTCGATATCTTCATCGCAGAAGAAGATCTTGATTTTATGTAGTATGTATCTAAACATGATTGTAGTTTTGTTCCAAAGATATGAATTTTTGATATCCGGTCAAAGATAAGACAGGGAGAAGCCAAAAAGAACGGGAGGCGGTGGTAGGACGGGGGAGGCCCGGAAGGACGAGGTCTCCCTCCTTCCCTTGGGATTACACTATCCTTACCGTTACTCGATAGTTACCACGAGAACTTTTCCCATAGGCATAAGATTCACATCCCGAACAAAGATCAGTTACTATACAATTATCGTTTAATATATAATCACCATCCCAACTTACATAACTCTCATCTAAAACCTGAGTCTGTAATTCAGATCTGTAAGTGAAATTAATGATCTTCCCAGGATCTTTTATCACCGTTACAGGAACAAAATTAGTTATCCTATTCCCGTATATCACCTTATTAGCCAACTCGCAATGCATACCCGAATTATATTGATACGTAAGGGTTCCTTCTATAATACCTCCACTTATGCCCAAAATAACATTGTACTCATTTTTCGGATTTAGATATGATATCTGGCCACTTATGCTTATAGTTTTTATCTTCTTATCGCGATATATATCAAGATAAGATCCGTTAAAACCAGGTTGATATGGCTTCCCATCAATATATATATCTACAACGCCAAGACACATATTCTTGTTTATATTAATACGGTAGTGGATCTTACCGGGAGAAGAAGTCCTGCGCCTAAACATACCCCCTCCTTATCTGAGGGTTAAAATATACCCCCCCCCTCATGCATTTAACTCCTTTATTCATAATATATTATGTTTTAATTATATCGCAAATATAACAAATTAAATGAGATGGAAGGTGATATGGTTGTGAGGAAGTATGAGGGATATTCGGGGAGGATGATATGCGGTACGTTATTGGAAGGATGAGGTGGGGTATGATGGGAGGGGGATATGCGGGACGTTATTGGAAGGATGAGGTGGGGTATGATGGGAGGGGGATATGCGGGACGGACCACCTCCCCGAAATCGGCCCGGCCGGGCTGCCGTTTTTTGGACCAGCCCCCCCCAATCCACAAAGGACGGGAAACAGGAACGGCAAACGATCTGCGAGCCGAAAAAAAATGCTTATTTTGTATTTAACTTGTTGATTGTCAATCATATAAATCAATATTTTAATATACGTTTACATTTGATTAGTTTTATTATATATAATCATTGAATTTTTATTGCATAATATTTGTTTGATAATAAAATACTCCGTATATTTGCCCTTGTAAGATAACAATATTAACAAACAAGGCGTGCTAGAGGCCTATACAAGTCCCTATGGCAAGGGCAAATCTAATGACAAATAAAGAATTAAACAAAGTGCAGAATGAAGTAAAGAAAGCAAGTGAGAAAACGCTAACAGGAGCCGTCAAAGCCTGGTGCCAGCTTTTTAAATCTGGCAAAGAGATCAATGAAATACTCAAGGATAACGATATTAAAGTAGACAAAGCAGTAGTGCCATCTCTGGTTGCTTTAGCAAGGGATAAAGAGGTAGTAATACAACTTTGCAAGGATATATTGCCACGTGTGGATGAAACCTTTTGCGCTTACAAGGAGATCGAAAGAGTATATCTCGATAAACAGGATCAGGATAAAAATACAAAGTTATCAGAGGATAAGGTGGCAGAGATATCGATAACAGGCAAAGTCCATAAACGATTTGGATACAACGAGCCTGTAGAGTATGAAGGGGGTATATATTATGATATGTTTAACGGATCAGACAAACGTATCGTAAAGTGTGCCGTCCCTATCAAACGGTATACGTTTAATCTCATTGCAAAGTGTGTCACTTACTATTTGACACACCCAAAAAACGAAAGATAGCAAATAATTAACCCCTATATCATTTGTGTATAGGGGTGTTATGGTAGCATACCTATGCGTTCTCGTCGCGCTACTGATTTAGCTAAATAGGTAAGATCTTTAATATTTTGGTATAAACATATTGCTGGTTGTTAGGGTCTCGAGAGCCAGCAATAGATAGGCCGCCGCTTAGCAATGTGGTTTAGGTACTATCCTAGTCTAGGATAGTACTATTATCTTTAGGTTTATATCAATCTGGTTAATACACTAGGTTAACCTAGTAGGCCGTGTAAAAACACGGGGTGCGTTGGTGTATATACGCATGTATAGGGCGTATGTCCATGCGTTGCTAGAGTAACACGTATGGAGTGCATAACGGTGTTATAACCGTGCCAATGTATCAAGGCAACGATATTACAGGCTGCTTAAATACTGTGATATTGTATGCGATAATAAATAACAACCTTTTACAGGGGTATTTTGTGCGGTTAAATTGACGGACAAAGTGCGCCTTGTCGATACGTATCACGGACAACGTATGTGCGTATTTGGCCGGCTTCGTTGTCGGCAAAGGGACGAAACCAAAGAAAATAGGGGGGGCGTGCGGGCGTTCGGCTGGTTATATCGATAACGCCGGCCGTGTCGTCCCCGGTCTCCCGTTTCTTATTGGTGCCATTAAAAAAGAATAGATTATGTACAAAAAAAAGTTTGATAATTTGAATAAGAAATTATCCATTCAAAAAGAAAAGGCTTTAAAGTCCATCAAAAAAGCCCAAATGGAATTTTACGTTGAACTTACCAAAGAACTATACAATTCTAATAAATTAGATTGTAGCAGGGAGTCGGATAAGTGCAGGCGGAAACGTGTTAGTTACATGGCAAACAAATTGCGGCAATAGTCGTTTGTTTTTATTTGATTTTAAAGTTTGTGCCTTTCCGTACTATAGTGATATAGGGCGGAAGGGCTTTTTTGTGCCTATATTTTACAAAATGATAGTATATGTATACGTTTTGCTTACACATAAAAGTGTCTAGGCGGTAAATTTTAAGCCTTTATCGAAAATGTGTAAGCAAAACGCTTTATTATGTATCATTCTGTATATATTTATATCCATGCAGGCAGGTATATTGTGCCCTTATGTATGGTTTTGTGCGTGAATCGATCATAAAAGGTATATAATAGGCGGTACTTATTGTATATTTTTTATCTATGTTTGGGCTTGTCTTTCCTTAGAGGAAGCTCTAGGGATTGATATATATTATATTATTGATACTCAATTGATTATATTATTTTGGCGTAATTTTAAAATCGTGTTTACTTATTGTATATTTTATGGGATTAGTTATATATTTCGTGCTTACTTTGTTTTGTGGGTACATGGCATTTGAGTTGGGGCGGTATGTTATAGCTACGGGCGACGCCCTGCCTTTAATCATGGTTCTTTTATTGGCTTTATTATCAATACATTGCATAAAGCAGATATATAAGGCAATCAAGAACAAGGACCTCGATATCCTAGACTGAACGGGCGTTCCACGTGGAACAATCGGGAGGAAGGTCTCGGGTTTTATGCTGGGAGTTGGTGGGGTTGGTTTGTTTTGGGGGAGGGGACACCTCCAGACAAGGTAAATCAAGGTGAATCAAGGTAAATCAAGGTGAATCAAGGTAAATCAAGACAAGGTGAATCAAGGTAAATCAAGGTAAATCAAGGTAAATCAAGGCAAGGTAAATCAAGGTAAATCAAGAGGAGTCAAGGTAAATCAAGACAAGGTAAATCAAGGTAAATCAAGAGGAGTCAAGGGGATCAATGTGAACCGAGGAAAAACGAGATGAAATAAGGGATCCCGGGAAACAATAGGGAAGGGGAATCTTATGAGTATGAAGGTATGTCTGTGTATGGGTGTATGTGTTTCTTTGGGTGATGGTGGGAATGTAGGAAGCCAAGGGAGAACGGGGGGGGCGGCGATGGCGTGGGGTCGGCCCCGCTGGTCGTCCGTCCCTGTTCCCCTTTGGCGGTAGTGTAATATTAAAAATCTGATAGCGATATGACGAAAGAGGAAGCGAAAGAAAAGTTCGGTGACAATATAATAAACAAACTATTGTCGCTTGGTGCTGAACCGACAAATGTATGCAGGAATGACGATATTGTGGAATGGTGCAGTGATGGATGCATAAAAGTGGGCGATATTGAAGTATGGGCTTACTATTACTTTTATGAAGGAGAGAATCCGGATTTATGTGATTGGGAGGATCGTATGGAGATAGAGGTAGAGGAATGTTGGATTTAAAATTGACTGATATGAGATTCATGTATTTAACGGAGCTTAGAGGAAAGGATATATGCGTAGGCGACAAAAAGTGCAAGAGGGTAAAAATATATGTAGGCAGGCCGTTGGCGGATACGCCTAAAACCTATAAACGAATAGGTGGATTTGTAGCAAAAGAACTATCCAACGCTTATAACAGCGGTTGTGTTTCCATCTATGAAGCAAAGGATAAAACGCTCAGATATTCGGTTTATCGAGACGGTTGTTTTTATCCTTATTACGGGAAGTTGGAAATAATAGAATAGTGGTATGGGGACGGAAGAAAATGAATGTGAAAGCTCGAATGTTTAAGAATAATAGACAGGTTATGCTATATCTGGATATTAAGGGGACATCGGATTTAGATTGTCCTTATATAGATATTGACACGGGGTGGGTTAACAGGATTTTCAAACATTTACCGGAAAAAGCGTGGGATAATACCATCATAAACATGAATATATGTGTTGAGTACGGGACCGGTGATCTATGGTATTCCAGAGTGAGGACATTTGAAGGAAGCTGTTGTGCGGAATATATTCTTACATCTAGAAACCCTAGGAAGAATAACCGGAGAGAGCTTGTGAATAATCCCGAAGATCAATTATTGGATTTTGATACGGTAAGGGAGACTGTATTTGGGATGGAGAAAGAATTGAGCATTGATGAGAGTGTTAATGTGAAATTCGATTATGAGATTATTTGAGGTGGTTAATGATACCAAGGGGAATGCGGGCGGCTGCGGGGAGGCTGGACAGGCCTTGTCGCCAGCGCCGTCCTTTTTCCCTTGGCAACAATAGAAATAAATATGGACGAAATAGAACTACTAAGATTACAGGATGAAGCGCTATCTTACCTTCGTGATAATATTACAAAGGATGAGGCGTATTATATCCTTACGACAGAGAATGAAATGACGGAGGTCTTGATGTCTAAAAGGAAGGACGGGAGCAAACGTATCAAGATTCTTGATGCGGAATATACTATAGAGAAGGATGATATGCTATTTCTATTCGATACTGATGGGGTGATAGATGAGTGTCTTTTGGTTGCCAGCTACATAGGGGTAAATATGTATTTTCGCAGGCAAGATGTCAACGCTATTTTGAATAACATCAATAGAGAGAAAGTTCTGAAATATCCTTACATAGCTATTCAGTTAGATAATATACAGACTGTAGAAAAGCGTAGGGTTGTTTTTGAAATTACCGGGCATAGGATGGATGATAACAAAGAGAGAATAGATTTTATGTTTGTTTATTTTATGGCTAGAATGTTATGAGGGCGAGAAGGACTGTGAAAGAAAGAGATATTGTGAAGATATTGGTATTCGGGTATGATAGGACGCTTATAAAATCCATTAAGGATTCCGGATTCAGAAGTATGTCGGATGTAATATCGTACGCCAATAATATGGTCGGGGATAAGCCCATTGATCATATTAGGGTGTCGAATGAGGCTTGTGGATGGGGTGGGTCATATACTAATTATGGTAAAAGGATAGATTAGTTTGATAGGAGGATATGATATGAGAAGGATTATAAAAGAGAAAGACGATATCAAGGTATCTATATTTAGTGGGGATAGATTGGCTCGTGTTTTCATTGATTCTGGGTATAGGAATATAGCTATGGTGATAGCCGATTGCGGCAGAATAGCTAATGGTTGTTATCATATACATCATATTGAGGTGGTAAATATGGATAGGGGATGGTATGGTACATACACCTTATATGGAAGGAAAATAGATTAGTCGGATAGTGAACAACAAAGGAGGTATATATGGATAATATTATAACAAATGTGGATGGCGTGAAAGTAAAAGTAAGAGTATATGATTTTGGCGATGAAGTGGCTGATAGATATACCATAGTATATGTAAATAAAAATATAAAGGATGGTTATGGAGTGGTGTATTATCCTGTTTTCTCATGTAGTGAGGATCCATTCCATCCATTAGGAGTGGGGATGTATGCGGGAGATTATTATCCGCATAGAAGTCATATGTACAATTTTGGTAAAAGAGTGAAGGATATAGATTCACTGCCAAAGAAAGTGATTGAATTTATAAAATATATTACACAATGAACGAAATAACTTACAACAATTACGATTTGGTTGCTTTTGAACAGAATGGGGAAGTGGTAGTAGCCGTAACATTCTACAGGTATTACAAGAAGAAAGCTAAAGGTGAGGTTAATTATAGATGGAGAACCAGATGCCCGGAGCTGGTGGATAAGATCGTAAAACACCGTACCAAGGTATTTACCGGTCAACTTATCCAGTTAGCGAAGGCGTATGGGGAGAAAAAGGTTATAAAATATCAAAAGGAGGAGGAAGAGGTATGTCAAGATACGATAGAGACATAATAGAAATATATATACTGGATCATATAGATACAGATAATTATGGGAAGCAGTTTAAATATGATAGGGAATATCTATCTTTTATGCTTAACGTGTTCAAGGATGAGTATAAAGAACATATCAAAAGGGATGGGATTAAGAAAGCTTTTGAGGATTACATAATGAGCGTTCCATCCATATTTAGGATTCATATAGCGGATTGCGACATTAGATATTTATTACGTTCATGGGGCGTGGAGTTCGATGAGGATGATGATGAGATATACATCTTGTACAAGAGGATCATAAGAGAGGTCTTTTTTAAGATGTGTGAGGATATGAAAGTTTGTTAATGTTGAACCAAGCCTTGGCGGGGCGGAAGGAATACCATGATCGTACGTGTGCGGATATGGTCCGGGGTCGGTTCCCGGCGCCTTGGCATAACTTAAATGTAAGTAGTATGGAAGATAATATTTTAAAAAGAGCGGCAGCGGAATTAAAAGGAGCCGGTTGCAGGGTTTTCGCATGGCAGGATGATACTTATAATAGAGGTTGGAGTAAGGGTGATTATACGATGTTGTATTACGCCTTCCCTGATTCACCCAACATCGGGTATCTGAGTCATGGGGAATATGGGATGAGCGTAGCGTATAGTAGAGCTTATATACCGAGCTGTGGAAGTGGATCGGGGTGTTGTGTCAAGGAGGAAGCTACGTTTGACCTTGAGACGGCGTTAGACGTGCTGAACGGGCCGTTACCTAGGTGGTGTAGGTCTTATGGGGTTTATCCAAAGCAGTACGATAATATTGATAAATGGTATAATAGCGATAATCATAACAAAAAATTATTTAAGGAGATTTGATATGGAGGTAAAAGATTGGGAAAATCTGGTTTTGAATACAGAAGTAGGATCACATTGTTTTGTTACGCTGATTGATAATAATGACATCAGTAGAGGTTACGCGCAGATCAGACGCGCGGAACATTTCGGGTATAACATCTGCTTCACTCGGTTATATGGGAATAAGTTTTATTTCGAAAAAATAGAGGAAGGACGTACGCAACAATACATCAATAGGAGAAAATAATATGGTGATAGAATTTGATTTTGAGATATACAAAAACGGAGATTACGATAAGGTGTATCTCCGCAACGGGAAAGAGCCAAGAGTATTATGTGATAATGGGGAGGGAGATCGCCCTATAGTCGTGATGGTTGAGGATGATAACGCGAATGATTATATTGTTCTTCGTTATAACGAAACCGGCAGGAGGAATATCAATGGTCAATCGAGTCTTGATCTCATGTTATCTGTAAAAGAACGGGAGCCAGAGTTGTGGGTTGTTGTTATATCTTACATAGATAATAAGGATAAGAGACAAAAGATGGTCTTACCTAATTTTTTCTCAAGGAATATAGGAGGAAATATATATCTTCAAGGAAGCTCTAAATCGAATGTATCATATTATGTTGGTAGGTTAGAAGAAGATGGGTGCTTCGATGAGCTATGCGAGAAGATAAGGGTAAAGAGAGATCGTATTTATAACATGGAAATAATATCACTATCAGATGACAAGGCGACAGTTTAACCAGTTGATAAATGAGCTGGACGGCAAAAGCCCATTTATCGTATTACATAGGGATGCCGTTGCGCCTAAATACGTGGGCGTGGAGGTGTCGAAGGATGGGATGGTATACAGATATGCGATAATAGGGATAAACGATGAGTATAAGGCTAAAAAAGCCCTTATTTCGAAAATATTAGGCATAGCTAGTTACCTAAATGGCAATAAGCCCTTTAAAAAGGGTTAATTAGATGTATTTATGACCTGCGGCATCATATACGATATAATGCCATAAATGACGTTGTATAGAGGATATGTATGATAATATGATAGATAACGCATTCGTGTCTTGATATCATAATATTATGCCATTATATCCTCTTTTTGTATAAAAAGAATAACGAATAATATAAATATCTTGGATATGGATGAAATTAAGATAGGAGCTGAAATTGTGTTTAATATAACCGGCAACCATAATATAGGATATGCTAAATGGGAAAGGTATATTGGGACGGTGTTAAGCAAGGATCACCGATCACGTCTTTATGTACGGACAATAGGAATGCCTAGGGCTTGTATTGATGAGCGGGATGTAGAGTGGGTTATTGATCCAGATGGGGATTTTGATATGGATGAGGCGATCCCGAATCCTATGGCAAGGGAGTTGTATAAGTTGATGGGTAGGTACGTTTATACGTTCGGTAGGTCTCATGAAAGTATCAATGGCTATATCGTGTACGAGTGTATGATGATGGACAGGGATTTAAGATATAATGTTATGTATGCGTTGCATGATCATGGATTTGAGATACGGCATATTGATAGTTATTCTTGGTGGATGACTAATGAGAGGCTGATGTCCGAGGTAACATATACGGAGGGTGATATTCATATAATTGTTCATGAGTGCATGGAAGATTATGTGGATAATGTGAAATTCGGGGAGGAGTTTTATAAAAACAAGTAAACATGATAAGATACTTACTTGTGATGGCGATGATAATATTAACACCGCCAAAAGGAAGCGGAGGCATGCTCCTCGCCCCGAAGCCGGCCGTGATCGAGGCACGGGTGTGGGATAGGCTGGCGGCCGCCTTGTCTTTCGTGGAGTCAAGGAATGACGATCGGGCGTATAACGCCTCATCCGGGGCTTTAGGGAGGTGGCAGATGAAAAAGGTGTATGTAGATGAGGTTAATAGGATATTGTGTCTTAAACGGGAGAAAAAGCGGTATAGATACGATGATAGAACAAATCCTATCAAGGCTAGGGAAATGTTCGAGATATATCAATCTCATCATAATCCGAACAAGGATATAGATCGGGCTATAAGATTACATAGGGGACTACATTCCCCTAAATATGTTAAGGAGGTTAAAAACAAATTGAGGAAATGATATGAATAAAGAAGTGCTGATAAGTATGGTCAATAGAGGTAAGATAAGATTCATTCCGTTAAGAAGATGTTCTTTATGTAATGAGTATATAGGATACAAATTCGTTAGAATGTATGACGGGAATACAATACCAGTGTTTTCTAGTGGATGTAGATGTTGTGGTATAAATATCGGGACGCTATCAGAAAGGACTTGGGAGGAGGTGCTTGATCTTGTCAAAACGGTACTAAACAAGCCTATGGATGAGAGAACGGAGGAAGATGAATTTATATTAGATAGTTTAATATAGGAGGTGTTGTATATGAAATGGGTAATAATAAAAGGGGTTAGATATCCCAGTTCCGTGATATCAGCATTTGCGGCATATAATATGGATAACCCCTTCTTGAAGGTCAGGATAAGAAACAAGTATCATATAGTGCCTTTTGATGATGTTAATAAGATGGCTAGTCAGATGGTATATTTAATGGACAACTATCCTGATTTCGTTCAGATAGGGAGATGGTGGATATCCAAGAAGGCGGTAATGTCTTGGGTTCCCAATGGGCAGGCCGTGGACGGATCGGGCTGGGTTATATCCTTTACCCTGTCCTTTGGATTGGAGGGAGGGACGCAAATTAGGTTTGATAAAGAAGATGAATACCTAAGTGAGGTAGATAGGCTGAATGAATTGTTTAATGTAATATTATGATATGAAAAGCAAGAAAGATTATATAAGCATGCTTAACGCTCTTGGTAGTTCTTTGTCTAGGGAAGAATGGATGATAGGAGGCAAAGATAGATATACAGGTAGGGATAATTATGGAGTTATGTTGAAAAGATATGATCCTATAGCTTTTGAGGTAGGATATAGAGAATGGAAGAAACAATGAGTAATACTTAAATCGGGATTGTGGCGGTTCGTGAGAATAGCTACAATCATATCTCTAAACGTGAACATAAGGAGGTACGTATGTCATTCGATTGACATTAGGGATCTAGTTATATTAAAAGAGGAGGAATTATGAAAGAGATTGTATTAAAACTGTATGAATTTGATGAGCTGTGGCGATCACTATCAGATTTACGGGAGAGACATCCAAGATGCCATGGGCGGCGTTACCGGTGGAGCCGGCGTGTATGGGTAAGGCGGTCGGGGAAGCGGGGCGTCCGCCCATG
>ENA-OPFI01000484-OPFI01000484.1-human-gut-metagenome-genome-assembly--contig:-NODE-484-length-17773-cov-2.347613_pt1 | contig 17773 bp, 19 predicted proteins | sample MGYA00241308_ERZ501550 | MGnify/ENA primary metagenome ERZ501550 (study PRJEB25962, sample SAMEA2042433) | human gut metagenome | biome: human gut; feature: human-associated habitat; material: faeces...
GCTATCTTCTGGATGTCCTCGGGGGTTACCTCGGTGCCCGATGATAGGATGATGCTTTCCATATTACTCCACCGCTTGACTGTTCAACATCTCGTAAGTGTCGTTAAAGAATGGAGTGGCGATGGCCACCGCATCCTCCTTGCTCGTTATCACGCCGGGCTTGTCCACCGACATGAAGAATTGCCCGTTACGCTCGTAGACCAGAGATCCCACACGTACCCCGTCCCTGATAAAAGAGCCTGTTATCCGGTCTATCCGCTCATCGGTCTTGACCGAGGCGGAATACTGTATCTTGATACCGGCTACTTCCGAGTAGCCGTTTATCGTCCTTGTGTCGCTCGTTATCTCCATGGTATCATACGTTTAAAAGTTCAAAGATCTGACCGAAAGCTCCGGCGGTCAATGTCTTGTTACAACATTTCTTTATCAATAGGGACTCCTTGTCGCTAATGTCCATATCGCCATCGGCGGCGTTGATCCTTGTCATTAGCTTGTAGGACTCATATTTCTCGTCCTCGTTCATCTCATCGCCGGAAGAGTAAAGCCTAGCGCATACGATATCCTTGATGATCTGAACTTTTCCGAACTCGTCCTTCATGTCTTCCCCCTTAAAGGTCTTTAGGGGTTTGTTGAAATTTACTTTCATGATTTACTGTATTTTAGTTGTTAATAATTATTCTATATATAAAAGTCCCGTAGCGGAATCCCATTTGACATTATATCTAGTCCCTGATGTGGATTCAGTGTTTACTTGTGTTACCGAAGGCATAAGATCCATACGTAAAACGGTACGCCATATTCCTGGCGAGTCGTTTGAGAACTTCTTGGTCCCAAGCTGTATCTCTCTTATCCCATGCTCGCAATACAAAAAATTCATGAACCCACTATCATTTCTGATAGACTCACATTCTAATTTTACCATATTAGAATCGTCTGCGTTAGTGACCGCTACTTTTATGGCGGTTCTCGGGACTTCGACCATAGTTCTTATCGCCAGTGATTTTTTGATGAACAAGGACGCTGTCCCCGCATCATTCGTTGTCCTATAATTATATCCTACGCTCAGTTTATACGTTGACTCATTGCTATCAGATATTCCAATCTCACATCTGCTTGAATCCATGTACATCTTATAACTCCCGTAATATTCATTATTCGTTGTTCCATAAAGCTGATTTTTTTCAATCGTAAATCCAGCTATAGATGCCATATTCGCATAAATTGCGTCCGTGTCAATCAGGGATGTGATAATATGACCTCCTGATATGATTGTCGCTCCCAATTGGGCTTGCTCAACCTTATCTAAATAAGCAAGAGCCTTTAAAGAAGAACTGTTTGCCTTACCGTTAAATTCGGTCAATAAAGAATAAGCCAAGTCATTCTTTGATATAGAACTTGCGTAGGCTAATGTCCCTAAAGCGCCTTCGCTTACCTTCCCGTTTAGTTCCGATTGCAAGGCCGTACTCATCATCCCTTTGGTGATATAGTCCTCATAAGCCAAATCCCCAAGAGCGCTCGAGTTTGCTTTCCCGTTAATAGTGCTTTGAAGATCCGTATTAAACATGCTGAACGTCACCGCCCCGACAAGATCGATCCTCTCCGCCTTGATCGTGGTGGTGGTTGCCGTCTGGTTGATATACGATATGATATTATCGCCATTCTCCAAGCTCTTGGCGGCGAACAACGCGTTTCCTTGCGTGGTATTGATCCACCCAGCCGTATCTATCGTATTCTGGATATTATTAACATCCGTGGATATCCCGCTTATCTTGCCATCCTGAACGGTAAGAGCGGACGATACCTCACGCCTTATGGCCGCCGTCTCCGTATCGAACTCGGTATGTGTCACCCTTGCGTCTATCTCCGTGGCCATGACCGACAACTCGCCGGTATATTTCTCGTAGATCTTGCCGGTCTCCGAGTCCACGTAATCCTTAGTGGCCAGTAACTTTATATATTCCTCCGTCTGCAAGATCCGCGTCTCAAGCTTTATCACGGCATCGGCCAGCCTGTCATTGAACAACGACACGCCGTAGATCAATATCTCGCCAGTGAATCCGATCCGGAAATCCCCGGTACCGTCCCATTTGCCGACCTTGGACAGTTTCACGTACTCGTCGGACGGCTCCAGCGTCAAGGACTCGTACAACTCCTGCCCTTGGAAACCCACCGTCAAAACACCTCGTCTCATGACCTTGTAAAACAAGGAGAAGGAGAACGTATGACCCTCCTCGCTCTCTTCCAACTCAGGAACTTTCATCACGTCGTTACGCTGGAATATATACGTGTCCTTGATGCGAAGCACGTTCCTGCTGCCATCCCTATAGATATCGGAAACCTTCCTCTTGTCCGAGTAAAAAGAACCGCCCACCCACAGGAGATTGCCGCTCACGTTGATGAGATGGATGTCGTTGGCCTCCACCCAATAACTCGTGTCCTTCCCGAACGTGGAATTGACAAGTATATTCCCGGATTCCAGAGACATGTCGTTCTTTAACCCCTCGATCTCGCTCCTCAGCTCCCCGTTCATCACTGAGAACTGTTGTTCCACGGTCATGCCGTTATCGAGGTATATGGACGAGTTCTCTATATAGATCCCGTTCAGGTAAGCCCCGTAACCCTTCAGTTGGGTCCCGTTCTTGGTACGGATCATGGAGAGGTTGCCTAGCTGGGCCTTCAGCGTGTCTTGCGTGGAAACGCCCGTGATACCGTCATATACGGCAATGAACGGCGCTCCTTGATCCGCCGATGTCAGGTAGATAAGGCCCTGCCTAGTGGTATCCCTGTCGTTACCCCAACGCATGGCGAAATCCCCCGCCTCTGGCTCGCCGGTACCCTCTATCAGCGGGTAGGCCACGTCGAAATAGTCGGATGAGATACCGATACAGCGACCGAATAGATATTTAGTGGACGTGATACCGTTCCTTCTCTGTATCCTCACTCCGTCACCTTCCCTGAGGTTCATCAGCATGAGACCGTCCATGTCGTCCATGTAGCATCTCCAACGATCGGACAGCCTCTCGACCCTCCCTATCTTGTTGATATCGGATACGATCTGGTTGCCGCCCAACCCGTATATCTGCGAATACACTATCTCGTAGGCCGTGAAGGTCTTCCTAACGAATATGTTGTCAAAGGTTCCCGTGGCCGTGGGGATGTCTATCTCCGTGCCCCAGCCGGTGAAGCCGGGGGCGAACGATATGGAGCCGATCTTGTTGCCAGCGTATATGTCGGAACGCACCTTCAACGCCTCCATGATACCGGAACCGTCGGCCTTGATCTCCCAGCCCTTGCCGTCCATGCCGTCAAGAAAGATGGAGGAGCCTATCTTCTTGTCGAAGATGATCTCTCCCGCCGCCTCGTCATTGATATCCTTGCGAAGATACCTCTTATCCAAGTCCTCAAGATCGAGTATGTCACAGGTATCCAAGCCCGTGACATGGCCGAAGTCATCTAGCAATACGGACGCAATACCTTTCTTATTCGTCTTATTTATACTCTCTTGCGAAGAGGTATCCTTATGGGAAATCGTATATATATTATTGATATCCGATTTTATCTCTATACCCGGACCTTGCGCCAAGGAGAAATCGCCGCCTCCCCCCTCACCTCCGCTTCCGGAACCTTGACCTCCTATCCTTCGCACCTTATTATCACTGGCAAGGATGAACAAGGCGGGGTCTCCGGCGTAATCATTCACGAACAACTCGCCCCTCGTCAATCCGGAGAGGTGCCATTCTTTGGTCCCGTCATCTATAGCGACGGGAGGAGGAGCCGCTTGCAGCTTACCCTCGGACATCACCGTATCCGACCCGTACCATATATGTTTGGTCAATTTCTTTTTGCTCATAACGAATCCAAGTTTGATTGATTGACAAAGGCCCCCACGGAATCATCATACACCAGGACCTGCCCGTCCTTGGCGTTTGCCACGTTCACGCTTATGGAACCCGTGACCCAAGATCCGTCCGACTGTTCCGTGAACCCGTTAAAGGAGATATTCTCCGCTCTCTCAACGTTAAACGTATAATCAAACAACGGGTATCTCTCGGCTATCACTTGCCTCTCGGGTACGCTGGACTCGCTCCGGACATACCTAACGCCGTTTATCCTCACCTCGGACAGACAGAATATGTTATTGATCAAGCGGGCCATCTCGAAAGGTACCCCCTCGTTATCCCCTATCGTGAGCGTGTCCACCTGATACGGTACGGCGTAAAGCTCTATGATCTCTTGCCCCTGTGTCCTGAACTGCTCGTTGCTAACGTTAAGGGAATGCCCATCCGACTTGAACCCTCCCTCTATCCATAGCTTGAAAGTCCTTTGATTGTTTCCAACCTCAAATACCGCCCCGAACGAGGTGATATTATCCCTGTTGGTATAGGACACCTCCGTCAGCCCCTCCAATTCCCCGTTATCGCAAAACCGGAAGGGGAGACTGCTTATCTGCCCCTCACTCCCGATTATGGAAGCCCTATAAAGGCTATTCCCTCTTGGAACGATAAACTCCAGAAGCTTATTCGAGTCGTTGATCTCATAGGATATGGGGGATATGACGAAGCTATCGTTGGCGCAAAGGTCGAACAACCTCATAGACAAAGTGGTGGAAGGGGATACTACGCATTGCACGGTTATATTCTCGGCATTAGAGAAGCGTTGTATATACTCACGCTCCATCTCGATGCCGTTATAGCCCACGTCAAAAAGCAATGGTGATATCTTGCTCACGTTTATCATACGCCTATAAACGCCAAAAGAGCCATACCCCACAGGATACGACTCCCGCCGGGTATGGCTCTTAGGCTCTAATTTCTTTTTTGTTATGTCCTACAAATATAGGGGATAAGGATCAATTGTCAAAACAAATTCATGTAATTTTAGACAATATCAGCGAATAGGATGCCGTTTGGTATTTCCCTATCTTCTCCGTTATCTCGCTAACCCATCCCTCGTACGATCTCCCTGCGTACGAGAACGACAATTTGCCCCTGTAATTACCCGGGAACGGGGATAACCCCGGAGTCTCCAAGGACACCTTATCAATCCTAATCCTCCGGTCGTTAACCGGCAGGGGTATAGGAAGGGTCTCCGATACTCCTCCTATCGATATCGAGGAGTTTCCGTCCGAGGCCGTGAAAGACAGGTAATCCGTGCATATCCCGAGCCTTTCCTTATTGACAAGAAGCATATTTCTCGGCGAGTAGGAGGCGTTAAAGATAGTGTCGGAGAACAATACTCCCGTAACGGCATATATAGCTCCCCCATTCTCTTCTCTTACCAGAACTAACCTATCCCCATCTTTCCTAGCGTGGACAATAAATATGTCATTGTCGGAATCCGTATCCTTCGATTCCTCGTCACGCTCGTTAGCGAGAAACTCCAATCCGTAGCAATCTGCCCTATACGGGCTTATCAATGACAATATGTTGTCCTTTATGTCCAATCCCGTGCTGAAACTGCTCTTGAAGTGAAACTCGTCACGCCCGTTTATCTCATCATAGTCCTGCTTGTCGAATCCTATTTCAACCCCAGAGTATATCAACGACTCATCCACGGATAGCTCCATATTGCTCACGTGATCCAATTCTTTCGTCTCATTGACGAAGAAATCATTCATATGTCGGAAACGCACGCTATTATCCAGTATCTCGTAATCATACCCGAGCAACGCCTTGGCGAAATCACAGAACTTGGAGAAGGACGTATGAACCTTCGCATCCTTTATTCCTCTCACGCTCTCAGCGGCCATCATCCAAGGTATAGGCATGGAACCGGAGACGATATCGCCGGACAATGACACGCCCATCCTTGATAATAACGAGGATAATAGTTTTTTAGGAGAGAAAGTGTCTATTTCCACCGGCTTATTTCGACCTATATAAGATACGGATATGTCTTTTACATCCTTAATTGTCAAATGAATATCAGTGCTATGACCTCCCGCCGAGTTGAAATAAACGGCAAATCTATCATCCGGATTTAATGATATGTCAAATGTCTTATCTATATTTATATATGTATCCGATAATGGTATGTCGGTCCTTTCTTCCCGTAAAATATCCCCTCCCTTGTTTAGTATAACAAAAAACAAAGCCAATACGATCTCCTCGCTTGTCTTACCGGCTTTGATGCTGAAGGAAATTCTTATTTTTATAGGATGTGGCGTAATTCCTTTTATCATATAATTGTCGCCTGTAGCCTCATGGATACTCAATATTTGATCCGACACATCTATTATGTTCTTTACGGCAAAATTTGTATCTATATAGGTTATTGGCAATAGCGTGTATATGTCTTTTGTATTTATGATAACCTCATATACGTCATCTTGCGTTTGATCCACATTTGGATTTATGGACCATTTCGTATTGTTGTTAAGATAGATCCTGTCATAATACAATGTATCCTCCTTTAGCTCCGACACCGGGATATCGTATACCTGCGACTTGTTTGCGTTGATGATGGACGCTACGCTATCGTCAATGGCGTTTATGGATATCGTATACCCGTCGCTCTGGTACGTGGAGAAATCGAGCTTACAACGAAACTTCTCGTTATAACCCCAGCTATCGTTCAACACGCCTATCACCAATATGGCCGAGGCTTTCGTATAATTGGATAGGTACTCGGCCTCAAGAAGGTCGTATGCCCCCTTCACGAACTCGAACTTGTTGGAGAAGGATCGAACGACACCGCCAATATCCTTCCTCTTAGCCGATATCTCCACGTCCTCCCAGTTCTTTAGGTGATCGGTCACGTCATACCTCTTCCCCCCTATCAATAATACCGCTTTTATCATACGCATATAAATAAGAAGAGCCGTCCGGGGACAAATACGTCTCCGGTACGGCTCTTTGGCTCTGTCACAAAGATAATGACTATTAAGATAATATCAACTAATCAATCGTCTTATCTTTCTCGATCACCCGCAAAAAATCCCTCACGCATGACACGGCCCTCATCTTGTCCATGATATACCCGTCCTCGTAATTACCCTCGCAACTCAAATTGATAAGCGTATCTATCATATCGTCCATATCCTTAGAGAACAGGCAAGTGGACATACTCTTTATCTCTCTCATCATTTCCGGGGTTATGGTCAAGTTCCCTATTACCAACTCATGCGCATGATCAACCTTGATCTCGTTACCGTCGGCTTTCACGACGATGCTTTTAATCTCATTCTCTTTCATATTCAATCAATCTTTTAATATTTCACAATTATTTTCAAGTCACAAATGGTTAAAGTATTGGCCGTACGCCTTTATATCGTACCTCAATAATATATGTATATCAATTAGTTTTTGTCTGATCTCTCGATCAATGGAAGAATGCCGTTTCGTTTTAGCTCCTCATATAAGAACAAGCGTCCTTTCTGAGTCCATTCGGTATTAAGGCTCACGTCCGGGCTGCCGTTGGAATGAGTGTAGTTGTGAGTGGCACTATGGACATAGCCCTTACCTAGATACTCCCCGTACAATATCCATTGCCCGTTGACCTTTCGTTGTATGCGGAGATCACGCAACAAGGCGTTGAATCTTATGGCTGTCATTCCATAATCCTGCGCTATCTGGGTGACAAGAACGGTCTTCTTACTCTGGAGGATAAAACGGGCATACTCGCTTTGATGCTGTAGTTCCACGTTCTCCGCTCTCAGCTCCGTTATCTCCTCATTCTTTTGCTCTAGCCTCTTCTGTTGCTCCTCTATTCGCATCTGTTGCTGTGCGGCTAACATCAGTGCTTCCCCGTAGGATTGAGGCACTGGGTATTGTTGGATCTCCTTCCGAGATAATTCTTTCCTGCTTTCCTCACAGGCGATAAAATACTTGCGGGCTTGCTTGCCTTTCTCATTTCCCTCAACCATGGACAGTTCCTTGGCCATACCTATAGTTAGAGCATACTCTATACGGGTGGTAGCTCCTATTTCTCGCTCCACAATTTCGGGGAATGACACATAATCAATACCTTCCGTAAAATCATAAGATTTAATTCTGTCTTTAATCCATGTTGAGAAATCACGCTTACTCCCTAAGAAAGCATGTAAAGCTCTTGCGTTAACCGCTTTTTTGCCATTATTTTCACTTATAGGCAACAAACTATTCAAATTTTCCATATCTTTACTTTGCGTTAAAGATTATCCATATCCCCGTTAGCGGCTCAGTCACTTCCGCTTTCGGGGATTTTACTTTGACTGATTGTAACGGCCGGGGAATCGAACCCCGACAAGGCCATCCTTCTAGTCCCTTAGATCGAGACTGTTGAAGAAATCCCTTAACCGCCTTGCTTCCTTCATCCCGAATGTCATAGTGTTGCCACCAAGTTCCGAGTGAATCCATAATTCCTTGTCCCCGTCAAAGTCCATCAACTTGACCAAGACTTCCTTTTGCTCTATAGCGGAGAACTTATTCCCGCTTAATTCTGGTATTCCCATGCGCAAAGTTTATAATTAAAAAATAATCAAACAACATCCTTATTTTAAGCACAAAACAAAACGGATAGATAACGATAGATAAGGACAGATAACGGTACCTAAAATCGCATTAATTTAGAACCATTCTAAATAATGTATTTTATTAACACTCTATATCAATGTATTTCAGATAGATAAACAATAATACCATCAGATACTAAAATCATCCTATTTCTTATTATTTCATGCAATCATTTAATTATCATTGAAATAACTCCACCAAACCCTCCGGCCGTATTACCGGAGGGGCATCTACTTCCGCTCCTCTCCCCGTCGTTCGAGTTATCCCGCAAGCCTTACGCAAGTCATGTCGCTAATTACGCTCATGAATCTATCGTAGGTCTTTTTATTCCATTCCTTGTGATCCGGCATCCAGTCATTGAATATCTCCATGTAGACCACCTCGTGAAATCTGTCCTGTACGGTGACGCATAAACCGCCCGTCTCCGGCATTACGCCTACGTTTATATGTACCGGTTTCCTTCCGATCATACACTCCAACGCAATCCTTTGCACATTCTTCAATACTTCTATCGTTTCCATATCCTTATATTATTAATGTATAGTTATCAATCACCCGAATAAACCCTGTTACCGTAAAGGCTAGCCATACCGACATGAGATAAGACAACATGCTTGCGATACTCGATGCGTCTAGCTTCTTCCTCTGCCAATCTCTTGGCCTTGGCCTCATTATTTTTTATCTCTATCTTGGCATTATCCCATGCTATAGAAAGGCACTTGCCAAAAGACCAAGAGAATTTTCGGTAAAGTCTGAATAATCTCCATGCGTCTTTCATGATCTCGCTCTTGTTGTATTTCTGTGTTGCCATTGTACTGTTGTTTTATTTTGATGATGCAAATGTATAGTTAAACCTAACGAAACACAAGTAGATCGTTAGGTTTAACTAATCTTTAACACAAGTCCAATGTTTAATTAAAATATATCAAAAACTATATTTCGAATAGTTATTCCTAATCATATATCATTTTTATATTTATCTTTGCCGTTAGTAATAACTAAACATTCATCTGATGGACATAAAATCAATTATTAAGGCTCAAGGTTATACTATCGAACGTATAGCTGCGGAATGGGAAAGCAAAAACGGTAAGCCTATAACACGAGGTGCTTTATCTCAATCAATTAATAAAAACCCAACGGTGGAAACACTTCAAAAGATAGCAAATGTGATAGGGTGTAAAGTCGGGGATTTCTTTTCTGATGAAATCAATAGTAGCAAAACGATCATTTGCCCCCATTGTCAAAAACCAATACCTGTTGAAGTGGATGTTAAGATTAAGATGGAATGATATAACCTGCAATCCTCTAAATAAAAATCATGAAAGTTTGTTTTATGCATACAATACATTACCTTTGCGATACAATATAATACATAAGTAATATGGAAGCAGTAATAAGAAAGCAAACATCGTTCCGTTTACGTGAGGACTTGTTGCAAGTCTTGCAGGAACAAGCCAAGAAAGCGAACAGGAGTTTGAATAATTTTGTAGAGAGCACCTTGATGGACGCTGTATACTCCGAGCCAAACGAGGAAACGATAGCGGCTATAAGGGAAGCACGCACGACCAAGAATAAAGAAACGTTCGACAGCGTGGATAGTTTGATGGAGGAATTAATGAAGTGAAAAAGAAATTACACCCAACAAGCCAGTTTAAGAAAGATTTCAAACGTATTCAGAAATTCCCCAAAAAAATCGCAGCTTTTGAATATATCGCAAATCTGCTTATAAATGACCATCCGATTCCACAAGAATACAAACCTCACATGTTGAAAGGTGAGTATAAAGGTTGTATGGAATGCCATATAGAAGGAGATTTTCTTCTTATTTGGATTGACGGAGAAATAATCGACTTGCTTAGAATTGGTAGTCATTCCGAGTTGTTCGGAAAAAAAAGATGATTTCACGCCATCAAAAAGGATACATACTTACCTTGTCATCTAATATATGCTTCAAGTTACGCATGAGACATACAGCGTCAGCAAGGAAGTACTCAATTTCATAAACATGTTATCAAACATATTATTTTAATTCTTTAAGATTTCACTTATTAATATAAATATTTACTTTTGCATTGATTTATTAATTACAAAAACACACATGAAAACATTTTATTTGATATTTGGTATTCTATTTTTGAGTTCATGCAATGATAAATATACATATGTAGAAACCGTTAAAGAAAAAAGCTTCGATGGTGAATATTCTATTGAAAAAAAAGAAGAAATTTTTTCAGCCGCAAATGACTCTATCGCTTTTATTGAAGCTTATAAAAAGTTTTGTATTAGCATTGAAGTTGCTAATAAAATGAAAGAAAAGATAGGAAACAATCTATACTCAACCCCTATGAATTTTACCTTATATGATAAAAATGGGAATAAAATAGAAAATATAATTAGTGACAAAACACTGTTAGACATTAAAAACTCAATTAATAAAATTTCAGATAAAGATAACAATAGAGGAATATACTCTGAGTCTGAATCTTCAAATATTAATCTTATAGACTCTATACAAATAAAGGAACTTTCTCCTAATTTTATTTTTGAAAAAGACAAATTTGATCCTAATGGTAAAACTTGGATAAAACATAAAGATAATCAAAAATATATAAACAAAAATGATATAGGTTGTTATTTTATGTCCATAAATAACAATGTATTGAATTTTAGGTTTTTTATTCAATATTTGGCAAATGATTGGCTTTTCGTTCAAAAGTATCAATTTTCCATAGATGGTAATGCTTATGAGTTTGTTCCAAATCAAGTTGAACGAGATAATGGAGACGGTAAAATTTGGGAGTGGAGCGATGATTCTATAAATACTAAGAATAAGTTTGCTTTAATAAAAGCATTAGCTTATTCAAAAGAAGCTGAAATTAAGATTATAGGCCGCAATTATTATGAAATAAAAAAAATAACACAAAAACAAATTAATGCTATTAAAGAAACGTATCAATTATATTTAGCAATGGGTGGTATAATTAAATAACATAGATAGAGACAAGTAAAAGAACTTACTATCCCCTCCATCCAAAAGGCTCTGGAGGGGATTTTTATGAGATTGCCACATTTGTTGGCTAAGCAGTGTTTTCAAACAGACCTATTAGCCTAATAAAAAAGCCATACATTATTAACAATCAAAGATTTACCATCATATTTAATATTTGTTAGTTTTTTTAGCTAAAAAAATTTTGTTTGTTATCCAGTTTATCTCATCTTTGTGTCGAAAACAACAAAGATGAATGAATATGGGCACAGTCAAAAACAGTAAGGACATGCGGCCCAAAGATGTTAATAGCAAAATTGTGACCGCAGTTTCAGAAAAGAAGGATATCCAAGTAAAGTTCAGATCCCTTACGTCTAAAGAGTTACTTGATAGAAGAATTGATGTTTATCCCTATATGATTTGAATAAACCTTCTTTTTTATGGTCATTTATCGATCATATATATATCTTGTACTAATTAAATTTAAAAGTCATGGCATACAAAGTAATAGACATTGCAAACCAGCTTCTTGTTAAAGCATATAGGGCAAGTGACGGTGAATTGATGACAAATTTGAAGCTTCAGAAAATGCTATATTATCAACAAGGCTTTCATCTCGCATATTTTGGCACACCTCTTTTTGATGATGAAATAGAAGCTTGGATGTATGGTCCGGTGGTTCCTTCCGTTTATAATCATTATAAAGGAAATGGTAGAAATGGGATTATTCCGGATAATGAGATAAAGTTCTCTTTTGAGGATAGAAAAGAAGAGGCATTATTCAATGAGGTGTATAAAGTGTATGGTAAATACTCCGCTACAGGCTTGATGAATATGACTCATAATGAATCCCCCTGGATATCTACCCCAAAAGGAGAAGGAAACGTTATTTCAAAAGATAAGCTCACTTCATTTTTTAAATCTCGTTTAAAATGAAATCTAATAATGGAAAGAAAAAGTCGAAAAAGAAGGCTAATAAAAAAGATGATGATTTAAAATTTATAAATGACGCTATATATAATAATAAAATCAGTAGATCAGAGATAGAAACATTATCAAATATAGATCATCCACTATTCTCTTTTAAATATTTAATAGACTTTTCAATTGATAAATGTAAAGACCATTCTTTTTTTCATGACTTTTTAATTAGATTACAGAAGTTATCGGAATTAGGATGGAAAGAGATAAGGGTATCAGGAAGGCATGAATTTGGCATTGAGAAAATAACACGAGACCAAATAAAGCCAAAAGACAGGCTCCCTAAATTTATTACACCTGAAGTGGAATTGGACGTTTTTAGGGCAAATGGAGACAATAGGCCATTCGTTGGAAAACAGGACGGAAAGATATTTTATATATTTTTCATTGAGACAAACTTCGGAGACGTTTACGATCATTAATATTTTTATCCCCCCTTGCTGTCTCACGACATGAGGGGGCTTATGAAAACTAAACCAAATCATGTCTATTATGTTTTTAACAAGCCTCCTTATTACCTAAAAACTTGTTCACGAAGTAAACTTGGCCTTTGCCTGTTACTTTTATGACAATCGTCTCTAATAAGGTTCCATTCATCTTATTTATAATAGTGCTCTTTACTTCGAATAAACCCAGATCAATGGATTTTTGGGTAGGTTGATTGAAATATTCTTCTTCCTCATGCAGATAATTATTCTTTCGCATCCACGCTAATAGACGCTCCGCATCAATATTGACACCGTTATGCTGTAATATCTTTGCTAGCTCCGGGATCAAACATGAGCGTTGGGATCGGGATATAGCGTCCGCAAACAAAACCTTGGGAAGGTCAGACTCAATCTTTCGTTCAGCCTCAATACGTTTAATCTTTTCCTTTTTCAGTTCCGTCGCTAGATGAATCAATAAGTCTAAATAGTTCAAATCCATATTTTAATTTTTAGTTGTTTAAAATCTTCTATACCGCTTGGTTAAATACCGCTGGATTATTCTTTTTATTATAAAGCTTCCGTAGATAGTTGATAAGCGGATCGTATGAGGTAATAAATCCCTCGTTTATCAGATCGGCTACCTTCTTCTCCAGTTGCCACAGTTCACGTTGCTTGCTTTCGTCACCGTGCTTGTTTCTCAATAATCTCTCGTGGCCGTTGAAGATTATCCAGTTTAAAGCCTCTCCTATTTTTCTCATGGCTTTTGGCATGAAATCATTCGGAACGATCTTCATGACAGCGGAGGACAATTCCCTGTAAGCATCACCGGCTTCGTTACGGTAACGGATCATCTCATCATGTACGAATTTTATGACATCGTATTTAAATTCTGGATTAATCCACATCGCAAAATCTATAAACAGCATCGGATGCATCCATGTACCACCTTTTTTGCCTCTAGTTTTTAAATACACCATTTTTGGGGTATTTAGTTTTTCCCGTTCAATTATTGTATTAATGAACTCATTGGTTTTATGAGAAGCGAAAAAATTATCCATTTTTCTTTCGCTGCACGATTGATTATTCCATTGCTTCAATAAATCAGTGGCATTAAACATGCCATCCTTTGTCCGCTGGATAACATTGAAATTACCCATTTTTCTGATCATCTCTTGATTTGTCTTCATGAACAATCGTATTTATCTTGTTATATTATTATCTTTTTCTCCCGCAATTTTAGCCACAAGATCAAAACGACTTTGTTATTTTGATTACTTTGGCACCTCTTAATGAAAAAGCCTCCCCGACACGAGCCACAACACATCGTATCAAGGAGGCTGTTAGCGACCGCTGTCGCCCAAAATCTTCCTAGCCTGTTGTGGTAGGCTGACCAGTAAAAACAAAAAGAGCCACACCCCATAGACGTGACTCTATCGGGTATGGCTCTTAGGCTCTACTGTCTTCTTGTATGTCCAGCAAATATAACTAGAAAGAATAAGAAAAGCAAGTTTTACGCTCAATTCATCCTCGATCTCTTGTAATTCTCGAAATCGATGCTCTTGCTGCCCTTGGATATGGTTTTAGATAGCTTGCCTATCTCTTTTTTTATCTCATTATTAGCCCTTATTATCCCTTCAGCGTCGAAATTATTGACGATCTGAACCGGCTCGCCTTTCTTGTTGTGGGTGATCCAATACATGTTATCCACGAAGCGGCTAAGGAAAGCCGGATCATTGAGATCCGGAACGACCTCGGCTCCCGCAGGCAATGACAGCAAGGTGGGCTTATCCGGGGTAATGTACGCTTTATCTCCTACCAATACCGCCTCGCTACGGCCTCCATCGCCAACGATAGCCAGACCGACGGGGTGATTGTCGGTACCATGGGCATATTTGGGGATGGGTTGGGCGAGGATCGTGGCGAGTTGTACGGCACCCATCGCCCCGACTAGTGCCGCTAGGACAAAATTAGGCAAAGCTTTAGTGACAGCTAGAGATGTGGCAGCTATAGTCTGGGCTATATCCATCGCCTTCTGGAACTTCGCCTGTCTAGTCTGCAACTCGGCTTTTTTCTTCTCCAGTTCCTTGTTCTTGCGGCTGGTCTCTTCCTCCGCCGCACGCTTGCGGGCCTCGGCCTCCTCTGTCGTTATTATATCCTTCTCGGCAAGAGCGTCTATAGTCTCAACCTTAGCGTCATACTCATCTTGGTTAGCCTCTATTTCAGCATCTACATTATCTATTTGACGTTGAAATAATGAATTACCGATTGATATGATAGCAGATATAGATTCTTGTATCAAGCGCTTTTTAGCCTGTTCTACTTTTTTTCGCTCCTCTTCCTCTCGTTTGGCATCCTCTATGATTTTATCGCTGGTCTCTTTAGATAATTGAACACGGAGGCGAGCTATCTCTTTCTCTTTCTCAAGTCGCTCATTCCCGCTAAATAAGTAAAGATTTGACTCCAATATCTGCAATTGGCTGTTCAATGACTCCATAGCATACTGATGCTCCAAATCCGATTTCTGTTTCTCATATTCTTTTTTCTTGATAATCCCTTGCTCATATTGTTTAGCCAAGATGTTAAGCTCTTCGTTTATCTCTATCTGCCTTTGAGAAAGGAATATTTCATTTTGAGATTGTTGCGTTGACATCAAGTTTTTATAATAATCTCTATAGAGATCCTGCCTTTGTTTATTGTATTTATCGACAATCAAAGACTTATCCTGTTCAGTCTTATCAGCCTCTTTTAATTCCTTATCTCTTTGCAATTGTAATATGACTAGACGGGCATTAAGCTCATCCATGCTACCTTTTTCTGCAATCGCAAGACGATTTTGAGCCTCCTCATTAGCCCTTTGCTCCGAGATCTTACGGTCGAATTCCGCCAACTTCTTGCTTCTCTCAGCCTCAATAGCCTCGATTTGCTCATTAACCCTTACGCCTTTCGTCTTTACGTCATCTATCCGTTTCTGGAAAGATTGTTCCAAGAGAAGACGGTCTTTCTTATATCCCTCATCCATCACATTAAGACGGGCCTCCTGAATATTCCGTTCGGCCTCCATCTCTAATTTCCCCCTACGCTTGGCCTCTCGTTCTATTTGTTCCTGCTGTCGTTTAAGTTTCTCCTCGTTAGAGTAATCACTTATCCCGGCATTATCCATTATCTCTTTCGCTCCCTTTAACCGTTTAGAGACATAATCAAGATATACGTCCCCAGCCGCATTGAAGGCATCCGCCTCTTTCTGGGAAGCGCCCGCTTCCTCCCTGAGGGATTCAACGTATTGATCAGATAATTTATCCCAATCTCTCTTTAATCCAAAAAACTCATCTATACTAGCTCCTATCTTTAGAGCTTCACTTACGGTTCTATTCTTTTCCGCCTCTTCTGCTTCCTTTAACTTATTGTCCGCCTCAATAGTTTTCTGTAAAGCCTTGGAGTATTCTTCTTGTGCCAATTTTTGTCCGGCGGCGGCTTGCGCTCTTAACGACATGGCGTTAATAAAAGCCTCCGTATTATCTACTAGCAGATTCTCAGCGTCATTAATATCCGTAACTGACACATCTAATTTCTTAAACTCAGAGGCATTGTCGATGATAAATTGCTTCTGCTTATTGAGATTACCTCCTAAATTATTCCATTCAGCTTGTAAGTTGCGTAATGTTACAAGATTCTCCCCATATGATGATGTCGAGTTCTTTAAAGCCTTGGCATAATCCCCGGTGGATGAATTCAAGTCTCTCTGGGCTTCCGAAGCGGCCTTAGCCGAGCTAGAGGATGACAATAAGTTTTTACCCCACTCAAAGATATCCTTACCATATACGGTAAGTAGAGTTATACCAACCGACAACAAGGTATTCAAAGACAAAGCGGACTTAGCTATTTGCTTCCACACGGGAACACCTTTCAGTCCCCCCTCCCGTAAGGCGGCGTTCTCCTTCCTTATCCGAGATATTTGGTCTACCAATATAGGGATATTGTTAGAGATAGCGAGAAAGCCGGTCTGTAGAGATACCGAGAATGCGGGAAACTCACGGGTTAATTGATTGATTGCGTTTCCCATTCCATCCCATGTGGAGACATAATTACCCACGTTTCTCTGATGCTGTCCCAGACTTTTATCAACAGATTTTACCTGAGTGTCCAAAGCCGCTATATTCTTTTGCAACTCTACTCCTAACTTGCTGTTAGCGGCTTCCGTGGAAAGCATCCGATACGCCTTTCTCAGCCTCTCCAATTGCAACGATTGCTCTTGATAACTATCGTTGGCCGAGTTGATCATTTTCGTCTCATTCGTAAGAATGTTCAACAGTTCTCTCAAGGATTCTCGATGAAGCAATTCTGACCTTACCAGATCCTGCCTCTTTTGCGCGGCATCTTTAGTTGAGATAGCCCCGCTTTTCTCCATTTTATTCAATTGGCTTTTCTCCTTGGATAGTTGGGCCAATATCGTCCTTTCTTGAGCGACCCTGCGTATATTCTCCTCCCTAGATCCCAATGTCTGGTCAATGAGTCCCTTCAATTCCTGACTTATGACAACCTCTTGTTGCTTGGCTTTCATGTTCTCCGAGATAGCGTTTGATTCCTTGGCTACGGAAGAGGATGATTGATCTAAACTATTTTGAACTTTCCCAGCCGCTTCCGCATATCTCTTGTTAACCTCTATCAGCTCATCAATCTTTCTCTTGTACTGGTCATTGGTCTTATTGAGAGTGTCAATCGTGCTTTTAAGCGCTGATACATTTTTCTTGTACTCCTCGATCTTGGCGTTCAACTCTGACAAGCTTGATGGATTTATCGTCAACCCTTTCCCTATCTCTTTTACCAACCCGATATAGACATTCTGCGTATCCGCTAATTTCCTATCCAGACGCTCCAGTTGATCA
>ENA-OPFI01000487-OPFI01000487.1-human-gut-metagenome-genome-assembly--contig:-NODE-487-length-17697-cov-3.928976_pt1 | contig 17697 bp, 10 predicted proteins | sample MGYA00241308_ERZ501550 | MGnify/ENA primary metagenome ERZ501550 (study PRJEB25962, sample SAMEA2042433) | human gut metagenome | biome: human gut; feature: human-associated habitat; material: faeces...
GGTGCAAATTTTCTATAGAATTAAAGAATTTTCCCCCTGATTTATCGGGTGAGCCAGAATTAGTAGTGTTATATGAAAAAAGAGTCTAACGCATTTGCGTTAGACTCTTTTTTCATATAACTGTTTTTATTCGTTTTTCATTGATTGGTCGATCACCTCAATTTTTTTCAAGATCAATTCTAGGTCTGCTTTGAGTTTTTCCACTTTACGATTCATTTCCGTAACCAAACTGCTACCTTTTTTGGAAGAACTGGTCAAGAAGCCCAAGTTGTTCTCGTATGTTTGAATTTCATTCTTCATGTTTTCGTAAGCACGAACCAGTTTTTCGCGTTCACGATAAAGGTTGCCTTCCTTGCTGATGGTTGATTTAAAATTGCTTAATTTTTTCTGTGATGCGGAAAGATTCAGCTTGTCAAACAACTTGTCGATGACACCATGATATTGCTTGTACAGTTTATCTTTTTCTTTAAACGGTACATGACCGATGCCGTTCCATTCTTTCATTAATTCTCGAATGGCGTTTCCCGCATCCTCTTCCGGTGTTTCCTGTGCGTCAATTGCATTTAATTTTTCAATGATCGCCTTTTTCTGAACCATGTTTTCCTGTTCAACCGAGCGTTGTGAAGAAGTCGCCTTGTTCTTTTGCTCGAAGAAATAATCACATGCGGCAATGAATCGTTTCCATACGGCATCCGAATACTTTTTAGGTACAGGACCGATTGTTTTCCATTCCTTTTGTAATTTGCTTAGAATATCAGCAGTTGCTTTCCAGTCTGTGCTTTCTTTTAGTGCTTCTGCTTTTTCACATAATGCTTTCTTCTTTTCCAGATTGCCTGCCATACTTTCCTTGATGGATTTGAAGAACTCGGCTTTGCGTTTGAAAAACTCATCACAAGCGGCACGGAAACGTTCGAATATCTTCACGTTCATTTTTTGAGGTGCGTAACCAATTGTTTTCCATTTAGCTTGCAAAGCAATGATTTCCTGAGTTTTGTTTTCCCAGTCTTGGAAAGTAGTGAACGTATCGTATTCCATCGCTTCCACAATTTCACAGATTACGGTCTTTTCATCCAAATTACGTTGCTCTTTTTCTTTTAAGGCTTCGAAATGTTGCTGGTGACGACGGTTTACGGCTGTAGAGGCAGTTTTGAACCGGGTCCATATATCTTCGCGCAATTCTTTTGCAACAGGACCCGTATTCCGGAATTCCTGATGTAACTTTTGTAATTGGTGGAAAGCGGAAATCACATCTTCTTCATCAGCCAATTTCTCTGCGGCTTCACAGAGATGAGTTTTTATTTCAAGATTCTTTTTAAAATCATACTCACGGAATTCATTGTTCAGCTTTATCAAGTCATAGAACTTTTCTGCATAGTGCTGATAATTTTTCCATAGTTCATTTACCTTGGCAGCCGGCACCTGTTTTATATCGTTCCATTCCTGTTGCAGTTTCTTGAATTCATTGTATGCTTTGTTGGCATCTTCGGGAGATTCGGCAAGTTCTTTCAAGCGGTCGATAATGGCGAGCTTTTTCACCAGGTTATCTTCTTTTTCTTTATCTTGTTCTGCTTGTATGGCGCTTCTTTTCTCTTTGATAGAGCTCATGATATCTTTGAAACGGCTTTCAGCATCGTCCGGTTGGGGAATAAATGCCTCAGGAGCACCTCCGCCATCAATAAATGCCTTACGGGCGGCTTCTTGCTCAGCCTTGTGCAGCTTGTAGAAGTTCTGTTTCAATAAATCCAACTCTTGTTTGTCTGCATTGCAGGCGTCTTCGTTGATTTCTTTTAAACGTTCGATGACCTCTTCTTTCGTTTGTTTAGGTACATACGTAGCGTTATTTTCTTCTGCAGTAGCGGAAGATGATACCAAAGTTTCAGATGTCTGTTCCACTGGAACTTCGGTTAAAGGGCGGATAGTTTCATTCGAGTCCATCGTATAGATTTTTAAAGTAAGCGTTTTTGTTATAACAACAATTTACAAATTAAAAGAAATAAATTAGAACTTCATACTGTTTTTCCCGATTTTTTTAGGAAAATCCTTAAAAGTGGAGAAAATAGGAGAATCAAGGGGGATAAATGCACTGCAGATTACATAGATTCATACAGATTCTCTTTTATTGTGATTCTTTGCCGGTTTCTGTGTGAATCTGTTTTTCTCTGAATTTCAATCTATGTAATCTGTAGTGAAATGTGTCAGGATAGTAATACGGTGATGCCCATATAAAGCATCATACCTATAATGTCATTGGTGATGGATATGAACGGACCTGTAGCGATGGCCGGATCTATTTTTAGTTTTTCCAGTGTCATAGGAACCAGGGTCCCAAAGATGGAAGCGAACATGACTACTGCAAACAGGCTGAATGAAACCGAATAAGTCACGGTGGCACTTGCCCCGAAACGGATGAAATTATAGATATATACCAGCATAGAAATAATAGTAGCATTGATTACGGCCACTACAGATTCCTTTACTATTTGTTTCCAGGTGTTTTGGGCATCCAGCGAGCTGTTTGCCAGTCCTTGTACGATAAGTGCCGAGGACTGTGTTCCCACATTCCCCCCTGTTCCGCCGATAAGGGGGATGTAGAGGGCCATTTCGGGATGTGCGGCAAAAGTGCTGTCAAAGTTGCCCAGAATCATGGAGTTTCCTATTCCGCCTATCATGCCGATGAGCAGCCAGGGCAGACGGGCTGTAGTCTGGCGGAATACATTATCGTCTGTTTCCACGTCTTGTGACAAACCTGATGCCAGCTGGTAGTCGCGCTCAGCCTGTTCACGTACTTCGTCCATCACATCGTCTACCGTAATCCGTCCTACCAGGCGTCCGATACTGTCCACTACCGGAACGGCGACCAGGTCATATTTTTCAATGGTTTGTACCACTTCGTCTATAGGGGTATCTACATGGACGGATATCGGTTCTTTCCTCATCACGTGCTTCACTTTGGATACGGAAGGGCTGGTGATCATTTTCTTCAACGGGAACACACCGCGCAGCCGCTGGTCATCGTCTACTACATATACATAATAGATTTCGTCCATATCTTCCGCCTGGATGCGCATTTCCTTCAGACATTCGGGCATACTCCAGTTTTCGTTTACGATTACCATTTCGGTACCCATCAATCCACCGGCAGTGTCTTCGTCATATTTCAACAAATCGACAATGTCTCCGGCTTGTTCTATGTCTTCAATGTGTGAGAGGACTTCTTCTTGTTTGTCCTCGTCCATTTCACGGATAATGTCCACGGCATCATCCGAATCCATGTAGTCAACGAACCGTTTGGCGATTGTTTCAGAGGGAAGGATTTCCAGGAATTCTTTACGGGCGTCTTCGTCCATTTCGATAAGGACATCGGCGGCAGTCTCATTGTCCAGTAACAGGTATATGAACCGTGCTTCTTCCGCATCCAGTTCATTGCACAGCTCTGCTATGTCGGCAGGATGCAGTCCGGCAAGCAAGTCCTTCAGTTGCTCTGAGTCTTTTTGCTCGATCAGCTGCTCTACTTTTTCTAATTCCTCTTTATTCATCCTATTCTTCCGTTAATATAATAAATAGGTGTTATTCTTTCTTGTTTGTTCCTTTCCGGGCGATATCATTGCTATAGACAATATCCGTCTTGTTTTTCAGCGCCGCTTCCACCTGGTTGGTCAGTTCGATAAACTCTTGTACAGACAACTGTTCCGGGCGTTTGTTGAAAATGGGGTCTGTGCTCAATGGGTTCTCTTTGTCTAAAATGGAAGAAATAGAGTTTCTCAAAGTTTTACGCCGTTGGTTGAATGTTGTTTTTACAATGAGCTTGAACAATTTTTCATTGCATCCCAGTTCCGTCGTTTCATTGCGTGTCATACGGATGACCGCACTTTTCACCTTGGGAGGCGGATTGAATACATGTTCGTGTACGGTGAACAGGTATTCTACTTTGTACCAGGCTTGTATCAGGATACTGAGAATGCCGTATGTCTTGCTTCCGGGACCGGCGGCAATGCGTTCGGCCACTTCTTTTTGGATCATTCCGGTACAACAGGGTATCAGGTCTTTGTAATCCAGCATTTTAAAGAATATCTGGCTGGATATATTATAAGGATAGTTGCCGGTCAGGACAAAAGGTTTTCCGTCAAATAATTTTTCGAGGTTCAGTTTCAAGAAGTCGTCTTCAATGATATTATCTTCCAGGGCAGGGAAGTTCTCACGGAGATAGGCTACAGATTCATAGTCCAGTTCCACCACTTTTACCGGACGGTTTTTCTGCATAATAAACTGGGTTAGTACCCCCATCCCCGGTCCTACTTCCAGAATTGGCAAGTCAGGGCACACGTTTACCGTATCGGCTATATCTTTTGCAATACTGAGATCTTTCAAGAAGTGTTGTCCTAGAAATTTTTTTGGCTTTACTAATCCCATTCCGTTATTTTTCTATCGTTAATAAATAGGTTTATTTCGCTAAGATAGTATCTTTGCATCGTGCAAAGGTAAACATTCTAAATTAATATACACAGATTTTGGAACGAACTCGATTAAAAAAGATTATAAATAAAGGTTTGCAGATTGCATTTCCGTTATTTTTGGGGGCTGCGATACTGATATGGATGTATCACGGATTCAATTTTTCCCGGGTGTGGGAGGTCTTGGATGGAGGAATGAACTATGGGTGGATGTTAGTGTCATTAGTGTTTGGTGTGTTTAGCCATATTTTTCGTGGCTGGCGGTGGAAGCTTACGCTGGCTCCGTTGGGCGAGCATCCCAAAACATCCGATTGTGTATATGCCATCTTTGTGTCTTATGCCGCCAACTTGGTTGTTCCCCGTGTAGGTGAGATTTCCCGTTGCGGGGTGTTGGCTAAATATGATGGTACATCTTTTTCCAAATCGCTGGGTACGGTGGTTACGGAACGGCTGATTGATACGCTGTGTGTGTCGTTGATTACAGGGGTAACTCTTATAATGCAGGCAAGGGTATTCGATACTTTTTTTAAAGAAACCGGCACGGATACCACGGTTTTGGCACAGGTATTTACTTCGGGGCATTTCTATATCACTATCGTCTGTGTGCTGGCCGTATTGGTGCTGGCTTTTTTTCTGATCAGGAATGTGACGGTCTTTGCTAAGGTGAAAGGCATTCTCCATAATGTATGGGTCGGTGTACTGTCTTTGCGTCATGTAAAGCGGATGCCTCTGTTCATTCTTTATACCGTCGGTATCTGGACTTGCTATTTCCTGCAATTCTATGTTTCTTTCTTTTGTTTCGATTTTTCCGATAATTTGGGAGTGATGGCGGGACTGGTCATGTTTGCTGTAGGTAGCATTGCGGTAGTAGTTCCGACTCCTAATGGGGCGGGTCCGTGGCATTTTGCTGTCATAACGATGATGATGCTCTATGGAGTGGGAAAAGAAGATGCGGGAATTTTTGCCTTATTAGTGCATGGAATACAAACTTTTTTATTAATTTTGTTGGGTATATATGGATTAGCGGCTTTGCCGTTCACAAATAAAACTAAGAAGTTATGAGTACAATTCTCTCTCTCGCTCCGCAGAATGTGTGGAAGCATTTCTATTCATTGACTCAGGTTCCCCGCCCTTCGGGTTACTTGAAGAAAGTGCAAGAGTTCTTGCTGAACTTTGGAAAAAGTGTAGGCGTAGAGTCATTCCAGGACGAAGCCGGTAATATCATTTACCGCAAGCCTGCCACTCCGGGGATGGAAAACCGTAAGAAGGTGATTCTTCAGGCTCACATGGACATGGTTCCTCAGAAGAATAACGATACAGTGCATGATTTTGAAAATGATCCTATCGAGACTTACATTGACGGAGATTGGGTGAAAGCTAAAGGCACGACTTTGGGAGCCGATGATGGTATGGGTGTTGCCGCTATCATGGCTATCATGGAAGACAAGACGCTGAAACATGGTCCGTTGGAAGCACTGATTACTGCCGACGAAGAAACCGGTATGTTCGGTGCGTTCGGTTTGAAGCCGGGAACGGTAGACGGTGATATTCTGTTGAATCTGGATTCGGAAGAAGAAGGAGAATTGTATATCGGTTGTGCAGGCGGTGAAGACCTGACAGCAGTGTTGGAATATAAAGAAGTGGAAACAGATCCGGCTGACATTGCTTTGAAAGTTACCTTGAAAGGGCTGCGCGGTGGTCATTCAGGATTGGAAATAAATGAAGGACGTGCCAATGCCAACAAGCTGATGGCTCGTTTCATGAACCAGGTGATAACTTACGATGAGGCTTGCCTGGTGTCCTGGCAAGGTGGCAATATGCGTAATGCCATTCCTCGTGAATGTGAAGTGGTCATTACGGTTCCGGCTGAAGAAGAAGCGGACGTACTGGAATTTGTGCAGGAGTGCGAAGCATTGTGGAATGAAGAATATCATGTACACGAAACACCGATCAACTTCAAGGCAGAACGGGTGGAATTGCCTGCGATGATGGTTCCCGATGAAATTAAAGATAATCTGGTGGATGCCATTTATGCTTGTCAGAATGGAGTGATGCGTATGATTCCTACTATCCCCGATACCGTGGAAACCTCTTCCAATCTGGCTATCGTTTCTATCGGTGGTGGCAAGGCGGAGATAAAAATCCTGGCCCGCAGTTCACGCGATTCAATGAAGGATTATCTGAATACTGCATTGGAAAGCTGTTTCTCTATGGCAGGTATGGAAGTAACCCGTTCAGGTGGTTATTCAGGCTGGGAACCCAATGTGGATTCTCCTATTCTGAAAGCCATGAAGGAGTCTTATAAGGCACAATTCGGTACGGAACCTGCTGTGAAAGTGATTCATGCCGGCTTGGAATGCGGTATCATCGGTGCGGTGGTTCCGGGATTGGATATGATTTCTTTCGGTCCTACCTTGCGTTCTCCTCACTCACCGGATGAACGCTGCTTTATTCCTTCTGTAGGCAAGTTCTATGATTTCGTAGTAGCTACGTTGGAAAATACGCCGGTAAAAGAATAGTCTTTAAGATCTTATAAAGATTTCGGGCGCGGATGATAGGGATTTCGTCCGCGCCTTTCTATTAATACTCCACTTTGTCACTTTTCTCTGTCCATTGTTGGAATGCCTTTATCGCCTCTTCCGCCAAAAGAACTTCGGAAGGCAGCTTGCGTGCCGAAGGTTTCAGGCTTAACTCATCATAGATAAAAGAGTCGTCAAACCCTATATTCTTGGCATCCGTCTTGTTGTTTGCATAATACATTTTATCCAGCCGTGCCCAGTAAATGGCTCCCAGACACATGGGACACGGTTCACACGAAGTATAAATTTCACATCCGCTCAAGTTGAATGTTCCCAGTTTGCTTGCCGCCGCACGGATGGCGCTGACTTCCGCATGGGCGGTAGGGTCGCATTGTGAGGTGACACGATTGGCTCCGGTCGCAATGATTTCACCATCTTTGGCAATTACGGCTCCAAAGGGTCCGCCGCCGTTTGCCACATTCTCTATAGAAAGCTCAATGGCTTTCCGCATTAATTCTTCTTTCTTCATAGTGGTTCTATTTCTTTAGTACAGAGCAAATATACGATATTTCCGGCTATATATGCGGGAGAGGGCTTATTTTATTCGGAAACTGCCGCTTCATGTGTACACTTGTCGGTTTCTGCTACCATTGAGGTGATTATCAGTGCCTCCGGGGACATTGCCCTGTTTTTTGTTTCAGAAGCTTCAGCCTCTCCGCAAAAGCCCGTCAATAGGGCGAAGCGGCTGAAGGATTGCCTTTGGAAATTCCTTCAGCCCGATTATGGAAGCTTCAGTTTTTGGCTGTTCGGGATGTGTTTGTGGAAGTTCATTTTCTCTGGTGCTTTTATGCCTGTTGGAAATGATGTTACTATTAGGAAGAGTTTGCTTTGACTGCCGTAACAGCTTTATTGCTTCACCTTAGTGAAGCAGCCGTTTTATACAGGTGACAATGGATCTTCACCAAAGTGGAATGGCGTGTTCACCTAAGTGATGGACAGAAAATACAAACTTATCCTGATGAAAAAGAATATGTTTCCGGTTGTGTCAGTTTGCTCATTTAGGGGTGCGATACGGTGACAAGTGCCTGGATATAGGACTTTTGAAGCATTGGGGAACCAATCTGTGCGGAGTATGCATACCCCAAGAGGGTGCGGCTGAAGGATTTTTCTTCGGGCTGAAGCATTTTCAGGTGTAATCCTTCAGCCGGAATGCCCACTGGCAAAGGGTTTGCGGAGAGGCTGAAGCTTTTGAAGGAATTTTCCTGTCCTTTTTCTTTGTATCACGAATTTGCTGAATACTCCTGGTTTTCCGTAATGCGCTGGTTTGGGCTAATACTTTGCACCCTTTCGGGTATATTATGCAAAAGAAGCTAATAAATTATACCCATTAGGGTGTAATTATCGCTGGTTTTGCTATATTGGTACCCTAAAGGGTGTAATTATGAATAATTCATTGTCATTGTTTGTTAAGGAAATGCGCAAGCGGTTCGGACTTACGCAAGTAGATTTGGCAGCTAAGGCGGGAGTGGGGCTTCGCTTTGTGCGCGAGTTGGAACAAGGAAAGCAAACTTTGCGAATAGACAAGGTAAACCAGGTGCTTGCCCTCTTCGGGTATGAAGTGGGAGCAGTGCCTGCAGGAAAGGAGCATAGCGTATGAGAAGGGGAAAAATATACCTGAATGATATATATCTACGCGGGGACGCTGACGGAAGACGAAAATGGTTTTACCTTTGTCTATGATGCCGGATTCTTGCGTTATCCGGCTGGCACCTGAAGAACTTTTCATTGTATGATACGGGGATGGGCTATAGTCTGACGCCTGCATACCATTTGCTGTCCACGGTTATTGTCATGCCCGAGGATACGGAGGAGCTCGCCGGGGGGCAGTGGCAAGGTAATAGAGAACATCGCTTGGAAATTCCGACGTTCCATCATTAAATGGATGGAACTGATAGATGTTTCCTTCCTGCCCGAAGACATGAAGAAACCCTATAAAAGACTGGTGCTGCAACGTTTGCTTTGGCTGCGCTGAAAGATCTTTCCTTTTCTGTTTTAGTTATTTTAATTAAAACGTATGCAGTCTTTAAACATCTATTTCGTTTCTTTGTTAAAGAAGACTTAGTACGAACTAAAAGATTGTAGATATGAAAATTCGTTATTTATCTTTGATAGTGCTACTGGTAATGAGCGTATTTGCTCCTATGCAGGCACAAACCTATGACAATTTGTGGAAAGAACTGGAAGTATTGGAACGAAAGGATCTGCCCAAGTCGGTTATTTCCGAAGCAATGAAAATCTACGATAAAGCAAAAGCGGAACAGAATGTACCGCAAATGATGAAAGCCTATCTCACTGCCATGCAGTACCGTTCCCTTTTAACTCCCGATAGCTTGAAGGTAGATATGAATGGTTTGGAACAATGGGCTTCCCAAACCGGCAGTATGGAAGACAAAGCTATATTGTATTCTATTCTGGGTGAAATGACCATGCCTGCCGACGTAAAAAAAGGATTGGGTTATTTGCAGGCCTCTCTCAAGGATAAGGACCGGTTATTACTTATCCCGGTCGAGAAATTGAGACCTATGGTGAGAGTGGGAGAGGCTAGTAAACGGTATTTTCGTGATAATCTGTACAACCTGCTGGCACGTCGTGCCATACAAATCATGCAGCAGTACAGGTGGCAGGCGGCTGCTAAAGCAAATCAGACAAACAGTCTGCCTGCGGATATGACGGATATGGATCAGTTTGTTACTTATCAGTTTGTTCCCGTCTCTGATTGTGACCTGACGGCAGCTGTCATGCAGACTTATCAGTCCTTGCTGAAAGCATACGATACGGAAACGGAGCGTGAGGGCTGGTTGCTGACCGGGATAGATGCATTGAATTACCTGTACCGCAATTTTTCCGGAAACTTCTCGAATGACGTATGCCAACAGGAACTTCGGAAGTGGATTCATACTTATCCGGCTGTGAAAACAGTCCCTGAAGCTTATCTGGCTTTGGCACAATTTCTACAGTATCAAAATAATCAGGTAGAGCGCTTGCGGATAGTTCGTGAAGGAATAGCCGGATACCCCCGTTACGAAGGTATCAACCAACTGAAGAATATAGAAAAGGAAATTCTGAATGCAAGCCTTTCACTGGAAATAGCTACGGCCTATCCGGGTGAACAGCAGTCGGTGAAAGTAAATTATAAAAACCTTACCGGCATCACCTTGCAGTTATATAAGGTGAATTTACCCGTAACCTCTGCCGTATTGCAGAACAGAACCACCCATTTTGAAAGTAAATATGCCCGTTTGCAACGCGAGGAGCATTTTTCTTTGAAACCTACTACAGATTATTTGAATGTCGATACCACCCTGACCATACAGGCTCCTCAAGCGGGAATTTATTTCTTAAAGGCAGTGCCCGATGGGAAGAAGGGCGTTTCGGACGGAACATTAATGAATGTCACCGCTTTAAAGACCATTTATCGTCCTCTGCCGGATGGTACGTTGGAACTGGTGGTGGTAGATGCAGTGAGCGGCCAGCCTGTTTCTGAGGCGGAAGTAACCATTTATACGGAGAAGGGAGGAGGTTATTCTCCCCAACAGACCTACCAGGCGGATAAACAGGGTACTTTGAAACTGGATTTCCTGAATAGTAACAAATACTGGTATAATGCACATACGGCGGCTGATAATGCGATGCCCATCTTGAATCTTTGGAAAAACGATTATTACTATAAAGAGAGCAAGAGGAAAGAAGTTTTGCAATTATTTACCGACCGCTCCATTTACCGTCCCGGTCAAACCGTATATGTATCCGGCTTGGCTTATGAAATGGAAAAGGATTCTACGCGTGTGCTTGCGGATAAAAAATATACGGTATCCCTATATGATGCGAATAATAATGAAACAGGAAAAGTGGAAGTACGGACGAATGGTTTTGGCTCGTTCAGCGGACAGTTTGTTTTGCCCTCTCCTTGCCTGACCGGTTATTTTAGCTTGCGTGCGGCCGATACTTCTGTCAGTTTTAAGGTAGAAGAATATAAACGTCCCACCTTTGATGTCACGTTTGAGCCCGTGAAAGTGGAGTATCAAGTGGGTGACTCTATAGAAGTGGTGGGTATGGCAAAGACTTTTGCCGGTGCGCCTGTGCAGAATGCCAGGGTACACTATAATATATCTCGTTCCTATGCCTGGGTCTGGCGGTTTATGGGCAGAGGTTCAGCCCGTTGGGAGGGAGAGGCAATGACCGATGCGGATGGTAAGTTCAGCGTTCCGGTGCATTTTGAAATAGACTCGGACAGGAGAGAATCTCCGTTGTGGTATTATACGTACAACATACAGGCGGATGTGACGGATGGTGCAGGTGAGACACAGCAAGCTAATTTGTCATTGCCTTTAGGAAGCACTTCAATGGTGCTGAATATGGATAATCTGCCCGATAATTTGGTGAAAGAAAAGAAGCTGGAAATAAAACTGACAGCCATGAATCTTTCGGGTGAGCCGGTAGATACTCCGGTTACTTATCAGGTAGTCGAAATGGAGGAGCAGAAAGACGGTCAGGAAAAAGAAGGCAGAAAGGTATTGACCGGTACGGTGGAAGCCAACAAGAGTTTTGTTCCTGAGGCTATTTATGCCCTGCCTTCCGGCAATTATCGTTTGAAGCTCTCGGCTAAGGATACGCAGGGCAGAGAGTGTACGGCATCTAAGAATTTCCTTCTGTTTTCATTGAACGACAAGCGTCCGCCTTTCGTGATAACGGATTGGTTCTATCAGGATGGTCTGGAATTTGATGCAGCATCTCCGGCTACTGTATATATAGGTAGCAGCGAAAAGAATGTCTATCTGCTTTATGATGTATTTGCAGGAAATAAGCGCTTGGAAAGCAAACGTATAGAGCTTTCGGACTCGGTGGTCAGTTTCCGCTTCCCTTATAAGAAGGAATATGGTGACGGCATTCTGGTAAGTATGGCATTTGTGAAAGATGGCAGACTTTACAGTCATAATGCACGGATTATGAAACCGGCCCCTGAAAAGAAGTTGCAGCTGAAATGGACTACGTTCCGTGATAAACTCCGTCCTGGACAGCAAGAGGAATGGAAACTGACGGTACTTTATCCGGATGGAAGCCCGGCTGAGGCTGAAATGCTGGCTACTATGTATGATGCTTCTCTGGATAAAATCTATAGTGCACATAAGTTGGACTTTGGAGTGGACTTTCATTATGTGGTTCCTTTGACTTATTGGAATACATCCTATATGCGGAATGCTTATTTGTATGTTGATTTCCCGTTGAAGAGGCTCCGTGCGGTTCCTTTGGAATATAGTGAATTGATCATTCCATCTACAGGAAGAATGGAGGCTATGGTGGTAGGTTACGGAGGCAGTCCTCGTGCCACTCTTGCAGGAGCTTTGAAGATTAGAGGCAGGAGTGCCGCAAATGCTGTGATGAACCAGGAGGCTGTTACTGATATGGTGCTCCAGGAAGAAATGGTAGAAACATCTGCACAGGAAAAGGTAGAAATGGGCAGTTCTGAAGAACTGGCAGAAACGGGTGATATACAGATACGTGAAAACTTTGCGGAAACGGCATTCTTTTATCCACAGCTCCGCACCAATGAAAAAGGTGAAGTCAGTATTTCCTTTGTACTGCCCGAAAGCCTTACCCGATGGAAGTTTATGGGCTTGGCACATACCCGGAATGTGGATTATGGAAAGATAGAAGCTACCGCTACTGCCAGCAAGGAGTTTATGCTTCAGCCTAATATGCCCCGCTTTGTCCGCGTGGGAGATAAAGCGAATATTGCCGCTTCACTGATGAACCTGTCGGACAAGGGAGTGAAAGGGACTGTCCGCATGGAATTGTTTAATCCGGAAACAGAAAAGGTATTCTATTCACAAAAACAGAAGTTTGATGTGAAGGGAGGAGAAACCGGGCATGTGAACTTTACTTTTGAAGTGAGTGACAAATATGCGGTAATGGCATGCCGGATGGTAGCGGATGGAGATACCTTCAGTGATGGAGAACAGCGTTACATCCCCGTTCTGACAGACAAACAGTGGGTGACGGAAACCGTTCCTCTGAACGTGAATGGGGAAGGTGCGCATATTTTCTCTTTGGAAAACCTGTTTAACAAGCATAGCAAAACGGCTTCCGAACAACGGTTGACCGTAGAATTTACTGCCCATCCGGCTTGGTATGCCGTGCAGGCTTTGCCTGTAGTGGCTCATCCTCAGAATGAAGATGCTCTTTCCTGGGCTACCGCTTATTATGCCCATTCATTGGCTGCATATATAGTTAAAGAAAATCCCCGTATCAAGCAAGTCTTTGATAGCTGGAAGGCTCAAGGTGGCACGAAGGAGACTTTTATGAGCAATCTGCAAAAGAATCAGGAACTGAAAAATATACTGTTGGCTGAAACTCCTTGGCTGACAGAAGCTACCAATGAAGCCGAACAAAAACAGCGTATCGCCACTTTGTTTGACCTGAATACAATGAATAGCCAACTGGCTGTTTCTGTAGAAAAACTGGGAGAATTGCAAAATGCCGATGGCGCATGGAGTTGGTATAAAGGTATGCAAGGCAGCCGCTATGTAACCACTCAGGTAATGGAAATGCTGGTCCGGCTGAATGCATTGACTCATCAGGATGCTGACAGCCGGATGCAGCCTATGATTCAAAAAGGGTTCGAGTATTTAGGCAAGCAGGCAGCCGAAGAGTATAAGTCAATGAAAGAAGCTGAAAAGAAAGGAGCCGTCGGCCTCCGTCCGTCAGAGCAGGTTCTCAGGTATTTGTATATCTGCGTTTTGGATGGCAAGGCTCCGGTTGATAAAAAGGTGAACCAGTATTTCATAGACAAGTTATCCGGTGAGGGAAAAGAACTGACGATTTATGGAAAGGCGTTGGGAGCTATCATCTTGCAGCAAGCCGGTAAGGTGGCAGAAGCCAAGCTGTTTATGCAGTCATTGATGGAGTATTCTGTTGTGACGGATGAAATGGGGCGTTACTTTGATACTCCTAAAGCCCGATATTCATGGTTCAGTTATAAAATTCCGACTGAAGTGGCTGCTATGGAAGCTATACAGCGTATAACAAAAGATACGAAAGCTATTGATGAAATGAAACGCTGGCTGTTGAAGCAGAAACAGTCACAGACTTGGGAAACGCTGATTGCAACGGCTGATGCAGTGTATGCATTGATGGCTACAGGGGCTTCGGATTTATTGGCAAATACAGGAGGAGTAGAGATTACTTTAGGTAAAGAAATGATCCGGACTCCGGTAGATGATGCCATCGGTTATATCAAGAAGACGGTGTCCGGTGATGTGATGAATATCAAGAAAGTAAGGGTGGATAAAGAAGGAGCCGGAATGGGTTGGGGAGCCGTTTATGCCCAATATCTGGAAAGTATGGATCAAATAGGTGAGCAGGGAAACGGATTGTCTGTCAGCCGTCAATTATATAAAGGAGATGAGGCTTTGAATGAATCTGCTCCGTTAAAGGTTGGCGATAAGATTACCGTTCGCCTGACTGTAAAGGCTGACCGTGATATGGATTTTGTTCAGATCAAGGATGACCGTGCAGCTTGTATGGAACCGTTACAGGCAGTTTCGGGATTCCGTTGGGGCAACGGGCTGGGATATTATCAGGCTACCAAAGATGCTTCGACTCAGTTCTTTATCGATCAGATGAGAAAAGGAACTTATGTCATAGAGTATCAGGTGTATGTGAACCGGACAGGAGAATATCAGGCCGGAATTGCAACTGTTCAGTCTGCTTATGCTCCGGAATTCGGAGGGCATACGGGAGGATATCGGGTGATGGTGGAATAAAGACACGGGATGTCTGGAATTAATTGTGTGATTTCATAAAAAGTAAGTTAGCTTGCTAACTTACTTTTTTCTTATGCTTCTGCCGTCCACCCATTCTAGTCTTATTTCAAAACCATCTTCAGCCGTGCCATAAAAATAGCGGCCTGAAACGGATGGATATTCAATTATAAATGTATAACCATCTGAATAATATAGATACAACCAACCGTTTTGAATTTCCCAGTCAAACTTATATACCCTATAAAGTTCATCATTATAGTAACAGCGTTCTTTTCCGTACCTACACCATGATCTGTGAAAGCACCTGAGGTGAATGTGATGTAACTGTAAAGAGGTTCTCCATATCGGTCTTCAAATCCCATATCGCCCCACCAAGTCTTACCGTATAATCCTGAAATGTCAAATCCTCTTTCCTCATCGCTTTCACATGAAGAAAAACTTATCATTGTAATCAATGCAATGGCAACGAACCAGTAATGTTTTACTATTTTCATAATTTATCTGATTTTTAATGCGGGACAAAGATAAAGGTTATTCATAAGATAAAATAAATTATAGGCTGAAAAAATGGGTAAAGGATGTTTTTTGTCTATCTTTGCTATCTAAAAAGCATAAAATAATTGTATGAAACATATTATACTGATAGTAAGTTTGTTAATGGGAGTGACTTTGGGAGTACAGGCACAACCCAAAGCATTATTTGATAAGACAACGCATGAATTTGGAACTATTTTATGGAAAAATCCGGTGACGGCAACCTTTAAAATCACTAATAAAGGAGATAAACCTTTAGTGATATCTAATGTGACAACGTCTTGTGGCTGCACGGTTGCTGATTGGACCAAAGAACCGATTGCACCGGGAAAGACCGGGATTGTCAGTTCTACTTTTGACGCCAAAGCCATCGGACGTTTTCAGAAGAGCGTAGGCATTTATTGCAATGCCTCGAATAAACCTATTTATCTGGCTATCCGGGGAGAAGTAACAGCCGATCCTAAGAATTATACTTTCACTCATCCTTTTCAAATTGGCGCTATTCGTCTGGATAAGGAAGAAATAGAGTTTGAGGATGCCAATAAAGGTGATAAACCGACTATGGAATTGTTGGTTGCCAATACGTCAGATAAACTATATACCCCTGTGCTGATGCATTTGCCTCCTTACCTCAGTGCTGTTGCAACTCCGGAAAAATTAGGAAGGGGACGTACGGGTAAAATCAAGATCACTCTTGATACGGATAAGCTGCCTAAATTGGGCTTGACAACAGCTTCTGTTTATCTATCCCGTTTTCCGGGAGATAAGGTAGGAGAGGAAAATGAAATTCCGGTTTCTGCCATATTATTGCCGGATTTCTCGCATATCAGCCAGCAGGAACGCTTGAATCCGCCTGCCATTCATCTTTCTGCTAAAGAGTTGCAGATGGGAGAACTGAAAAGCGATGAAAAGAAAGCACATACGATTATTGTTAAGAATGTAGGAAAATCTAATCTGGAAATTCTTGATTTGCAGGTGTTTAATTCTGCTTTGGGGGTCCAGTTGAAGAAACGTGTCTTGAAACCGGGTGCGTCTACCAAGTTGAAGATTACTGCTTTCGGTCAAAATTTGAAGAAAGTAAAGGGTACTCCGCGTGTCTTGATGATAACCAATGATCCTAACAATCCGAAGATAATTATAAAAGTAAAAGTAACCTCAAAAAAATAGCTATGGAACATCCTGAAAATAGTGAAGAATATAAGGGATTGACAGTGAACAAAGGTATTGAGCAACCATCTATTGTGAATCCTTATTTGAAACTACGTAAAAAACCTCGTCGTCGTGAGTTTTCCGTAGGTGAATATGTAGAAGGCATCGTAAAAGGTGATGTGACCGTATTGAGTCAGGCGGTTACTTTGGTGGAGAGTGTAAAACCGGAACATCAGGCTATTGCCCAGGAAGTGATAGAGAAGTGTCTGCCTTATTCCGGAAATTCTATGCGAATCGGTATCAGTGGTGTGCCCGGTGCCGGCAAGAGTACATCTATTGATGTATTTGGATTGCATGTGCTTGAGAAGGGAGGAAAATTAGCTGTTTTAGCTATTGATCCCAGTAGTGAGCGTTCTAAAGGCAGTATTTTGGGAGATAAGACCCGCATGGAGAAACTATCCGTCCATCCGAAGTCTTTTATACGGCCTAGTCCGTCGGCAGGTTCGTTGGGAGGGGTAGCTCGTAAGACTCGTGAAACGATCATACTTTGTGAGGCTGCGGGCTTTGATAAGATTTTTGTTGAAACGGTTGGAGTAGGGCAGAGCGAAACGGCAGTGCATTCTATGGTGGATTTCTTTTTGCTGATCCAACTGGCCGGTACTGGTGATGAATTGCAGGGGATTAAGAGAGGTATCATGGAAATGGCGGATGGAATTGTTATCAATAAAGCCGACGGCAGCAATATTGAGAAAGCAAAACTGGCTGCCAGTCATTTCCGCAATGCTTTACATTTGTTTCCTGCTCCTGATTCGGGCTGGAGTCCTAAAGTAATGACGTATTCCGGCTTTTATGGTATTGGAATTAAAGAAATCTGGGATATGATCTATGAATACTTCGCTTTTGTGAAAGCGAATGGTTATTTTGAATATCGCAGAAATGAACAGGCCAAGTATTGGATGTATGAGTCTATCAACGAGCATTTGCGTGATAGTTTCTATAATAATGAAAAGATAATTTCTATGTTGGCTGCAAAAGAGGAAGAGGTGCTGAATGGCAAACTGACTTCGTTTGTTGCTGCCAAAAAGTTATTGGATGCTTATTTCTCAACCTTGAAATAAGGTTTTGCTACCAACAGGCAAAACAAAAAACGCAGATTATGATTATTCATTAGGGATATTCAGTAAATGTCTCTAAAAAATAAGATGGCATATGAAGATGATA
>ENA-OPFI01000515-OPFI01000515.1-human-gut-metagenome-genome-assembly--contig:-NODE-515-length-17213-cov-2.589871_pt1 | contig 17213 bp, 17 predicted proteins | sample MGYA00241308_ERZ501550 | MGnify/ENA primary metagenome ERZ501550 (study PRJEB25962, sample SAMEA2042433) | human gut metagenome | biome: human gut; feature: human-associated habitat; material: faeces...
ATTTCCGTGGCTTTGACTGTTTCGGAATTATCGGGAAGCAGGTACTTTGAATCCCGCATGATTTCGATTTTCACAAAATTACCGCAGCCGAGTTCTCTTGCAAGACGGGCAATCCGAATTGCTTCCTCTGCATTCCTGGCGCCGGAGGTGTTGGGAAGCAGCGTGACGCCTTCCGGAATATAGTCCAGAATGTTTTCGTGTTCTTTTGTATTGGCACGGCGTACTGCCAGGGTAATGATTTCTGCGCCGGCATCTTTTACCGCCGCCTCAATCAAGCTGAGGGAGTATTTGCCGGAACCTAAAATAAATCTTGAGCGGAATGCGTGACCGCCGATGATCAGATGATCGTTTGTTAGCAAAATCGTTCCTTCTTTCCAGTTTTATTCTATAGATTTCATTTTATCGTCTTTTTCAAAGCTTGCTCTTGGTCAGGCGTTCTTGCGTTTGCCGCCTCTTCTTTTCGGGACTTTTTTTACAGCCTTTCGTAGCCTTTCCTACGCTTCGGCTTTTCCCGCAAGAATCCGAAGAACCATATGCGCCTGATGTGCAGCGCACAGCATAACACGAGAGGATACAAGCCCGTCTGCGTTGTCTATATCGCTGATCTCATCGCCGCATAGATAAAAATATTTTGAAATTCTGCGGGTTTTGATTTTATTTGCGGAAAAAAGTCCCGCCATACCGGAGGCAGCAATCAGATATTTTCCCGGCAGTTTTTCTAAAACACCGTTTACAAGCATAGCTTTTTCTTCGGCCCGGTCAAACGCTTCACAGATTAGATCTGCCTCCTGCAGCAGCGCTTCCATATTACCTTCGGTGATGCGGACGGTATGGGTGACAATTTCCGCATACGGCGCAATGTTCCGCAGCGTTTCTGCCAGTGCGTCCGTCTTAAAGGCTCCGATCTGCGGCACCGTATATTGCTGACGGTGAAGATTTGAGAGGTCCACCTGATCAAAATCAATCAGAATCAGCTTGCCAATGCCTGCCCGGGCTAAAGATACAGCGATATTTGAGCCCAGCCCTCCTAATCCGCAGACTGCTACCGCGGCCCGCTGAAACTGAGCCTGCAGCTTTTTCCCATGTCGTTGTTCAAGGGCCTGCCGCAGCGCTTCTTTTGTAGGAATTGCGTGCAAGTCAGCCACCTCCCACAAAATTGACGATTTCAATTATGTCGCCGGATTTCAGGACCGTTTTACTGTATTGTGTCTTCGGTACGATTTCACCGTTTCGTTCAACTGCAATGCGCTTCGGCTCATATTCGGTTCCATTCAGATATTCCGCCAGTGTCTTTCCGGCAATATCAAAGGGTATTCCGTTGATTTTTACCATTTGCTGTTCCTCCTGAAACAAAAGCGGGAAGCTACCAATCAGGTAACCTCCCGCAAATCGTGCATACTCAGTCATTCCTACGTTGGCATTATCCAAATCAGGTCAATGGGTCGAAGGTCATACCTTCCTCTCAGCCTGTGCTACAAGCTCCCCGCTATTTATTTATCTTGTCTATTATATAACCAATATTTTAAAGATACAAGTGTTTTTAGCAGAGGCGGACAAAAAGTTTACAAATAGAGAAGGGGGGATTTCTGCGCTGCCTTGTCTGAAAAGTTTTCATAGCCTGCGTTTGGCATGTGCTTGGGAGAAGTCGGCAGAAAATGGTACATAAAAGGGTATATAAAACAAAATAATGTCTGAAATTATAAAAAAATTGGCATGAAAAAGGATATGACGTATGTTATTTTATACGCATAAAATAAATCGAATGAAAAGCGAGGTTTTTTATGATAGAGAGTCCTTTTAAAGTCCATGAGGTATCATTTCGCTGGTATAAACCGGATGAGATCCTTTTGGGAAAGAAAATGCGGGAACACTTAAAATTTGCTCTTTCCTACTGGCACACCCTTTGTGCGGAAGGCAGCGATCTGTTCGGAGCCAGTGTCTTAAACAAAAATTTTGGCGGTAAAGACGCAATGCAGATTTATAAAAACAAGGCGGATGCCGCCAGGGAGCTTATGAATTTATTGTCTGCGGGTAGATGTCTTTGCTTTTGCCGCGGCTACGGTGGCGGGATTTCTTCGGAAATATCACTTAGAAAAGGAATTTAAATTGAATATTGAGGCCAATCATGCAACCCTTGCGGGGCATACGCTCGAACATGAAGCGGTGGACTTTCTGGAACATTGATAAAAGCGTTTCCATTTCCGATACAGACGATCCAGACAGACAACGGAACGGAATTTACCTTTCGTTTCATTTCTGACAGAGAGAAAAGCGTCTTTGAGAAAGCTTTATGCGCCAAGGAAATTGTGCATAAGCTGATACCGCCTCGTACCCCTTGGCATAATGGAAAGGTAGAACGAAGTCACCGCAATGACCAGCGCTATTTTTATGACTGGGAAAAGTTTGAAAGCGTTCAGCAGCGCAACGAAAAACTGAAAATTCATCTATCATGGACCAATCGCAAGCCTATGCGTTCTTTAGGCTGGAAAAGTCCTCTTGCCCTTCTTGGCTCATATCATTGACATACGCAGAACGTTGCCCGAATTTTTTTCTTTTACCCCGTTGACAAGAGAAAAATCCCATGGTATTATATCAAAGCTGTCTCTTGACAGCTTATTCGCTGGTGTAGCTCAGCAGGTAGAGCAACTGACTTGTAATCAGTAGGTCGGGGGTTCGATTCCGTCCACCAGCTCCAAGCTGTTCCGGAGATCCAGAACAGCGATATATGGGAGAGTTCCCGAGTGGCCAAAGGGGGCAGACTGTAAATCTGTTGTCAGTGACTTCAATGGTTCGAATCCATTCTCTCCCACCAAAAAGATTGTCGATTTATGCCGGCAATCTTTTTTTATTGTAAAAGAAAAGGGACCGTAAAAAAGTCGAACAAAAGAAAAAAACTTACATAATAAACCCCGGTAAAATCACGATTTGCCATGACTTTGCCGGGAAGATTTTTGAAAAAAGGCGACTCTTTTTACAGCCCCTTCAAAAAACTTTAGCTATGAGTAGAAAAAATATCCTCCTTTGGCAGAATAGATGAGGTATGCCAATCGCACATAAACAACCAAAGGAGGAATCAAGTCTGGTTGAAACTCATTCTAAGTAATTTAGCACATACGAAGTGGGAATGCAAATATCATATCGTATTTGCCCCAAAATATCGGCGACAGATTATCTACGGAAAGATAAAGCCGGATATCAGAGAAGTGCTAAGGAAGCTATGCGAATACAAGGGGATGGAAATCATCGAGGCAGAGGCGTGCAAGGATCACATCCATATGCTCGTATCAATTCCGCCGAAGTATCGCGTGGGGCAGATAATGGGGCATCTGAAGGGAAAGAACAGCCTGATGATATTCGAGAAATATGCTAATCTCAAGTACAAGTATGGGAACCGGCATTTCTGGTGCCGAGGGTATTCTGTGAGTACAGTCGGAAGGAATAAGACGGCGATACAGGAATATATTCGGAATCAGCTACAGGCAGACTATTCCGACGATCAAATGAGCATAAAGGAGTATGTCGCCCCGTTCACGGGTCAGCCGGTACAAGGAGTCAAGTAGACAAAAGCCCCTTTCGGGGCAGCCCGTGAAAGTCGTGCGGTTGGCAGACAATTCGGCGAGCCTATAGGCTCAGCCAAGGGTATACCCCAAAGGGGCTTCTGCATACCACTGGCACGGCCGGTGGTTATAATTGACAAGTAAATCTATCATCAGTATACTTAAAGCAAGAAAAATGCTATTTATTAAGGAGGGGGCAAGTCATGCTCACACTATCATATGAGTCTTTTCGAAAAGCGCGCAATTATATTTACACGAATTCAAATGACATTAACAGGGCGTGGTTCCGCTACAATTTTGAGGATGGCGACCCCTGCGCATTTATGGATGTATTGGCTACATATCAGTATGAAAACGGCGGGTTCGGCGGGCTTTGTTATGAATTCGATTATCAGGGGCCATGCCTGAAATGCACGGAGATTGCTATCAGGTATATTTTTGACCTGAAAGAAACGCTGACTGCTGAACACCCGGTTATCCAAAACATGATGAAGTATATATTGGATCGTTATCACCCGGGGATCGGCAACTGGGGTGATGTTGCAGAACCGGAGGTAAATGAAGGAGTTCATACTCATTGGGTTCGGTATAGAGGATTAGATTTAACTCCGTTCAAAACTGACGATGAACGGATTAAACATTACGATGCTAACGAAAAAGCGTGTTTTGCGGCGTTTGTCGCATCTTTTCCCGAACTCGTGCCGAAAGAACTGTATCTGGATATTATCAAATATCCGACGGAGCATATTTTGCGATATTGGGATATACATTCGCCGGATTACAACAAGGATATTTTCGAGGAAGGATGCCCTTATAATTTTGAGTATTTTCAACAGTTTGTGCCTTGTTTGAAAGACAAGGTTACAGCCAATAAACTGATTTCGATTTTACGCCAGAATCCGACTGCTTTTATGGAACTTGACTATACCAAATCGGATCACGATTATGTCCATTTACCCTGTGATGCGATAAATTCGCCTGATAACATCATATATCCTGTAGTAAAAGATTTAGTTGAGGAATCACTGGAGTATCGTATAAGGCAGCAAAGCGATGACGGCAGATGGCCATTAGGCTGGTCATTCGGTGCTGATAAAGGATTTCGTGAATTGCAGGTTCTATATGAAGCATATTGCACGCTGGGCATGTTAGTAAAATTAGAGCGATTCGGGAGAATTGAAAGGTAGTTCAATTACAAGTTGCATGTATCCCTCTTCCTTTTGTCCGTTGTTTTTGGGGTCGATAAAATAAGACGGCATAGTGGCAGTCCCTTCCTTTCTTTTGTTTGGAGGTGATGATGTGCTCCTGTAATAACACAGCTTGTTTAACTTGTAAACCTATTTCTGTAAAAATGCATATAAAACATTACTTCAAGTAAATCTCCAAAGTAAGTCCCGGTAAAATCACGATTTGCCATGACTTTGCCGGGAAGATTTTTGAAAAAAGGAGCCTCTTTACAGCCCCATACTTTTTTGCTTTAGCCCTTGTTTTTTTGTGCTTCTTCTACCTCCTTTCACACCTATTTCCGCTATTTTCACCGCCTTCTCACACTTACTTCTGCTGCATTTCTCAGAGTAACTTCCCTTGTCTTTTGGGGATGGACTTACTTTGGAAATTTACCGTTTTAATACCAGACAGTATTCGACAATGATCTTTTATTTTATAAAAACTGATGGTAAAATGAAATGAACTAAAGTGAGGTGTTCCATATGACGGACTTTGAAGACAGATACGATTCCATGCCGGAGCTTTGCAAATATCTTGGAAGCAGCCGTAATTCTGCGCTCAAATGGATTGCGAAAAAAGACATGCCCGCACACGCTGCTGGTAAAAAGCGGAAATTGAGCTTTTTGAGATCGACGAATAGGTCAACAGTGGTTAAGCGGAGGAATGAGGAATGGGATACAAAATAGCAATCTGTGACGACATGGAGGAAGATGTACAATATATTGCATCTGTTGTTCGTAATTGGGGGGGAAAGGAAAAAATATCGGTGGATCTTGAAACGTTTCCCTCCGCGGAAAGTTTTCTGTTTCGGTATGCGGAGCAGAAAGATTATGATATTTTACTGTTGGATATTGAAATGCGGTCCATGAATGGCGTCGAGCTTGCCAAAAGAATTCGGAAAGAGAACGATGCGGTACAGATTGTTTTTATTACGGGATATACGGATTATATTGCGGAAGGCTACGATGTTTCAGCATTGCATTATCTAATGAAACCGCTGTCAGTGGACAAGCTGTACGAGGTTTTGAACCGTGCTGTCATGAAAATTAAGAAAAACGAAAAATCTCTTTTTCTGTCTTTGTCGGGGGAAATGGTGCGCATTCTGGTTTATGAGATTAAATACCTTGAAGTACAGCAAAATTATGTAACGATTCATGCCGAAAATAATTATACCGTTAAAAAGACCCTTGGAGAGTTTGAGCGGGAATTAGATGAACGGTTTTACAGAATGGGGCGCTCTTTTATTGTCAATCTCTCTTGTATCAATAGAATTACCAAAAACAATGTTTTCCTTTCTGATGGGTCGGTCATTCCTCTGCCCAGAGGTCAATATGAACCTTTAAACAAAGCGTTTATTGAGCATGCATAACGGAGGCGCATATGAAACTTTTTTCAAAACAAATTGACAAGCACCTGGCTGCTTATCAACGGGAACTGATTGAAACCCATTATGCAGAAGTTGAGAATATGTATAAGCAGATTCGCGGCTGGCGTCATGATTATCGAAATCACATCCAGGTGATGAAAGCTTATGCTGCAAGCGGAGATATGAATGCAATTAAAAAGTATCTGGGTGAATTGGAAACAGATTTATCCACGGTAGATACTGTCATTAAAACAGGAAATCCGATGGCAGACGCTATTCTCAACAGCAAAATCTCTCTTGCCAAATCAAGGCATGTCTCCGTGAAAGCAGATGTTTTCATTCCGCTTGCTTTAAAAACCTCAGAGCTTGATTTGTGTGTAATTATAGGCAATCTTTTCGATAACGCCATTGAAGCCAGTTTGGTGCTGCCCGAAGAAAAGCGGCTGATCCGTATTTATATGGATATGAAAAACACACAGCTTTATATTTCCTTTACCAACTTTACTGCCACAAAAAAGCAAAAGAAGCAAAACGGAAGATTTCAAACCACAAAAGGTGAAGGTCACGGCTTTGGTTTAATCCGAATGGATACGATCATTGAGCGTTTGGACGGATATATCAACCGAAACAGTGAGGACGGCGCATTTACCACAGAAATATTGATTCCGCAAAAATAATACAGTTCATCACCCGTAAATAACAGTTCATCACCCAAACATAAAATCCGGCAGCCTGTCATGATAAACTAAGAGGCAGAAAGGGGTGAGGATTTTGGAAAAAGAGAAAGAAAAAACTGCAAAGCCCAAATATAATATGTGGCAGTGCTCTGCTTATATGATTGCGCTTGCGTGGCGTGAAAAAGAGAAAAAAGTCTTATTTTTATGCTTGTTACAGGTTTTTCTTGCAGTAGCAAGTAATTTGGTCAATCTCTATGTATCGCCGTCTATTCTGTCGGTTGTGGAACGGCGGGCTTCGATTATGGAATTGATAACGACTGTTTTGATATTTGTCCTACTGATTATGTTTTGTTCCGCGGCCACTTCTTATGTAAATTCCAATACTTTATACGGAAGGATCACCGTCCGTTTAGCCGTGATTGCCGCTGTGAATAAAAAAGCTTGTACCACATCGTACCCCAACCTAACAGATGAAAAGTTTATCAAGTTGAGTTCCAAATCACAACAAGCAACAAGCAACAACCGGGAAGCTACCGAAGCTATTTGGGAAACGCTCACGTCACTGATGCAAAACAGTATCGGTTTTGTTATTTATCTTTTTTTGCTGGTGTCGCTGGATATATGGTTAATGCTTGTCATATTATTTACAGCTTTAATCGGATATTTTGTAAACAAAAAACTGACCGGCTACGGATATCGGCATCGGGAAGAAGAAGGCGAGATATCCGCAAAGCTTTGGTATCAAATTTGGCAAGCCAAAAATGATACCGCGGCAAAAGATATCCGAATTTTCGGTATGAAGCCGTTGATGCAGGAGATTAGCGGCAAAGCGATGGCTGCTTATACTGCCTTTCACCGCCGTGCGCATAACATCTACATATGGGGAAGCATATTGGACCTCGTGCTGGCGTTTCTGCGAAATGGACTTGCCTATTGTGTTTTGATTTATCTGGTATTGACTAACGGACTAAGCGTTTCTGCATTTCTTCTCTATTTTTCTGCGGTCAATGGCTTTACAGCATGGGTAAGCGGAATTTTAGGGAGCATGACGACCCTGCATCGTCAAAGCCTTGATATTTCTACAGTAAAAGAATTTCTGGAATATCCGGAGCCTTTTCGTTTTGAAGACGGGGAAAAACTATCCGTTTCTGCCGATGTCCAACACGAACTAACGCTTGAAAATGTGTCTTTTAAATATCCGGGAGCAGAAGACTACACGCTGGAGAATATTAACATTACCATTCATCCCGGGGAAAAGGTCGCGGTTGTCGGACTGAACGGCGCAGGTAAGACCACGCTCGTCAAACTTATCTGCGGTTTTTTTGACCCGACACGCGGAAGGGTTTTGCTTGACGGAAAGGATATCCGAGATTATAACCGGCAGGACTATTATGCGATGTTTTCGGCAGTTTTTCAGGATTTTTCGCTGCTTGCGGGAACGGTAGCCACCAATGTGGCACAAGCAGAGGAAAATCATGATATGGAGCGTATTCGGGATTGTGTGGAAAAAGCGGGGCTGACCGCTAAGATCGATTCCTTGAAAGGCGGCTATCAAACCTATTTAAATCGAACGATCTATGAGGACGGAGCGGAACTGTCCGGCGGAGAAACGCAAAAGCTGATGCTTGCCCGCGCTCTTTACAAAAAAGCACCGTTTATCATTCTGGACGAGCCGACCGCCGCTCTTGACCCGATTGCGGAAGCAGATATGTACAACAAGTACAACGAAATGACCAAAGGCTGCACTTCTGTTTACATTTCCCACCGTCTTGCTTCTACCCGCTTTTGTGACCGGATTCTCTTAATCAACGATCACAGAGGTGCGGAAGAAGGCACTCACGAGGAATTGCTGAAGCTTTCCGGGGAATACGCGCGGTTGTTTGATATTCAGAGTAAATATTACCGAGAGGGGGATGTTTATGAAAAAGAACAAGAAACTGCTGACCTGGTGTGAAGCATGGAAACTGAACAGGCGAGCTTTTGCTCTGATTTATAAGCGCTGCCCCCACATGATCATATCCCGATTGGTTTGTGTCGTTTGGGACGCGCTAACCCCTTATATTGGAATTTATCTTTCTGCCCTGCTGATTACGGAATTGACCGAAGCCCGAAATCCATCTGTACTAACGAAACTTGTTCTGATTATCCTGCTTTCGGCGGCACTGATTTCTCTTATCGCTGCTTTTTTGCACAGATGGCGTGATGTTGAGTGTGCTGGGCTTTATTACAAGGTACAGCAGATATTTTCCGAAAAAATGATGAGCATGGACTACCCGGATGCGGATGATCCTAAAACACATGAGCTGTATAATACCATTGAGCAAAACCGCAACGGCGGCGGTTGGGGATTAAACCAGGTATACGGGCATATCGAAGGGATTCTATCAGCGGCGCTCACATTGCTGGGTGGTATTGCTTTGACGGTCTCACTGTTTACAAGCCGTGTGCCGGAATCCTCCGGCGGATATACCGTTCTAAACAATCCATTGTTTATCCTGATGATTATTGCGGTTATGTTGGCAATCACCTATTTTGCGCCTGTACTTTCCAATAAAGCGGGAAGCTATTATGCGGTTAATTCGGATTCTCATAACTTTGCCAATCGTCTGTTTGGATATTTCGGTTTTTTGGGTTTTAAAAACGATCTGGCAGGAGATGTGCGAATTTACCGGCAGGATTTGATTTGTGATAAATATAGCAAAGATAAAACCGGGGCATTTAATTCAAAAGGAATATTTGCAGAATTAGCAAAAGGGCCAATCGGTCTATACAACGCTGCATCATCGGCTGTGTCTGTTTTATTTACAGGGGTAGTCTACACCTTTGTATGCTTGAAAGCGTTAGGCGGAGCTTTTGGAATCGGCGCTGTTACGCAATATGTATCTGCTATTACGCGGGTTGCGGGAAGCATTGGTTCTTCGATCGGAATAATGGGTGGAATGCGAAACAATGCTTCATTTCTTAAACTAATCTTTGCATTCCTGGATATTTCCAATCGGATGTACCAAGGCAGCTTGACGGTAGAAAAGCGGGTGGATCGGGATTATGGAATCGAGTTTTGTAATGTTTCTTTCCGATATCCCGGAAGTGAAACGTATGCGCTGCGAAATGTTTCGATGAAATTCCGTGTTGGAGAACGGCTCGCCGTTGTGGGGATGAACGGAAGCGGAAAAACTACCTTTATCAAGTTGTTGTGTCGTCTATATGATCCCACAGAAGGGGAAATATTGCTCAATGGAATTGATATTAAAAAATATAATTACGATGAATATATGTCTGTTTTTTCGGTAGTGTTTCAAGATTTTAAATTGTTTTCTTATTCTCTCGGTGAAAATGTGGCGGCAGCAATCAATTACGATTATGCATTAGCAGAACGGTGTTTGATAGATTCCGGTTTTAAAGCGCGGTTACAAGAAATGCCGAATGGGTTAAACACATATTTATATAAGGATTTTTGCAAGCAAGGTATCGAAATCTCCGGCGGAGAAGCGCAGAAGATTGCCCTTGCCAGAGCGCTGTATAAGGATGCGCCGTTTATTGTCCTGGACGAACCTACCGCTGCTTTGGATCCAATCGCAGAAGCTGAAGTTTACAATAACTTTAACAAGATTGTGGATGATAAAACAGCCATTTACATCAGCCACCGGCTTTCTTCCTGCCGTTTCTGTGATAATATTGCTGTATTTGATAATGGTCAGATCGTGCAGCAAGGCAGCCATGAGGAACTGGTTGCAGATGAGAACGGTCAATATCACAAGTTGTGGTATGCGCAGGCACAATATTATAAAAATCCTATAAAATAAGGGTTTTATATTTTTTCTGAAATCTATATTCGGAAATTACTGAACATAAAAAATTACATTTTGCTCCTTAATATTTTTTAACAACAAAAAATACGATTGACTTATTGTGCTAAGTAAATAACCCGTCTTTGACAGTCAGGAAGAGAGAAACTGCCATAAAAGCCTTGTATAAAGGCGTTTTATGGCAGTCAAACCGTGTAAATTTTTGCGTACCTTTTTCTACTTTTTGTTTCCCGAAAAATTTTTTTCATTTGTTTTTGGCTGACAATCTGATAATCCGTATGAAAGCCGAAGGCTTCATGAAGCGCATCGGTTCATTCCGTCCTGGTATACGCGGGGATATATCCTTCCTCTGAAACGGCGAGAAAATTCATGCCGCGCAGGGTATTCAGAATGTCTTCACTTGTATATTGGTACTCCAGCTTCTTTTCCAGATACCGGAACAGGATCAAGGACAAAAAACAAGTCATAAAATGCGCTTTGATCCTTGTTTCAGTACGAACATAGGCTGGTCTTGAACGGAAGTCTGTTTTCATGATCCGGAAGCATTCTTCTATCTCCCAGCGGTTCTGGTTGATCTTTGCAATTCTGGATGCTTCGTCATCCAGATTGGTGCAAACAGCATAGAACCCGTCATATGCTGCCTCCTCCCGGATAACATTCTGGTCAAGTTCCCATATTTTTTCCGTAAGTCCTCTTTCTTTGTTTATTGCGTACCATCTGGTGGACTGTGAAAAACGAAAAATGATACCTGTTGCAAAAATCATTTCTTGATCATCGATAATTACCATTGCTCCAAACCTGCATTGTGATCAAAATTATTTTTTGGACTATACCCATTATACCCTTGATAATCTGCACGATTACGGGTATAATAAGGTGCAAGAAAACAAGAGAGGTATTGTTATGGATAAAAGCAAAACGCAAAATCGCATAATTGAACTTGAACGAGAGATTTCTGCTTTACCCCTAGGCAGTATCACGACAAAGAGAATTAACGGCGGGGAATATTTCTATCACCGCGTTACTATTGGTGGCAAGCGCAAAGAGAATTATGTGGATTCGGAAAAAGCTGCTGAACTGAAAACGCAAATTGCATACAGAAAAACGCTTGAGAAAGAGTTGAAAAGTCTGAAAGCATCTTTGCCGAAGGAATCACCAAAGGGCATTAACAAAAAAACAGAAGCGGATTCTTTCCGCACCTATGTCCGCATCGGCGAGGCGTTGAAAAAATATGCAGCTCCGGTTAAGAGTTTCAAAAGAAGAGCTTGCTTTGACAAGCTCAAAGAATATGTTTCCGACAACACAACCGAAAAGGTAATGATTCTCTACGGGCTGCGCAGGACCGGTAAGACAACGCTGATCCGTCAGATCGTTGCTGATATGAGCGAAGACGATCTGCAGCATTCGGTCTTTATGCAGATCAAGTCTTCCGATACGCTGGCAGATGTCAATGCAGACCTCAACCGGTTGGAATCTTTGGGGTATCACTACGTTTTCATTGATGAGGTCACGCTGATGCAGGACTTCATTGAAGGAGCCGCGTTGCTCTCTGATATTTTTGCTGCCTCCGGTATGAAAATCATTCTTTCCGGTACAGACTCCCTCAGCTTTCTCTTTTCCGAAGATGAGCAGCTTTTTGATCGATGCATCATAATCCACACCACTTTCATCCCTTATCGTGAGTTTGAGAGTGTTCTCGGCAAGAGTGGTATCGACGAATATATCCGTTACGGCGGAACGATGAGTCTCAGCGGCGTAAATTACAATGAGGATTCCGTATTTGCCAGCACAGAAAAAGCAAGCGAGTATATTGACAGCGCCATAGCGAGGAACATTCAGCACTCATTACAGTGCTATCAGGATGGCGGGCATTTCCGAAATCTGCGGGAACTGTATGATAAAAAAGAATTGACAAGCGCAATCAACCGCGTGGTCGAGGATATGAACCACCGTTTCACGGTGGAAACGCTGACACGTACCTTCAAATCAAATGATTTGTCTGTTTCAGCTGCGAATCTCCGCCGTGAACGCAGTAAACCAAATGATATTCTTGACCGTATTGATCTTGAAACCGTTACCGGAAAGTTCAAAGCGGCTTTAGAGATTCTCAACAAGGAAGAGCAGCTGGTTGCAGTTAACGATGCGCATGTGGCGGAGATCCAAGAGTATTTGAAGTTGCTTGATCTTGTTATGGATATTGATATCATGCATATTCCCAACGTAAATCAGAAAGACACTCTTTCCGTTATTACCCAACCCGGCATGCGCTATGTTCAGGCGGAAGCGTTGGTACAAAGCCTTATTTCTGACAGTGTATTCAACACACTTGATATCGCCGAAAGGAATGCCATTCTTGATCGTATCCGCAGCGAAATCAAAGGCAGAATGATGGAAGAGATCGTCCTTTTGGAAACGAAATTGGCAAATCCGAAAATGCGGGTCTTTAAACTTCAGTTTGCCATCGGCGAGTTTGATATGGTTGTCTGCGATCCGTCAACACTTACTTGCAAAATCTATGAGATCAAGCATTCAACCGAAGCTGTCGCCGCTCAGTACCATCACTTGGCAGACAAACAAAAATGTGCCGATACAGAGCATCAATTTGGAAAGATCACCGGCAGGTATGTTATCTATCGTGGTGAACCTACGATGGAGAATTACATAGAATATCTCAATGTTGAGGAATATTTAAATACAATCTGAAGTCTGTATAATGGCTACACAACAAATAGAAATAATACGAAAAGAATGAGAAAAAATGAATATTAAATCAGAAACCCTTGATTATATAAAATGCAATGAAACAACTGGCGCACGATTGCTTACAGGCAAGTGGGGACGCTCTCGGCTTTTTTTATTGACAGAAACGGGGAATTGAGAAATTTCGAGGAAGAACTCAGGTGAGCAATTTTTTAATGGTGCGCGTAGATCAAAAAGACCGTTTTCCCTTTGCAGAAAGGTTTGAACTCTCACAACAACAGCAGCATATCAGCAAAACAGGCACATCTATCTGCCTGTTTTGCTGTCCGAAGGATATCACAGTGCGTAACTTTTCACACTGTAATATTATTGATTTTCAGTTAATAGACTGATTGAATTCTTTGAATTCAGTTGTATCTCGCATAAAATCAAATGCTTTATCGTTTAAAGTATCTCTTATTAAATCAAGTTCAGAGCCTTTAAAATTTTTAGATGTGCTCGAATTTTTATGAGTTGCTTTGCAAACAAAAATGCTTGTATAATGCTGTTCTCCATCAAGAATATTCATATAGTCCAGAGCGTGCTTTTTTGCTTGATATAATGATTCAATAGCTTTTTTTATCGTTAAGCTCTGCATATTTTTTAGCTAAATATCTATAAATTTCTGCTATTCTGCAATGATAAAAAAGGAAATTTCCATCATAAAATATTGCGTTCCATATTCCGAGCATGGTTTTTAATGCCGAGATATATTCATCGACATTTTGGTAAAATGAATGCACAATATTCCCATGAAGAAAATCGATGAATGCTATCGTGTTTCGGTGCTTTTGTTTCATTGCTTTTTCTGATGTGTATCCATATGCAGAAACAAGCAAAACATCACTGCAACAATATACATTTGATGCTTCTAAAGCATATTTTTCGGCTTTTTCTTCATCATAGAAGGGTCTGTGATCATCACCGTATATCATAGTGAGTATCTGTGTCGCCGAGTTTCTGTGACAGTTTTCTGTACAATCTTCCATAATCCTCTCACATATTTCAATAGCCTCAGCAATACATTTATTTGTTTCATCATCATCAAAAACACCTGAATGACTTGTTCCAAAAAGTGAATATGCTAACATAATCAAACATTCAAAATTTTTAGGATACTTTAACACCGCTGAACGCCAGTGAGGTATTTGCTCTTTCACTAAACCTAAATTTTCAAGGCGAGACCCTTCTTTTTTGAATTCTTTAATTTCATTTTTTGGTTCTTCTTCATCTCGACCGAGTATTACATCTGTGGTTACACCGAAAAAGTTTGCAAGTGGTACAACGAGAGATATGTCGGGACAAGCGGTATTGTTCTCCCATTTTGATATTGCTTGATATGATATGTTAAGATAATCAGCTGATTTTTCCTGTGTAACATCATTTGTTTTTCGCAGTTGCTTTATTCTTTCGCCAATAGTCATATTGAGCCCTCATTTCATTTTTTATTTGTAGCTACATCTGTATTATATTGAGATATTGTTTATAGAACAATAACGCATTTGTTTTATAAAGTTCAACCAATGGTTGCATATTTCTATGATATAACAATGAAAAATAAACGCAAGCCCTTAAGATTATGCGCATAATTCCCACACACGAATTCAAATCTCTCATCTGAAACCGCAAAAATATCTTTTTCATGGTGATTAGACACGATAAGTATACAGACCTGTGCTAAAACGTGCAGGTCTGTATATTTAATAATCAAACAAAAAATTATGATTGAAGTCATAACGGTAAATGCTGTTATGGCTTTTTCTTTTGCAAAGGAGAATTACAATGGCACAAAGAGTTGCTGTGTACTGCCGCGTCAGCAGTAGTGCTGATATACAACAGTACAGTCTGGAAGCACAGCAGATAGATTATGAGAACTTAGTTACATCCAATCAGGATTACATATTCTTCAGAATGTATGTAGATACAGCGAGTGGTCTGAATAAGAAAAAACGCAGGCAGTTCAATTTTATGTTGAAAGATTGTCGGAAAAAGAAAATTGATCTCATTATAACAAAGTTGGTCAGCCGGTTTGCAAGAAACACGGTTGACTTTCTGAAAGTAATACGGGAATTGAAAAGGCTAAATGTCGATGTGCACTTTGAAACCGAACGAATAAAACTAAGCGAAGAAAGGAATGAATTCAGAATGACAACCCACGCAGCGGTAGCGCAGGAAGAAAGTATGATAAAAAGCAGAAGCATCAAATGGGGACTCGATTTCGGATTTACAACTGGAGTTTCCGGGCTTGCAAATCGTATTTGTTACGGCTATCAGCATGATTCTGATGGCAATCTGATGATTGATCCTATGGAATCTGAGAATGTGAAACTGATATTTGCTTTGTACCTTTATGGATACAGTCTGTCAAAAATTGCAAAGGAATTACACAGCAGAGCCATTCCTTCACCCACAGGAAAAGAAATATGGACAAGTTCCTCAATTGATAAAATCCTTTCAAACGAAAAATATGTCGGGAATGTTCTTCTTCAAAAAACCTATTTACCGGATGTACTGAAGCAGACGCAGGAAAAGAATAACGGCAAGATAAAAAAATATCTGTATGAAAATAATCATGTCGGCATAATTGATGTTGCAGCTTTTAATGCCGTTCAGGATGAGAGAAGACGGCGGAGCAATGTCACAGTGAGTGAAAAAGGAAAGTCGGAAAGAAAATGTAACCTTTTTTCTTCTGGTAATTCACTTTCCGGAAAAATCAAATGCGGAGAATGCGGACGAAACTTTCGCAGAATAACTACACACAGCGGCGAAGTTGTATGGCGTTGCGCCGGACGGATTGAAAAAGGCGGAAACTGTACTGCGGAAACGATAAAGCAGGGCACCATTGATGTCTGTATTGTAAACTTACAACCTACACAAATGAAATTTTTTTACCCGGATTAGCCGGCTTGTGCGCAAGGGACAGCTATTGTATAATAAAAATGATTACCGACGATACGGGACTTTCCTGCAGAATGCGGACCCCGTGTCAGCAGGAGGAATACGGGCTGCTGATAGAAGCGGCGGCCGGATGACAGACGGAAAAGGGAGCAGATGATGACAAATTGTGAGATTTTAAGAATCGCTATGGAACAATCTGCGGCAGACAGCGGATGTGCGGCTGAGGATTTTACTTTATCCGCCAATAAGGTGGTAATTTCGTCAGTCAATCCGCAGGCGAGAGCCTATCTGGAGCTGCCGTTTTTCTGCGATTTAACCTCATACGGCAGCAATATCGTTGCTTCGGTATCTCCTGAGATTGCAGAAGATACAAAACGGTATCTTGACCGCTATGAGACTGCGCACTGCTTTGAAACACCGAATCTGTATGTTCTGAATGATATCCTGAAAAAGTACGGGATGTGTATTTGCTTTATGGCGGAGTATTTTCTGCCGGATACGGAGCTGCTGAAGCCGCTGGTATGCGGATATGAGACAAGACTTCTGAAACCGGAGGATTTCGCAGCATATTACTTGCCCGAATGGCGGAATGCTTTATGTGAAAAGCGCAGGCATTTGGACCGGCTGGCGTTAGGCGCGTTTGACAATGGAAAATTAGTGGGGCTTGCGGGCTGCTCGGCGGACTGCAGGACCATGTGGCAGATCGGCGTGGATGTTCTGCCGGAATACAGAAGGCAGACCATTGCCTCTGCGCTGACGTCAGGTCTGGCGGCGGAGATTTTAAAGAGAGAAATCGTTCCTTTTTACTGCTGTGCGTGGTCGAATATTCGCTCTGCAAGAAATGCGCGCAGGAGCGGTTTTAAACCGGCCTGGGTCCAAATTACCGCCAGAAGCATAGATTTTACCGCAGAATTGAACCGCTGATCTGTTTCTGCACCCGTAC
>ENA-OPFI01000517-OPFI01000517.1-human-gut-metagenome-genome-assembly--contig:-NODE-517-length-17206-cov-2.777739_pt1 | contig 17206 bp, 9 predicted proteins | sample MGYA00241308_ERZ501550 | MGnify/ENA primary metagenome ERZ501550 (study PRJEB25962, sample SAMEA2042433) | human gut metagenome | biome: human gut; feature: human-associated habitat; material: faeces...
CAGCCAGGCGCGGGACTATTTGCTCTATTTACGTGAAGATGCCAACTGGCATAACCGCGACCACAGTATCAGCGTTATCAGGGAGGGGACGTTATGGTGCCTTGTGAGTTCCGCTGCTGGGGCCAATACCTGTCATGGCAGTTCACCATTGGTCTTTGTGCCACGCTGGCCCGAAGTCGAAATGAGCGACCTGACACCTTCGCTTGCTTTCTTTGGCCTGCGCAATACCGCATGGGCCGGGCATATTCGCTTCAAAAACTCAACGGGCGAGTGGTGGCTGGTGGTTTCGCCGTGGGGAAGACTCCGGCTTTGTCAGCAAGGAGAAACAGAAGGATGCCTGTAAAAGAGCAAGGTTTTTCTCTGCTGGAAGTGTTGATTGCTATGGCGATCAGTAGCGTATTGTTGCTGGGGGCGGCACGCTTTCTGCCTGCGTTACAGCGTGAAAGTTTAACGAGCACCCGTAAGCTGGCGCTGGAAGATGAAATCTGGCTGCGGGTATTTACCGTCGCGAAGCATCTCCAGAGGGCGGGTTATTGTCATGGCATCTGTACCGGCGAAGGGCTGGAAATTGTCGGACAGGGTGACTGTGTCATTGTGCAGTGGGATGCGAACAGTAACGGTATCTGGGATCGCGAACCGGTAAAAGAGTCCGACCAGATTGGATTTCGTCTGAAGGAGCATGTGCTGGAAACGCTACGCGGTGCGACATCCTGTGAAGGTAAGGGCTGGGATAAAGTCACTAATCCGGATGCCATCATTATCGACACTTTTCAGGTCGTACGTCAGGATGTCAGCGGCTTCTCGCCGGTGTTGACGGTTAATATGCGTGCTGCCAGTAAGTCTGAACCGCAAACCGTGGTGAATGCCAGCTATAGCGTGACAGGATTCAACCTGTGAACCGCGAAAAGGGTGTTTCGTCACTGGCTCTGGTCCTGATGCTGCTGGTTTTGGGTAGTTTGCTATTACAAGGAATGAGCCAACAGGATCGCAGTTTTGCCTCTCGCGTGAGCATGGAAAGTCAGTCATTGCGCCGCCAGGCCATCGTTCAGTCGGCGCTGGCGTGGGGAAAAATGCACTCCTGGCAGACGCAGCCAGCAGTTCAGTGCTCGCAGTACGCTGAAACCGATGCCCAGGTTTGTTTGCGTTTACTGGCAGATAATGAAGCCTTATTGATTGCCGGTTATGAAGGCGTTTCGTTGTGGCGAACAGGCGAAGTCATTGATGGAAACATTGTTTTTTCGCCACGCGGCTGGAGCGATTTTTGTCCGCTGAAAGAGAGGGCGTTATGTCAGCTTCCCTGAAGAATCAACAAGGCTTTAGCCTGCCGGAGGTAATGTTGGCGATGGTGTTGATGGTGATGATTGTCACTGCGTTATCGGGTTTCCAGCGAACATTAATGAACAGTCTTGCCAGCAGAAACCAGTACCAACAGCTCTGGCGGCATGGCTGGCAGCAAACGCAACTGCGCGCGATTTCGCCACCTGCCAACTGGCAGGTCAACCGAATGCAGACATCGCAGGCGGGATGTGTCAGCATCAGCGTTACGCTAGTTTCACCCGGGGGCAGAGAAGGCGAGATGACCCGCCTGCATTGCCCGAATCGTCAGTAGTCAGGAGCCGCTATGTTAAGGGTCTACCATTCCAATCGTCTGGACGTGCTGGAAGCGTTGATGGAGTTTATTGTCGAACGCGAACGGCTGGACGATCCTTTCGAACCAGAGATGATTCTGGTGCAAAGTACCGGTATGGCACAGTGGCTGCAAATGACCCTGTCGCAAAAGTTTGGTATTGCGGCAAACATTGATTTTCCGCTGCCAGCGAGCTTTATCTGGGATATGTTCGTCCGGGTGTTACCGGAAATCCCCAAAGAGAGCGCCTTTAACAAACAGAGCATGAGCTGGAAACTGATGACTCTGCTGCCGCAATTGCTGGAGCGCGAAGACTTTACCCTGTTGCGGCATTATCTGACTGACGATAGCGACAAGCGAAAACTGTTCCAGCTTTCCTCAAAAGCGGCGGACCTGTTTGACCAGTATCTGGTCTATCGTCCGGACTGGCTGGCACAGTGGGAAACAGGACATTTGGTTGAAGGGCTGGGAGAAGCACAGGCCTGGCAAGCCCCGTTGTGGAAGGCGCTGGTGGAATATACCCATCAACTCGGGCAACCGCGCTGGCACCGCGCCAATCTCTATCAGCGCTTTATCGAAACGCTGGAGTCCGCGACGACCTGCCCGCCGGGGTTACCTTCGCGCGTCTTTATATGCGGTATTTCCGCGTTACCGCCTGTTTATCTCCAGGCGCTACAGGCGCTGGGTAAACATATTGAAATCCATCTCCTGTTTACCAACCCCTGCCGTTATTACTGGGGCGATATTAAAGATCCTGCTTATCTGGCGAAACTGCTGACCCGTCAGCGTCGACACAGTTTTGAAGATCGCGAATTGCCGCTATTTCGTGATAGCGAAAATGCCGGGCAGCTCTTTAACAGCGATGGTGAACAGGATGTCGGCAACCCGCTGCTGGCTTCATGGGGTAAGCTTGGGCGCGACTACATTTATCTCCTTTCTGACCTGGAGAGCAGCCAGGAGCTGGACGCCTTTGTCGATGTCACGCCAGATAACCTGCTGCATAACATTCAGTCTGACATTCTGGAACTGGAAAACCGCGCCGTTGCTGGTGTGAACATCGAAGAGTTTTCCCGTAGCGATAACAAACGCCCGCTTGATCCACTGGATAGCAGTATCACCTTCCACGTTTGCCATAGCCCGCAGCGTGAAGTTGAAGTTTTACACGATCGCCTGCTGGCGATGCTGGAGGAAGACCCGACACTTACTCCGCGCGACATCATCGTGATGGTGGCTGATATCGACAGCTACAGTCCGTTTATTCAGGCTGTGTTTGGTAGCGCACCTGCGGATCGTTACCTACCTTACGCCATTTCCGACCGTCGTGCGCGGCAGTCACATCCGGTACTGGAAGCGTTTATCAGCCTGTTATCACTGCCTGACAGTCGTTTTGTGTCAGAGGATGTGCTGGCGTTGCTGGATGTGCCGGTGCTGGCGGCGCGGTTTGACATCACCGAAGAAGGGCTGCGTTATTTACGCCAGTGGGTCAACGAATCCGGCATTCGTTGGGGCATAGATGACGACAACGTTCGCGAGCTGGAACTCCCCGCCACCGGACAACACACCTGGCGATTTGGCCTGACGCGTATGTTGTTGGGCTACGCGATGGAGAGCGCGCAGGGCGAGTGGCAATCGGTTCTACCTTATGATGAATCGAGCGGCTTAATTGCAGAACTGGTGGGGCATCTGGCTTCACTGCTAATGCAGCTAAACATCTGGCGTCGCGGGCTGGCACAGGAGCGTCCGCTGGAAGAGTGGTTGCCGGTTTGTCGCGATATGCTCAACGCCTTCTTCCTGCCGGATGCGGAAACCGAAGCGGCGATGACGCTGATCGAACAACAATGGCAGGCGATTATCGCCGAAGGTTTAGGTGCGCAGTATGGCGACGCGGTGCCGCTGTCACTATTGCGTGATGAACTGGCACAGCGTCTGGATCAAGAACGTATCAGCCAGCGTTTTCTCGCCGGACCGGTTAACATTTGTACTCTGATGCCAATGCGTTCAATTCCGTTCAAAGTGGTTTGCCTGCTGGGAATGAACGACGGCGTTTATCCACGTCAGCTTGCGCCATTGGGCTTTGACCTGATGAGCCAGAAACCGAAGCGTGGCGACCGTAGCCGTCGCGATGACGACCGCTATCTGTTCCTGGAAGCGTTAATTTCCGCGCAGCAAAAACTCTATATCAGCTATATCGGTCGTTCCATTCAGGATAACAGTGAGCGTTTCCCGTCGGTACTGGTGCAGGAACTGATCGACTACATCGGGCAAAGTCATTATCTACCGGGCGATGAAGCGCTCAACTGTGATGAAAGCGAGGCAAGGGTAAAAGCGCATCTTACTTGCCTCCATACCCGGATGCCGTTTGATCCACAAAACTACCAGCCAGGCGAACGACAAAGCTATGCTCGTGAATGGCTACCTGCGGCCAGCCAGGCTGGTAAAGCACATTCTGAATTTGTTCAGCCGCTGCCGTTTACCTTACCGGAAACCGTGCCGCTGGAAACGCTACAACGATTCTGGGCACATCCGGTGCGGGCATTTTTCCAGATGCGTTTGCAGGTGAACTTCCGTACTGAAGACAGCGAAATCCCCGACACCGAGCCATTTATTCTGGAAGGACTTAGCCGTTATCAAATCAATCAGCAGTTATTGAATGCACTGGTTGAGCAGGATGATGCCGAACGCTTGTTCCGCCGCTTCCGAGCGGCAGGGGATTTACCGTATGGCGCTTTTGGTGAAATTTTCTGGGAAACACAGTGCCAGGAGATGCAGCAGCTTGCCGACAGAGTCATTGCCTGTCGCCAGCCGGGGCAGAGTATGGAAATTGATCTCGCCTGCAACGGTGTGCAGATAACTGGCTGGTTGCCGCAGGTGCAGCCGGATGGCCTGTTGCGCTGGCGTCCCTCTTTATTAAGTGTGGCCCAGGGAATGCAACTTTGGCTGGAACACCTTGTCTACTGTGCCAGCGGTGGTAATGGTGAAAGTCGCCTTTTTCTACGCAAAGACGGCGAGTGGCGTTTTCCGCCGCTTGCAGCCGAACAGGCTTTGCATTACCTCTCACAACTGATTGAGGGGTATCGTGAAGGAATGTCCGCGCCATTGCTGGTGTTACCTGAAAGTGGCGGCGCGTGGCTAAAAACCTGTTATGACGCGCAAAACGATGCCATGCTGGATGACGATTCCACGTTGCAAAAAGCCCGTACGAAATTCCTTCAGGCTTACGAAGGCAACATGATGGTGCGTGGCGAAGGTGATGATATCTGGTATCAAAGGCTCTGGCGGCAATTAACACCAGAGACAATGGAGGCCATCGTTGAACAGTCGCAACGTTTCCTGTTACCGCTGTTTCGCTTTAATCAGTCATGAGTGCTGTATAAAAATTGCGCAATCTACCGCTTACTTTATGATGCGCACCAGTCACGGACTGATGGTTATATAAACATAGGCTGACTCGTGCAGCACAAGATTAAATTCTGGCAGATGATTTGCGTTAACGTGTTGAATCTGGACAGAAAATTAAGTTGATTATGAGGTCCGTGAATGCCCCGCAGCACCTGGTTCAAAGCATTATTGTTGTTAGTTGCCCTTTGGGCACCCTTAAGTCAGGCAGAAACGGGATGGCAGCCGATTCAGGAAACCATCCGTAAAAGTGATAAAGATAACCGCCAGTATCAGGCTATACGTCTGGATAACGGTATGGTGGTCTTGCTGGTTTCTGATCCGCAGGCAGTTAAATCGCTCTCGGCGCTGGTGGTGCCCGTTGGGTCGCTGGAAGATCCCGAGGCGTACCAGGGGCTGGCACATTACCTTGAACATATGAGTCTGATGGGGTCGAAAAAGTACCCGCAGGCTGACAGTCTGGCCGAATATCTCAAAATGCACGGCGGTAGTCACAATGCCAGCACTGCGCCGTATCGCACGGCTTTCTATCTGGAAGTTGAGAACGACGCCTTGCCTGGTGCGGTAGACCGCCTGGCCGATGCTATTGCTGAACCTTTGCTCGACAAGAAATATGCCGAACGTGAGCGTAATGCGGTGAACGCTGAATTAACCATGGCGCGTACGCGTGACGGGATGCGCATGGCACAGGTCAGCGCAGAAACCATTAACCCGGCACACCCCGGTTCAAAGTTTTCTGGTGGTAACCTCGAAACTTTAAGCGACAAACCTGGTAATCCGGTGCAGCAGGCGCTGAAAGATTTCCACGAGAAGTACTATTCCGCCAATTTGATGAAGGCGGTTATTTACAGTAATAAACCGCTGCCGGAGTTGGCAAAAATGGCGGCGGACACCTTTGGTCGCGTGCCGAACAAAGAGAGCAAAAAACCGGAAATCACCGTGCCGGTAGTCACCGACGCGCAAAAGGGCATTATCATTCATTACGTCCCTGCGCTGCCGCGTAAAGTGTTGCGCGTTGAGTTTCGCATCGATAACAACTCAGCGAAGTTCCGTAGTAAAACCGATGAATTGATTACCTATCTGATTGGCAATCGCAGCCCAGGTACACTTTCTGACTGGCTGCAAAAGCAGGGATTAGTTGAGGGCATTAGCGCCAACTCCGATCCTATCGTCAACGGCAACAGCGGCGTATTAGCGATCTCTGCGTCTTTAACCGATAAAGGCCTGGCTAATCGCGATCAGGTTGTGGCGGCAATTTTTAGCTATCTCAATCTGTTACGTGAAAAAGGCATTGATAAACAATACTTCGATGAACTGGCGAATGTGCTGGATATCGACTTCTGTTATCCGTCGATCACCCGTGATATGGATTACGTCGAATGGCTGGCAGATACCATGATTCGCGTTCCTGTTGAGCATACGCTGGATGCAGTCAATATTGCCGATCGGTACGATGCTAAAGCAGTAAAGGAACGTCTGGCGATGATGACGCCGCAGAATGCGCGTATCTGGTATATCAGCCCGAAAGAGCCGCACAACAAAACGGCTTACTTTGTCGATGCGCCGTATCAGGTCGATAAAATCAGCGCACAAACTTTCGCCGACTGGCAGAAAAAAGCCGCCGACATTGCGCTCTCTTTGCCAGAGCTTAACCCTTATATTCCTGATGATTTCTCGCTGATTAAGTCAGAGAAGAAATACGACCATCCAGAGCTGATTGTTGATGAGTCGAATCTGCGCGTGGTGTATGCGCCAAGCCGTTATTTTGCCAGCGAGCCCAAAGCTGATGTCAGCCTGATTTTGCGTAATCCGAAAGCCATGGACAGCGCCCGCAATCAGGTGATGTTTGCGCTCAATGATTATCTCGCAGGGCTGGCGCTTGATCAGTTAAGCAACCAGGCGTCGGTTGGTGGCATAAGTTTTTCCACCAACGCTAACAACGGCCTTATGGTTAATGCTAATGGTTACACCCAGCGTCTGCCGCAGCTGTTCCAGGCATTGCTCGAGGGGTACTTTAGCTATACCGCTACGGAAGATCAGCTTGAGCAGGCGAAGTCCTGGTATAACCAGATGATGGATTCCGCAGAAAAGGGTAAAGCGTTTGAGCAGGCGATTATGCCCGCGCAGATGCTCTCGCAAGTGCCGTACTTCTCGCGAGATGAACGGCGTAAAATTTTGCCCTCCATTACGTTGAAAGAGGTGCTGGCCTATCGCGACGCCTTAAAATCAGGGGCTCGACCAGAGTTTATGGTTATCGGCAACATGACCGAGGCCCAGGCAACAACGCTGGCACGCGATGTGCAAAAACAGTTGGGCGCTGATGGTTCAGAGTGGTGTCGAAACAAAGATGTAGTGGTCGATAAAAAACAATCCGTCATCTTTGAAAAAGCCGGTAACAGCACCGACTCCGCACTGGCAGCGGTATTTGTACCGACTGGCTACGATGAATACACCAGCTCAGCCTATAGCTCTCTGTTGGGGCAGATCGTACAGCCGTGGTTCTACAATCAGTTGCGTACCGAAGAACAATTGGGCTATGCCGTGTTTGCGTTTCCAATGAGCGTGGGGCGTCAGTGGGGCATGGGCTTCCTTTTGCAAAGCAATGATAAACAGCCTTCATTCTTGTGGGAGCGTTACAAGGCGTTTTTCCCAACCGCAGAGGCAAAATTGCGAGCGATGAAGCCAGATGAGTTTGCGCAAATCCAGCAGGCGGTAATTACCCAGATGCTGCAGGCACCGCAAACGCTCGGCGAAGAAGCATCGAAGTTAAGTAAAGATTTCGATCGCGGCAATATGCGCTTCGATTCGCGTGATAAAATCGTGGCCCAGATAAAACTGCTGACGCCGCAAAAACTTGCTGATTTCTTCCATCAGGCGGTGGTCGAGCCGCAAGGCATGGCTATTCTGTCGCAGATTTCCGGCAGCCAGAACGGGAAAGCCGAATATGTACACCCTGAAGGCTGGAAAGTGTGGGAGAACGTCAGCGCGTTGCAGCAAACAATGCCCCTGATGAGTGAAAAGAATGAGTGATGTCGCCGAGACACTAGATCCTTTGCGCTTGCCCTTACAGGGTGAGCGCCTGATTGAAGCCTCTGCCGGCACAGGCAAAACCTTTACGATTGCGGCGCTCTATTTGCGCCTGTTACTTGGACTAGGCGGTTCCGCCGCCTTTCCCCGCCCGCTGACCGTTGAAGAACTGCTGGTGGTCACCTTTACCGAGGCTGCCACGGCAGAATTGCGCGGTCGTATCCGTAGCAATATCCACGAGTTGCGCATCGCCTGTCTGCGTGAAACCACCGACAATCCACTGTACGAACGCCTGCTGGAAGAGATCGACGATAAAGCGCAAGCCGCGCAGTGGTTGTTGTTAGCCGAACGGCAGATGGATGAAGCGGCAGTCTTTACTATTCACGGCTTTTGCCAGCGCATGCTCAACCTGAATGCCTTTGAATCCGGCATGCTGTTTGAGCAGCAGCTGATTGAAGATGAGTCTCTGCTACGCTACCAGGCCTGCGCCGATTTCTGGCGTCGCCACTGCTACCCGCTGCCGCGTGAAATAGCCCAGGTCGTCTTTGAAACCTGGAAAGGGCCGCAGGCGTTGCTGCGCGATATTAATCGTTATCTGCAAGGCGAAGCGCCGGTTATCAAAGCACCGCCGCCCGATGATGAAACGCTGGCTTCCCGTCACGCGCAAATTGTGGCGCGTATTGATACGGTAAAACAGCAGTGGCGCGACGCAGTGGGTGAACTGGATGCGCTGATCGAATCTTCTGGTATTGATCGACGCAAGTTTAACCGTAGCAATCAGGCTAAATGGATCGACAAGATCAGCGCCTGGGCAGAAGAAGAGACAAACAGTTATCAGTTGCCGGAGTCGCTGGAAAAATTCTCCCAGCGTTTCTTAGAAGATCGCACGAAGGCCGGGGGGGAAACCCCGCGACATCCACTGTTTGAGGCGATCGATCAACTGCTTGCAGAACCATTGTCGATCCGCGATCTGGTGATCACCCGCGCATTGGCTGAGATCCGCGAAACAGTAGCGCGTGAAAAACGCCGCCGTGGCGAATTGGGTTTTGATGACATGTTAAGTCGGCTCGATTCCGCGCTGCGTAGCGAAAGCGGTGAGGTGTTGGCAGCGGCGATCCGTACGCGATTCCCGGTGGCAATGATCGATGAATTTCAGGATACCGACCCCCAGCAGTACCGAATTTTTCGCCGTATCTGGCACCATCAGCCGGAAACCGCATTGTTGCTAATTGGCGACCCGAAGCAGGCCATATATGCATTCCGGGGTGCGGATATCTTCACTTATATGAAGGCGCGTAGCGAAGTTCACGCCCACTACACTTTAGACACCAACTGGCGTTCCGCACCAGGAATGGTGAACAGCGTGAATAAGCTTTTCAGCCAGACTGATGACGCGTTCATGTTTCGCGAAATACCGTTTATTCCAGTGAAATCAGCCGGGAAAAATCAGGCGTTACGTTTTGTATTTAAAGGTGAAACACAGCCTGCGATGAAAATGTGGCTGATGGAAGGCGAAAGCTGCGGCGTTGGCGATTATCAAAGTACCATGGCGCAGGTATGTGCTGCGCAAATCCGCGACTGGCTACAAGCCGGACAGCGGGGCGAAGCGTTGCTGATGAACGGCGACGACGCGCGTCCGGTGCGTGCTTCGGACATCAGTGTGCTGGTGCGCAGCCGCCAGGAGGCCGCCCAGGTGCGCGATGCCTTAACGTTGCTGGAAATCCCTTCCGTTTACCTTTCGAACCGCGACAGTGTTTTTGAAACTCTGGAAGCGCAGGAAATGCTTTGGTTGTTGCAGGCGGTGATGACGCCCGAACGTGAGAACACCCTGCGTAGTGCGCTGGCAACGTCAATGATGGGGCTGAACGCGCTGGATATCGAAACGCTGAACAATGACGAACATGCGTGGGATGTGGTAGTCGAAGAGTTCGATGGTTATCGGCAAATCTGGCGCAAACGTGGCGTTATGCCGATGCTGCGGGCGCTGATGTCGGCGCGTAACATTGCTGAAAACTTGCTGGCAACGGCAGGCGGTGAGCGGCGTCTTACCGATATCTTGCATATCAGCGAACTGCTACAAGAAGCCGGAACGCAGCTGGAAAGTGAACATGCGCTGGTACGCTGGTTATCGCAACATATCCTCGAGCCAGACAGTAATGCCTCCAGCCAACAAATGCGTCTCGAAAGTGATAAACATCTGGTGCAGATTGTCACGATCCACAAATCGAAAGGGCTGGAATATCCATTGGTCTGGCTGCCGTTTATCACCAATTTCCGCGTCCAGGAGCAGGCGTTTTATCACGATCGCCACTCGTTTGAGGCAGTTCTGGATCTTAATGCTGCGCCAGAAAGCGTCGACCTCGCGGAGGCCGAACGTCTGGCGGAAGATCTGCGTTTGCTTTACGTGGCGCTGACACGTTCGGTTTGGCATTGCAGTCTCGGCGTTGCACCGCTGGTGCGCCGTCGTGGCGATAAAAAAGGTGACACCGACGTCCACCAAAGTGCGCTCGGGCGTTTGCTGCAAAAAGGGGAACCGCAAGATGCGGCAGGGCTTCGCACCTGTATTGAAGCGTTATGCGATGATGATATTGCCTGGCAAACGGCACAAACTGGTGATAACCAACCCTGGCAGGTTAATGATGTTTCTACAGCAGAGCTGAATGCGAAGACGTTACAACGATTGCCCGGCGATAACTGGCGCGTCACCAGCTACTCTGGTTTGCAACAGCGTGGTCACGGTATCGCCCAGGATTTGATGCCTCGGCTGGATGTCGATGCTGCAGGCGTTGCCAGCGTCGTTGAAGAACCGACGTTAACACCACATCAGTTTCCGCGCGGTGCGTCACCGGGGACGTTCTTGCACAGTTTGTTTGAAGACCTGGATTTTACCCAGCCGGTTGACCCGAACTGGGTGCGGGAAAAACTGGAACTCGGCGGCTTTGAATCGCAGTGGGAACCGGTATTGACCGAGTGGATCACGGCTGTCCTCCAGGCACCTCTCAATGAAACCGGCGTAAGCCTGAGTCAACTTTCCGCCCGCAATAAACAGGTGGAGATGGAGTTTTATCTGCCGATTAGTGAACCGCTTATCGCCAGTCAGCTTGATACGTTAATCCGCCAGTTTGACCCGCTATCCGCAGGCTGCCCGCCGCTGGAGTTCATGCAGGTACGTGGCATGTTAAAAGGCTTTATCGACCTGGTGTTCCGCCACGAAGGGCGTTATTACCTGCTCGACTATAAATCCAACTGGTTGGGTGAAGACAGTTCGGCTTACACCCAACAGGCTATGGCAGCGGCAATGCAGGCACACCGCTATGATCTGCAATATCAGCTTTATACCCTGGCGCTGCATCGTTATCTGCGCCATCGCATTGCTGATTACGACTATGAGCACCACTTTGGCGGCGTTATTTATCTGTTCCTGCGTGGCGTTGATAAAGAACATCCGCAACAGGGGATTTACACAACCCGACCCAACGCCGGGTTGATTGCCCTGATGGATGAGATGTTTGCCGGTATGACCCTGGAGGAGGCGTAATGAAATTGCAAAAGCAATTACTGGAAGCTGTGGAGCACAAACAGCTACGCCCGCTGGATGTGCAATTTGCCCTGACCGTGGCGGGAGATGAACATCCTGCCGTCACCCTCGCGGCGGCACTGTTAAGTCATGATGCCGGAGAGGGACACGTTTGTTTGCCGCTTTCACGACTGGAAAATAACGAGGCGTCGCATCCGCTGTTGGCGACCTGTGTCAGTGAAATCGGTGAGCTACAAAATTGGGAAGAATGCTTGCTGGCTTCTCAAGCGGTCAGCAGGGGAGATGAACCCACGCCGATGATCCTCTGTGGCGATCGTCTTTATTTGAATCGCATGTGGTGTAACGAGCGCACAGTGGCACGCTTTTTCAACGAAGTGAATCATGCCATTGAGGTTGATGAAGCTCTACTGGCGCAAACCCTGGACAAACTTTTTCCAGTAAGCGATGAAATTAACTGGCAAAAAGTTGCGGCGGCAGTGGCGCTGACGCGGCGGATCTCGGTGATTTCCGGCGGCCCTGGCACCGGTAAAACGACCACCGTAGCGAAGTTGCTGGCAGCGTTAATTCAAATGGCCGACGGCGAACGCTGCCGTATCCGTCTGGCTGCACCAACGGGTAAAGCTGCCGCGCGCTTAACCGAATCTCTCGGCAAGGCTTTGCGACAGTTACCGCTGACCGATGAACAAAAGAAACGCATTCCGGAAGATGCCAGCACTTTGCACCGATTGCTGGGCGCGCAGCCGGGTAGCCAGCGTTTACGTCATCATGCCGGTAACCCGCTGCATCTTGATGTGCTGGTGGTAGATGAAGCGTCAATGATCGATCTGCCTATGATGTCGAGACTGATCGACGCCTTGCCCGATCATGCGCGAGTGATCTTTCTCGGCGATCGTGATCAACTGGCCTCGGTTGAGGCTGGGGCTGTGCTGGGCGATATCTGCGCTTATGCCAACGCGGGCTTTACCGCCGAGCGTGCCAGGCAGCTAAGCCGCCTGACGGGGACTCACGTTCCGGCAGGAACCGGCACAGAAGCGGCATCTTTGCGCGACAGTCTCTGCCTGCTGCAAAAAAGCTATCGTTTCGGCAGCGATTCTGGCATTGGTCAGTTAGCTGCGGCGATCAACCGTGGTGATAAAACGGCAGTGAAAACCGTTTTTCAGCAGGATTTTACTGATATCGAAAAACGGCTTTTACAGAGCGGCGAAGATTATATTGCGATGCTTGAGGAAGCTCTTGCGGGTTACGGACGTTATCTGGATCTGCTGCAAGCGCGTGCCGAGCCGGATTTAATCATTCAGGCGTTCAATGAGTACCAGCTTTTGTGCGCCCTGCGGGAAGGGCCGTTTGGCGTGGCTGGACTGAATGAGCGAATTGAGCAGTTTATGCAACAGAAGCGCAAAATTCATCGTCATCCGCACTCTCGTTGGTACGAAGGTCGACCGGTGATGATTGCCCGTAATGACAGCGCGCTTGGGTTGTTTAATGGCGATATCGGTATTGCGCTGGATCGCGGGCAGGGGACGCGCGTCTGGTTTGCGATGCCGGACGGCAATATTAAGTCTGTGCAACCGAGTCGCTTGCCAGAGCACGAAACTACGTGGGCGATGACGGTACATAAATCGCAGGGATCGGAGTTCGACCATGCGGCGTTGATTTTGCCGAGCCAACGCACGCCGGTAGTAACGCGAGAGCTGGTTTATACCGCGGTGACCCGCGCGCGTCGCCGTCTGTCGCTGTATGCCGATGAGCGCATATTAAGTGCGGCAATCGCCACTCGTACTGAGCGGCGCAGTGGTCTGGCGGCGTTGTTTAGTTCACGGGAATAAACGTAATTGCCGGATGCGACGTACGAGTGTTACGCATGTCGCATCCGACGATTTTCATCGCTTACCCTAAATCCGCCATCAACACTTTGGATTTACGCTGGTAGTTGTACAACTGCTTTTTGCTCTCGGGCAGTAAATCAATATCCACTGGGGTAAATCCACGTTCCTGGAACCAGTGAATACTGCGCGTGGTCAGCACAAACAATTTGCTTAAGCCGCTCTGCTTCGCCTGAGCGGCAATGCGTTCCAGCAGAACTTCACCCCTTGATGAACTGCGGTAATCCGGGTGAACTGCCACACAGGCCATTTCCCCAATCTTCTCTTCCGGGAACGGATAGAGCGCGGCGCAGGCAATAGTCGTGTTATCGCGCTGAATAATGGTGAATTTGTCGATTTCCATCTCCAGCTGCTCGCGAGAACGGCGTACCAGAATACCTTGCTGCTCCAGTGGGCGAATCAACTCCAGAATACCGCCAATATCGTTGATTGTTGCGCGACGAATCTGCTCGGCGCTTTCCATCACAATCTGCGTACCGATACCGTCGCGTGAGAACAACTCTTGCAACAGCGCGCCATCTTCCTGATAACTGATTAAATGACAGCGACGCACGCCGCTGCGGCAGGCTTTCACTGCGCCACGCAAAAAGCGCACCGTACCGGAGTTGTAATCGCCTTTCTCTTCCTGGGCTTCTACCCGCGCTTGCGCTTCGTTAGGGAAAAGTTCGGAGACAATATCACCGTCGTCATTAGTGACGCCCTGGGAAGAGCAAAAACCAATCATCTTTTCAGCTTTCAGTTTGATGGCCAGTTGAGTGGCAATCTCTTCCGAGGTCAGGTTAAAGCTCTCGCCAGTGACTGAAACAGCGACCGGCCCCATTAGCACTATTGCACCGCTGTCCAGTTGACGATGGATCGCGTCTTCATCAATCCGCCGGATACGCCCGCTATGGCAGTAATCCACGCCGTCATCGACGCCCAGCGGCTGGGCAATAATAAAATTGCCACTGACGACGTTGATATGCGCGCCCTGCAGCGGCGTGTTATTGAGACTCATCGACAGGCGAGCAGTAATATCCAGTTGCAATGTTCCCGCAGCCTGCTTCACCAGTTCCAGTGTTTTGGCGTCGGTCACACGTATATTCTTGTGATACAGCGGTTCGTGGTGATGCGCAGCCAGATTTGCGTCGATCTGCGGACGTGCGCCATAGACCACCACCAGACGGATGCCGAGGCTGTGCAACAACCCGATATCATTAACGATACTGGAGAAATTCTCATGCTCAATGGCTTCACCGCCGAGCATGATGACAAACGTTTTTCCCCGGTGGGTATTGATATAGGGAACCGAATGGCGGAATCCCTCGACCAACTCGGTTTTACGTTCCTTTACCACGGCACACCTCTTTGCATGATTATTCGAAATTAGTGTATTTTTATTCTGTTTTTTCGCAGGGTGCAAGTGTAAATTTTATGCGAGAGCGACTTTTTTATCAGTAATGCCGTGAATATAAAAAGAATGTTTACCGTTTATTAGATGACAGATTATGCGTCTTTCGCTAAAGTTTCCGGTCAAATTAGTCGTTTACTTGTTACACAGCTTAGATTTCTTTTGCTCGGGAGAGGCATGTCAGGATCCAACACTGCAATCAGCCGTCGTCGTTTACTGCAAGGCGCGGGTGCCATGTGGCTATTGAGCGTAAGTCAGGTCAGTCTGGCTGCGGTCAGCCAGGTCGTGGCGGTGCGCGTCTGGCCTGCGTCCAGCTACACCCGCGTGACGGTGGAATCAAATCGTCAGCTGAAATATAAGCAGTTCGCGTTGAGTAACCCTGAACGCGTGGTGGTGGATATCGAAGATGTAAACCTGAACTCGGTACTCAAGGGGATGGCGGCACAAATTCGTGCAGACGACCCGTTCATCAAGTCGGCGCGCGTCGGGCAATTTGACCCGCAAACCGTACGGATGGTTTTTGAATTAAAGCAAAACGTAAAACCGCAGCTGTTTGCCCTTGCGCCGGTCGCCGGGTTTAAAGAGCGTCTGGTGATGGACCTCTATCCGGCCAATGCACAGGATATGCAGGACCCGCTGCTGGCGCTGCTGGAGGATTACAACAAAGGCGACCTCGAAAAGCAGGTGCCGCCAGCGCAAAGTGGTCCACAACCGGGTAAAGCAGGGCGCGATCGTCCGATTGTCATTATGCTTGACCCTGGCCACGGTGGCGAAGACTCCGGTGCGGTGGGGAAATACAAAACGCGCGAAAAAGATGTGGTATTGCAAATAGCTCGCCGTTTGCGCTCTCTGATCGAGAAAGAGGGCAATATGAAGGTGTACATGACGCGCAATGAAGACATCTTCATTCCATTGCAAGTGCGCGTAGCAAAAGCCCAGAAACAGCGTGCTGACCTGTTTGTCTCTATCCATGCCGACGCCTTTACCAGTCGTCAGCCGAGCGGTTCCTCTGTGTTTGCGCTCTCAACCAAAGGTGCAACCAGTACTGCGGCAAAATATCTGGCACAAACCCAGAACGCCTCGGACTTGATTGGTGGCGTGAGCAAAAGCGGTGACCGCTATGTCGACCACACCATGTTCGATATGGTACAGTCGCTGACCATTGCCGACAGCCTGAAGTTTGGTAAAGCGGTACTGAATAAGCTCGGTAAAATCAACAAGCTGCATAAAAATCAAGTTGAACAGGCCGGGTTTGCCGTACTAAAGGCACCAGATATTCCCTCCATTCTGGTCGAAACGGCGTTTATCAGTAACGTTGAGGAAGAGCGTAAACTGAAAACGGCGACTTTCCAGCAGGAAGTTGCGGAGTCTATTCTTGCGGGGATTAAAGCGTATTTTGCCGATGGGGCGACGCTGGCGAGAAGGGGATGATAAAAAGGCGCTGAATGGCGCTTTTTTATGGGAGACCAGAAACAAAAAAACACCCGTTAGGGTGTTCAATAATTGGTTGCGGGGGCCGGATTTGAACCGACGACCTTCGGGTTATGAGCCCGACGAGCTACCAGGCTGCTCCACCCCGCGTCCGTGGATGCGCACTATACTCCGCTCGCGTTTTCATGCAACCTTTTTTTTACCCCGATCACGGATTTGGCATGATTTTGAACAAAAACAAATCACTAAAGCCTATTTTTTGTGCAAAATTTGCGTCAGGGAGAGGCTGCTCATTTCATTAAACGCGGCGGTTTGTTATCTTCGTTGCGCCTTATTTTTTAACCTGAAGAAGAGAACAATGAAAGGACGTTGGGTAAAGTACCTTCTTATGGGCACGGTTGTGGCAATGCTTGCCGCCTGCTCTTCCAAACCAACCGATCGCGGACAGCAATATAAAGACGGGAAATTTACCCAGCCTTTCTCTCTGGTGAACCAGCCAGATGCCGTTGGCGCGCCGATTAACGCCGGTGATTTTGCCGAGCAAATTAACCATATCCGTAATTCGTCACCGCGTCTGTATGGCAACCAGAGTAATGTTTATAACGCGGTGCAAGAGTGGCTGCGCGCAGGTGGTGATACCCGCAATATGCGCCAGTTCGGCATTGATGCCTGGCAGATGGAAGGTGCCGACAACTATGGTAACGTGCAGTTTACCGGTTATTACACGCCGGTAATTCAGGCGCGCCATACCCGCCAGGGCGAGTTCCAGTATCCTATTTACCGTATGCCGCCAAAACGTGGTCGTCTGCCGTCTCGTGCGGAGATCTACGCGGGGGCATTGAGTGATAAATATATTCTCGCTTACAGTAACTCCCTGATGGATAACTTCATTATGGATGGGGGGGGGAGGGGGG
>ENA-OPFI01000520-OPFI01000520.1-human-gut-metagenome-genome-assembly--contig:-NODE-520-length-17123-cov-17.537614_pt1 | contig 17123 bp, 20 predicted proteins | sample MGYA00241308_ERZ501550 | MGnify/ENA primary metagenome ERZ501550 (study PRJEB25962, sample SAMEA2042433) | human gut metagenome | biome: human gut; feature: human-associated habitat; material: faeces...
TGTTTGTGGTGTGGTATTATGTTAATTGTCAGCCAGTGAATAGGGAAAGGATGGTTGATATGTGGTGTTTTATTGTTACGCCTGACGATTTTACGGTATTTGAGTTCACGTCTGAGTATGTGGCGGTGAGAGGCCCATATTCGGCTGGTACGTTTAAGGAGGCGTTGGATGGTGTGCTTGACGTTGTTCGTCAGGCGTTTTCCGGGGTTGATGTGTATGTTGGTTTTTCCCGTTCTTCATTTGATTCAAACGGGTTTTTGAATGGTGTTGTTGATGTGCGTTTGTTGTCTGAGGGGGTGTTTGATGATGGTGAGTGATGAGGTTGTTGCCGTGTTTCCGTCCAAGTTTAAGGAAGGTGATGTACGGATGGTGTATTGTCCTCATAATCGGATATATGAACTACGATATGCGGTGTTGTTGCCGCCTTGGGCTGGCGGTAGGCGTCGTTTGGTTTGGTCGGCTGTGGCGTTTGATGCGTGTGATTACGCTCAGGTGGCTCGTATGCTGATTGATGCGAGGGCGTTGGCTGATACGTTGTTGTTGGAGAGGTGTTGATTATGAAGGGTAATGATGGTTGTGCGAATTGGTTTGATGATGGCGTGCTGGATGATGATCGTGTGCGCCGTGTTACTCGTGGTCGTCGGTGTAATTTACACTTGCGGGAGTATAACCGTGGTGAGGGTGACTGGGAAACGTTTTGCCGTACTGTAGCACTGCTTAAGGACTTTTATAAGCCTCAAGGCCGTCAGGTGGCGTTTGCTGACAGTGTTGAACATGCGGCGAACGTTTGTTTAAGTATCTCGCCAAGTTCGTCAATGTACGCCGCGTTGTCTCGAACGCAGGATATTGAAATGTTGTCCGGTCTTATCTATTGTCCGGCAATGGTGGCGTGGTGTGCTGTCTGTCATGTCAAGGGCGCGTCATGTTATGAGATGTGTAGGATTTGGGAGGGTGCTGGGTTTGCTCAGACTGTCGTCAAAGTTGCGTGTCTCTGTTTTGACAATTTGACTGATGAACGGTATACTGATGAAGACATTGCAAGAATGTCGCAATGGCAGGAACATTAAGGAAAAGGCGGTATGACTATGGCATACATCAAGCGAGCCAGGCACTATAGTATTGTGCGCGGCGTTACGCGCAGTGAAAACGGCGAACTCGTGGACACCGAAGTGGTCGTGGATGGCGCGTGCCGCACGGCTGACACGGCTATGAAAAAAGCCCGTAAGATTAACAAGGACATGCTTCCCATGTCCGCTGAATACCATGCGCAGGTGTCGCGCATGGATGAGGCAATCTATTGGGCTAATTGCGAATTTGGAGATGATACTATCGTTGACTATCCGGGGTCGGTTGACGGCAACGTGGTTGAAGATGATATCATTTCCGAGGAAAAATAATTACTGGCTCTATTAAGAAAGGCAACACGTATGGCTGACAACGAACTGGCCGTAGCAAACGGCAATAATTTTGCGGCTAACGGCGCTAACGCTGTATCCCATTTCTTCAACACTGACACTATGGACGGCAAAATGGCGCTGTATAACGCCATGCAGACGTCCGATAAGGTGGACGAACATCTCAATGAGCCACTGCATGTGACCAACGTGCTTGCTCAGGCTGTTGAGGTGGCTAATCAGGAGACCGGTGAAATCAACTCATCTACCCGTGTTGTCATTCATGCGGAGGAAGGTGACTTTGCTGCCGCTTCCCCTGCGCTGGCACACGCTTTTGGTAATCTGTTCGCGATTTTCGGAACGCCGGACACGTGGGGTCATCCGCTTGTTCTCAAGGTGGTGGAAAAGAAGAGTCGCCGTGGATTCAAGTTCTTTGACCTTGAATTGGTGTCGGAAAAAGACCGTGGGTAGAATATTTGTCCACATCATATGATAGCATGGCAACGTCCCTATAGGGATGTTGCCGCCAAAACTCACCCTCCGTCGTTTTCCATTCTTACGGCGGGGGGTGTTTTACACTCATAAGGGGGGGGGGCCGTGGCAAAACGTAAAAACAACCGACGCGCCAACAACCTGAAACGCAACGCCGCCATCAGGTCGGCACAGGTACGCCGAGAGCAAGCGGTTAGGGATTACAGTACCGGACACCTCCCCAAGCAAATCACCGAAACGTTTTTAGGAAAACTCAGCGCCCAACAGCTCGAACAGGTTGCACGCCGCATCGGGCAGGAGTTTGGGGAACAGCAACAAGCCTTGAGGGCCCGAGATAACGAGCCGTACCAAGTCGTACCTGATATCCATATTACGAAATTTGACCGTGAGATGGCAGCGCGTCCGTTGATTGCTGATGCAGAGATCGCCGCCGCCCCGTCAAAACGTCGGAAAACATTACGACAACAACAGCGCCGCCGCATCGAGGCACGGCAGAAAATCAAACGCGCCCAACAATTCGAGGCGTTGAGCATGGCCCGCTACACAGTGGGCGAAATACGTGAAATGGAACGCGCCGGAGAATCCCCTTTTGACGTGTTGGGTACTCATACGGTCGGCGGTTCGGCGCGTGACGAACTCACGCGCAACCGGGCGAACGTGTTCGGCTCGGAGCGTGGAGTAAGCCACGCGCGTATGATGATACGAGAGGGAAGCAGGAGGAGACTTGAACGTGAGCTACTCGAATACGCCGGGCTTATAGGCCGAGCGCCATTGCATGCAGGCACTGGGAAAGTCCCCAAGAATGAGGGGGTTTCGGAGTTTGATAGAGTCGCACAACAGCTTGAAGCGTTTGACTCCAATATCGCCCAAAAATTCGCGTCTTTATCAAACCGTCAAAAACGATGGCTGATAAACAACACGAACTTCAGCATCGTGGTACGAGAAGCCGCATGGTATAATGATAAGACGCATAAATGGGAGACAAAGGCGGATGCGGGTGATGTAGAGACGCGACTTGATGAATGGATGGCCGACGCGATACGACACTAAAAAGGATGGAATTATGCGAGAGCGTCGAACGGCGGTAACGGACGGTGCAACACTATTGGCGGATGACGGCGTGGAACCATTGACGGCGACGGCCGTTATCCGTCTCACCATGCTCGACCATCATACGCGCGTATGGTGTGCTCACGGATGGCAGGACATTAAGCCCATAGCCGCCGAACTGTTGGCACGACTCCCGTTGCAACCGAACCCAGCCAAGGACGGTGTATGGGGCACGTTCAACATTCGCGGGCACTTCTACAGTTTTCGCGTGCGCATGGGCGGTACCACCGTGGATTTTCTGGACGTGCGCAATGTCACACGTGACGATGGCCTGAATGTTTCACGTGAAACGTTCGGCGGCACGGACGATTTGGAAACCACGTGGAACGTTGCACAGGAATGCGCCGCCCTGAACCTCAGGGGCACGACCATAGCATCAATGGCAATGACCGACTACATTGATGGCGATTACGCCGGATTCAAACGCCATTTCCCGCCATTGGACAGGGGCGACTATCACCGGATGCGCCCCGCCTACTATGGGGCGATAGTGCACAGCAAGCCGGGCGAATACCGGAATTGCCGGAGTTGGGACGTGAACAGTCTCTATCCGAGCATCATGCACGATGCGCCAATGCCCGTAGGCTCACCCATATGGTATGACGGCGAATATCGACACGACAATGATTATCCGCTACATATCGATGTTATCGCGTTTGACGCGCGATTGAAAACGGGAAAAACGGCGACGCTCACCAATATCCTGCCTGTATGGGGGTATGAGGGCGAACGCTTGGATAGCACGCTCGGCGTCGTTACCATGCCCGTTACGGATGTGGATTGGGAAACGCTGACCGAAAACTATGACATCCACGTGTGGGAGCACGTGGGCGGCTGGAAGTTCCGCAAATCACACGGGTTATATTGTGCATACGTGGACAAATGGTTTCACGTGAAACAGGCCGCAACCGGAGAGCGTAGGCAGATAGCGAAACTGCTGCTGAACTCGCTGGTGGGGAAATTCGGTGCCTCGCTCTACCGTCCCATGTTGCATCCGAAGCCGTCCGTGGATGGTGGCGTGGATTTTACCGTGGACAAACCCGAGTCGGCCAGCAGTCTGGCGTGGCTGGCGACCGCCGCATTTATCAACGCCTGCGGACGGCGAATACTATCCCGCGCAATGAACGCGAACGCCGACCGCGTACTTTACGCCGACACCGACGGCGTGATATTGGAAGGGTTGGACACACCCTTTGGTATCGAAACGGATGACCGGAAACTAGGGGCGTGGAAAAACGACCATACCTATGAGAGGCTCCGTATTCTCGGCAATCGTAAATATTGCGGTGTGGAGACGAGTGGCGATACGGTAATGCGTTTGAGTGGCGTGCATCGTGCCGCTCCTGTCCTCTATGATGAGTTTCTGCCGGGGTCACGTCATCTCAATGACGACGGCCATGCTTTCGTGCTATAATGGTCGGTAGCGGGATGTGCGTCCCAAGTCGATTCGATGGCCCGACCGTAAGGCAAGTCGGTAAGGCGATTCGGTCGGATGTAGACGTGCGTAGCCAGCGCCCAGCGACGGCGAGGGAACCCGCACAGCCCAGCAACCCGGCATGACGGCGTGATTGCTGTCATGCCACTTACTTTAAGAGGTGATTATGGACGACACCGAAAACGATGACAAGCCGGACGCCACGCCCGACATCAAGCCGGACGCCAACGCCGCCGACAATACGCCGAACCCGGAGCCTGAAACGCAGGATGACGGCGAACCGGAAGACGCTGGCGACGACAAGAACGCCGACATGGCCAACCGTCTCAGCGCTCTGGAAGCGACCGTGGCCGAACTCTCCAAGACCATTGAAGAGATGCGCGACGCCGCCGCTGACCATGTGCTGAACGATGGCCCGGACGGCGACACGACGCCGGACGCCACGGAAATGACCGATGATGACTATAACGGGACCTATAGTACATTCGATGACCTGTATGAAGACTAATAATTAGGAGGAATAACTATCATGTCGACCGCCCCCGTGGTGACGCCAAAGCAGCAGCTTCGACCGCTCACCGAATTTAATAACGCTCAAATTCTCAATATGATTCGCAATGAGGCATCTCCTGAATATCAGAGGCGTATGCCAAGTGCGACTCAGATGAACATGGACCGCCAAATGGCTACGCTCATGTCCAGTACCCAGCTTAAGAACGAGTTCTACTCGGCTCTGGTGAACCGTATCGGCGGAACCTACGTGAACACGTGGCGTTGGAACAACCCGTTAAGCGTGTTCCAGCGCGCATCTCAGGCATATGGCGACACGTGGCAGGAAATCGCCGTAGGTATGCCGCTCGCACAGGTGTACGACCCGGATGCGGAATATTTGGGCGCGGATAATTTCCGCAAGTGGAAAATCGACGTGGACTCGCTGTATCATCGTCTGGATTTCACCCACTTCTATCCGGCGACCACGGAAGACAAGACGCTCCAGCGTGCCTTCACCTCCGAAACCGGCCTAGCTTCTCTCACTTCTCAGATTCTCACCTCCTGTTATAATGCGGCCGAGGTTGACTTGTTTGAGGCCATGTGCCACCAGTTCGTGGAATACGCAAAGCTGGGCGGCTATTGGCGCGTCCATATGGCCAACGATTTGAACAACATGGGCAGTTCGGAAACCGACGCCCGTAACATGTTGAGGCAGATTCGCGCGTGGGCTGACACGCTGAAGTTCGTATCCACCCGGTACAATGCGCGTCACATGCCGACGTTTGCCCGCCCCGACGAACTCGTACTGTTCTGTTCGCCCGAAGTCAAGTCCGCACTCGATGTGCAGGGTCTGGCAACGGTATTCCAGCGGACCGACGCAGAGCCGACCATTGACCGAATCATTGTCATCCCGCAGGACCGTTTCGGCATGAATGGCGTACAAGCCATCCTCACGACCGATAAGTTCCTGATCGACATCCCGGTCATTAGCGAGATGACCCAGCAGACCAATCCGGTCAACATCAATTCAGTCAACCATTATCTACATGTTCAGCACATTATTTCGGTGTCCGGTTTCGCCCCGGCCGTGATGTTCTGGACGGGCGCGGGTTCCACCGCCAAAGTGGTGGAACCTACCGGCACGGCGGCCAAAACGCCGGACTTCCAGCTCAAACTCACCATGTACGGCGGTGGCACATCCACCCCGTCGGATGTGGCGCGTGGCGGCGCGGTACAGGTCGTTGCTGATACGACCATCGCCAATGACAGCGCGGCCACGTTCCGTTCGAACGCTGTCGAGTATCATATTGGCGACACCGCCAAGCCGAAGAGCGATTACACGTACATTTCGCCTACCGGCGTGCTGGTGGTCGGCCTCGATGAACCGAACACCACCATCCCGATTACGGCCACCGCCCTGTACACGAACCCGGCAACACCGGAAGTGCCGGGCGCCGTGTCCGCAGCTCTGAACGTGCCGGTGGTCGGTGACGGTGTCATCGGATTCAACCCGTCGATTATCGCATCCATTGACGTGACCGTCCCCACAGTGACCGTGGGGCGTACGGCACAGGCGACCGCTACGGCGACCATGATTGACGGCCGAACCGCCGACGTGACCGCGCAAGCCGCTTGGACATCCTCCTCCCCGGCCAACGCCACCGTATCCGAGTCGGGTGTTGTGGGGGGCGTCAAGGAGGGCTCGTCTGTCGTCACCGCCACACTGTTCGGCGTATCCGGCGAGAAGAGCGTGCCCGTGACCACGTGATATAATGAGAGGGTAGCCGGTTGGCTACCTTCTCTCACGGCGAGATGCAATACAAGGCCCGGAGCGCAAGCCACGTGAGCACTCCGGGCTTTGTCATACCGGAGGTTGGATGATGATTGATGACGCGAACCCTTGGTGGACAATACCGGCCTAGTCGCTGGAGTGGCCGCCGGTTCCGCCAAGCTGACGGCCGCGCTGTTCGGTGTCGGCTGTCAGGGCACTGTGACAGTCGCCTAATCTGCGATATAATAAAAGGGAGTGTTTCACGTGAAACACTCCCTTCTTTATGAAAGGGATAGTATGCTGAGAGATATCAACCCTAACGTCGAGGCGACGTTTAACTGGGCTCAATGGACGCCTAACACGTCGTTGAAACTCTGTAACGTGCCATGGGATAGCAGTTATCGTGATCTGGCCCGGTTCGAATCACCGCAGAAACAACAGGAATGGTTCGACCGACGGCCCGGCGTTGACAGGGTGCATGGAGTCATGCACATGTTCGGCCAACCCGTGCGCGTCGAACTGCCATTTAACGAGGCGTCCAACTACAACTATGTCGTGGTGTATAACGATTACCCCGACTTGGAGGCGCCACGGTATTGGTATTATTTCATCAACCACGTGGATTACATCAATGCGTACACTACTCAGCTCACTGTACAGTTGGACGTTTGGCAGTCGTTCCAGCATGTACTTAGGTTTGGTTCATGCTATGTGGTGCGAGGCCATATCGGCATTGCCAACGAAAACCAGATGACCGATTATGGTCGCAGTTACCTCGCCCTACCCGAAGGGCTGGATACCGGTAGTGAAATGGTGACGGTAAACCAGCAGTACAAGTCTCTCATCAGCATGGATGGGAAAAATCTGAATTACGGCGTAATAGTCGTGAGCACGGTAGATCTGTCAGCGAACGCGGGCAGTCTGGAAAAACCGTCTCTCACTACTGCGGGCGGTTCTCTGTTTGAGAACATGGCCAACGGTGCTGAAATACTGTACTTTAAGGACATCCAGTCTATCCAAGTGTTTATGGGAGTGGGCTCTACTTTTTCGTGGATAACACAGGGTATTGTAAACATGTACATGATACCCCCTTTAGATAATGACTTTCTTAAGCAATCCGGCTATGTCGTGGATAAGCTGTTTGGGAAAACACTCCCTTCGGAATTAAATAATCGCATCTACCGTTTCCCCCAGTCGGCCACAAATGCGCCCAGCAGATATGAAGACGTTATTACCATTAATGATTTTCGTGATAATTTTAATATCCCTGAACGTTATAAAAACCTTAAAAAACTCAAATGCTACCCCTATTCTACCGTTGAATGCACTTGCTTGAATGGCACTAACATCACCTATAAGCCCGAAAATATCCAAAGCGATAATCTGGTTATTAGAGAGGTGCATAATTACGCGCCCAATGGCGCGCGCTTGAACTTTTACCCGGTTGGGTACAATAAGGCGGGTGCGAGCGAGATTGCTCCTCTTGGTGAAAACAATGGGTTGCCCATTGATAGCGGGGAAATGTTGGACGCCGCGTTTGGCATCAGCAATTTCCCTCAATTTGTGATAGTCAACAATGGCTCCCAGTTGGCAATGGCAAACAGTGCCTACACTCGTTCCTACAGTCAACAGTCCGCTGACTGGGCGTACCAAAAAGCGCAGATGGGCATCAGCCAGTCTCTTGCGGCTACGGCCATGCAAAACCAGTACAATACCCAAGCCAACAAACTCGCTATCGGCAACCGCAACGCCAATAACGCGATACAGGCAACCTCGCTTAACACCAGTCTGGACAACACGACGTATATCAACAATCAGCGAGCTGACCTCGCACAGCTGAATAACGTGGTTAACGGCGTGATCGGAGTGGCGGGCAACGCCGCTTCGGGCAATGTCGGGGGCGCGGTGTCGGCATTGGGCGGTACTGTCATGAATGGTGTCAACACTGAAGCGAACCGCAGTATCAACAATACCGCCGCCCAACTTTCCACGGCGAACTCGCTGAGTACCAACGCGGCCACAACAAGTCAGGCCAACACATACGGCTCTCAGACTACAGCGCTTTCAAACCAGTTGGCCCAGAATATGGCGGATATGAACGCGGATTACGCGCAACGTTCCGCGTTCGGAGACTATCAAAACACCATTGCGGGTATCAATGCACAGGTACAGCAGATGCAATTAACACCCCCGACCACATCCGGCGCTATCGGCGGAGACGGTTTTAACCTCGCGAACGGTATTGTCGGGGTGTTGGTTCGATTTAAGACGTGCGCACCCTCGGCTCTGCGGAGCGTCGGAGAGTATATGTTGCGTTACGGGTATTTTATCCAGCGTTTCATCACGCCGCCGCAATCGCTGGAATGTATGACAAAATTCACCTACTGGCAAATGCAGGAGTGTTACGTGCGAGGTGATTTGCCCGAGCAGTATCGGCAGACCATTAAAGGCGTGTTCGAGTCTGGGGCTACTGTATGGACCAACCCGGATGATATCGGCGTGACCGATTGGGCAGATAACGACCCATTGCCGGGCATCTCATTCTAGTGCTATACTAGAGGCATGTCTAGGTCGAGGAAAAATCAGAATCGTAGGGGCGGCGCGTTACATCCGCGTGGCAATTACGCCAAGGCACGCGCCGCCAGCCTTGACGCAATGTACTACCATCTGCTGACTGAACTGGCATTGAACCGGTTCAGCTGGCGGGGACTGCCGCCAACCGTAGATGAACGATGGTTGGAAATGTGTCTCTGCGAATACGGGTGCGCGCTCTTCTTCGAAGACAAACGCATAGGTCGGTTCCTCGTCACGCAAGCCGGTTATCAAGGCCGATTGAACGTGTATAACAATCCGACGTGCTTTGAGCCGGTGGGAGTCAACTACCATTACAAGCAACTCAAGGCGGGCCGAGAGTGCATCCCTATTTGGGACAATCGTATGCGCATGAGTTTCAAAGATATCTTATGGCAGTATGCGAGACGCCTCGCCGACATTGACAAGGCATATGACGTGAACTTGGAGAGCCTGAAACTGCCGACCATCATCACCGCCGACCCGCGCACCAAGCTCACCGTACAGAACATGTTACAACAGCGGCAGGATGGGCAGGATTATATCATCGGCTACGACTCACTCGACCCCGGTAGCATGTTCCAACCGTGGCCCAACACCACCCCCTATCTGCTGGACAAGTTCGTCCAACAGAAAACGCAGGTGACTAATGAGGTGTTGGGATATCTCGGCATTCAATCGTCCGGGACGGAAAAAAAAGAGCGGCTCATTTCCGACGAAGTGGCGCAAGCCAATGAAAAGGTGGACGTGTTCCGCCTGAGTTTTCTCAAGGCCCGGCAGACGGCGGCGACGGAAATTAACCGGTTGTGGCCGCAATTGAACGTGTGGGTGGAGTATGCGGACGCGCAAAGCTCCGGCGTACCCAACGCGCTGGATTCGAGCGCCAGCGGTACGACGGATATTGATATGCCCGCCTCGTATGACGCGGGTGTCGGAGGTGTATTGTAATAATGACTCGTGACGTGATGGTAGGACTTGTATACGAAATGTATGAAGTCGCCAATAAGATCAGTAGGGCTGAAAAGGCCCCGGATGAACATGCAAACGGGAGCTTGCCCATGTCCGGCCATGCTGCGGAGCTGCTGGAAAAACAAGTTGTTGCAATGAAAACATATCATGATATCGTTGCCGCACGTATTAGCCACCAAACGAGGGGGGCCACGTATGGTACAGAGTTTTAGTGCCTATGGGATGTCGACGCCGGGGGAGTATACCGAAACCCTCGGTAATCTTATTTCACTCGGATATGATACTGATGATAAGCTGCATCTTAGCGCCGACTATTACGCGATTTACAGCGAATCTCACCGCGCGGAGTTGAATGAAAAAATCGTCCGCCATTACGCGCTTAGGGAGATTGGTCAGGAAACCGCCCAGCAGTTCATTTTTTACTTGGGGATGACGATGGCGGAAATCATGCCATATTTTAATGAGCGCTACAGGACGCTGGCGTTGAAATATGATCCATTGAACACGATGGAAATGGTCAGTGAAAGCCTGTCCAATACTGTAGCCCAGTCCAGTGGCAAAACCAGCGCCTCTCAGGATAGTGCAACCCGAAGCTCCTCGGACGGCACCAGTTCAAGTAACACCAAGTCCCAGTCTTACGACTCGGAAGTGCCCGCAACCGGCGTGCAAGGTGATTTTGCCCGATACGCGACTCATGCCAATCAGGCGCAAGCGGATACGGACGGCAGTAGCCATAGCACGCAAGACACCTCTTCTCAGTCCCATAGCACATCCAGCACGGAATGGCAGCACGACGCTACAGATGGGAGCACCAAATCCCACACGTCGGGCCGCTCCCAGTCCGCCATGAGCCTGATACAGGAGTACCGACAGGCGATTATCAATGTGGATATGGAAATTGTGCGGAGCCTCGAACCGTGTTTCATGCAGGTGTGGGGCTCGTATGATACTATTTTCAGTAACTGCCATAACTATGGAGAATGGGAGTAATCATGTCCGTCAACGCCCTTATGCCACGCGCCTATCCACCGGCGCGTATTCCCACGTCGGTTCCTTTCACCTATCGGGACGGGTTGACCACACTCCAATTGATTGAGTGCATCCGATGCAATCTGGATGGCTTGCAGTCCGACTTCAACTCACTCGTCGAGCAGGTGAACCAGTCGATTACGGACAATAACGCCGCCGTCCAGCAAATTGCCGATAACCTCGTTAAGCAAATGGCCATCCTGCGTGAGGAACTCATACGGCTTATCGAGCAATCGCAGTCCACCGGTCTGGCGTGGTCTCCAGTATACGGCAGACAAGACGCTCTGCAAACGGTGCTTGACGGCATGTATGACAATACGCGCAATCACGCCCTATTCTGGAGTGATTACGACGGCATGGGGCTACAGGCATTCACATATGACGCGCTGGGGTTGACGGCCCGCGATTATGATTTACGAGCCACCGCCGTGGATAATTGCGTTCCCGGCGATTTTCCGGGACGTTCGCAATTCCCCTACGGTAAGAACATCCCCGAGGGAGACCCCGCTGATGTTTACCTTACCCAAGACAGAGCGGACGCCAAGTATGTCCGGCGCAACCCGACGGCAGCCAATTTCGATGCCACGGGGGAGCGGGCATGACTGCCGGCACGCCGGCTGCCGGAGAATGGAGGGGGTGGAAATTTATTGTAACGCTCCGGCGATAACAACAACACCATTCGAATCACCCGGTAGAATCATTGTCAAGGAGGTATCATAATGTCTAGTATCAACAAAACCCCGCACTATAATCTCAGCCAGTTTGGCGACAGCCCGGACGATAAGCCATCGTGGCGCGGTGACTACACCGGCGACATGAGCAAAATCGATTCACAGATGTACCGCAACGAAACGGACGCGACCACCGCCACGTCCACCGCCAATACGGCCAAGAACACTGCCGATAATGCCCTTGAGCTGGCGCAAACCAATAAGGGTGATATTGCTGTTCAGGAGTCCTATTTTACCGCGCTCGGCGTGACCTCAGAGCCGACCGCGCAAGCATTGATGTCCACCATTAACGGTAAGGCGGAAAATACCGCGTTGACGGCATTGCAGGGCACGGTGTCCTCTCTGTCCGGCAGGGTTGACGGCAAGGCCGACGCTTCACAGGTGTATACCAAGGCGCAGGCTGACACTACGTTTATCAAGCAGGGTGGATATTCGGGTACCGCGCAAGAGTTGAACTCCGCTATTGACGGAGTGTCGTCAAGTTTTGAGCAATTCAAGGAGAATGGTCAAGCGCCGACTAGCATCGGTACACGAACGCAAACGAACTACTCCGGGCTTGAGGTTGCGTTCTCGGCCTATTATTCGCCGCTGACGCATCTCGTCGTGGTTCGCGGCGGTCTTCATGGCACAACCACGGCAACTCTGGCGGCGAGTGCACATCAACTTGGCACGATTGACCAAACGTATGCACCCGTAAATTACGATTTTCAAGCAATTTGCGATTACAATTTTGGCAATTCCGGCGACGGCGCAAGGTTGGAGGTCAAGAAGAACGGGACGGTCCAATTCCGAAACTGGGCGCAGGTTAAGAGTGGTCAGCCAGTCGATTCTGACGCCTGTGTGGCCTACTACGTTCTACCAAAGTGATGTAATCGTATTGGAAATCCTCATGTTCCACACGAACCATACCCCGCTCGATACGCCGGGCGGGGTATACTAATATCATGGTAGACGTACAGGCATGGTTAGAGCGTACTCAAGACCAGTATTGGGATATGGATGGGGTTTATGGTGCCCAGTGTTGGGACTTGTGGGCTAAGTATTGCATGGATAATTACAATTTGTCGTTAGGCGATTGCATCACCCCAACAGGTTACGCGGAAGGTAATTACACCATGTTCCCCACCACGTCCGCCGTGGGGCGTGTTTTCGAGAAAAAGGACGCCAACTATACGCCCGGCATGGGGGATGTCGTGTTTTGGAGGTTCGGCAGTCAAAACTACCCCGGCAGCCACGTAGCCATCGTATGGGGTGGTATCCAAGGCGACAATATCGACGTGCTGACCCAAAATCCGACGCCAGCCGTGCATCAAACCCTCCCGCTCGCAAAAGGGTCACAGCTTCTCGGTTATCTGCATCCTACGGCATTGCCGGAACCGCCGGAATCCGGCGATAACCCGACGGGCGGGAATAATCCGGGCGTAGACGTGGACGGCGACATCTCCGCGTGGATTCAATTGCAAGGCGATAATCTCGTATACCACAGTGGCTGGGGCACGACATCATCCCAAGCCATTTTCTATAAATCGAGCGCCCAGACGTGGGTATATCGCGGCGGTACGGGTCAGCCGGACGCCGATCATGGTCAGGGGACGCCAAGCGTGGGCGACGGGAAAAGCTCATACGCGCTCTATGTCATCGGTACCGTTGAATCATCATTGCGCTGGGATGCTGTTGAACCAAACAATCAAGGTATCGGAATCGCACAATGGAGTTTTGGACGCCGCCTGCAGGTCTTGAATGCAATGAAGGCGGTGGACGCTGTAGGGTATGAGGCGTTTGCCGCCGCCGCGCCGGGTATCGCCGCGCTTATGGGATCGGGCGGCACGTTCGACAGGGCGATGACCGTCAGTGAAGTTGCGGCATTCCAGACGTGGGCGCGGCGCACGGAATCACGGCAGGGCCAGCGTAATCAGTTCGCTGAGGATTACGAGAGCTATCCGCAGACGTATGATGACGCGAAAATGCAAATACTGTGGACAAGCGCTTATCACCAAAGCCCGGCGGGCGCGTTGAACGTGCCTCACTCTTCGACACTCGCCCAACTGTATGATAATATCCTCAGCACCCCCCCGTTCGGGCCATACGGGACGCGCTATAATACCGTCTATTCGCTATTGAATGTGTGGGACGGCACCAGTGCGCCGCCGAACTTCTGATGCAATGACAGACCGGCAGATATCTACCGGTCTGTCACTGTTGTATGGTAAAATGGATATTATGGAGAAACTGCTAGGGGAATGGGATTATTACGATTATGGGCGCGTATTATCCTATCACGCGCCTTGGATGTTCGTAATCGGCGCTCGCGGCCTCGGCAAAACCTACGGGGCCAAAAAACTGGTCATTGGCGACTGGATAAAAAAACGCTGGCAATTCATCTATCTACGCAGGACGGCGGAGGAACAGAAAAACAAGGGCACATGGTTTGCGGATATCGCGGAGCAATACCCGGAGTTGGAGTTTCGCGTGTCCGGCAATCAGGCTGAATGTCACTGGCTGGATGACAGGGACGCCACCACGGACAAGCACGGCAAGACGCGCCCCACATGGCATATCATGGGGTACTTCATTGCCCTCAGTCAGGCAGGACAAGTGAAATCAGTCGCCTACCCCAAGGTACGAACCATTATTTTCGATGAGATTTTCCCCGACAACATGCGGTATTTGGGCGGTGAAGTAACCGCACTCGAAGAATTCTATAATACGGTTGACCGGTGGAATGATAGGGTTCGAATCATCATGTGCAGTAACGCGGTGACATTGGCCAACCCGTATTTCAGCGCGTTCAATATCAATCTTAAACCGCAACTGGACAATCACACGCAATACCAACGATATTGCAACGGGTTTATCATGGTGGAACTGGCCGATTACGGAGGGTTCAGCGCCAAGGTGGCCACCTCGAAATTCGGGCAGTTCCTGCGCGAATATGACGAAAATTATGCGAATTATGCGATCAATAATGATTTCAGGGATAACGCCAATACTCTCATCAGTGATTTCAGCAACGCCGGTTATGTGTTCACGCTAAGAACCACTGAATACGGTATTTTTAACATATATCAGCAATTAAGCGATACTGACGAAGTACTATATATCATTACCAAAAAACAGCCGAAAATCACCCGTGATTTTACGTTTGATTACCGACTGGTCAATAATGATTGCATCATGCTCAAACGTTCAGACGACGTGACGCAGAAAATATTAAGCGCCTATCGCGTCGGACGATTACGTTTTGAAACACCGCAAATCAAAGCGGAGTTCAGTATGATACTTGGCGGCTTGTTGCAACAATCTGGCATAAGAAAGTGAGGAGATATTCATGTCGATTCATGAGTTAATCGTTATCGGCATTGTGTTTCTATTGGTGTCAATCGACTATATTACCGGCGTGGTCAACGCGATTATGCACGGCGAATTATCCAGTGGGAAAATGCGGCAGGGCCTCGGACATAAATTCGCCTACCTTGCTATAATCTGCGTGGCGTTAATCGTAGAATACGGTTCGGATTACATCAATCTTGGAATCAGACTACCGGTATTCATCCCGGTTTGCGCAGGCATCTGCCTGATTGAGATTACCTCGATCATGGAGAATTGCGTAAAAATCAACCCCGAGTTAAGCGGCTCCGGTATTCTCAACGTTTTTAACATCGATAAGAAGGAAAACGATGGTGAAAAAAATTAAAGCAACCGCCTATAGCGTAACTGCCGCAATCACCACACTGCTACTGACATTCGCGCCAACCGCAAGCGCGGCAGACATGATAGACGTATCCAGTTGGCAAACCGGAATCAACGTCACCACCACCGGCGCGCAAATCGTTGTCGCCAAAGCCACCGAAGGTACCGGATACGTCAACCCCGATTGCGACCGCGTAGTGCAAGACGCCTTGACAGCAGGGCAAGGCGTCGGCGTCTACCATTTCGCGCACACGGAAAACAGCGCCGTCAGTGAAGCCAATTACTTCATCAACAACACACGCGGATACATCGGCAAAGGCATCGTACCCATACTCGACTGGGAGCCGAACGCCACATGGGACACTAATTGGGCGCTCACATGGCTCCAGACCGTGGAAGCCTCATGGGGCACCAAGCCAATTATCTACATGAACCAGTATACGGAAAACTCCAACGACTGGTCAGCGGTCGTTGCTGGAAATTACGGTCTATGGATCGCCGCATACACGCTAGGCTATACGCCAATCTACGGATTCAACCCACCGACAATCCAACCCACACTACATAACTGGCCATTCACCGTCGCATGGCAATACACCAGCAACGGCCATGTCAACGGATGGGCCGGAGGAATTGACCTAAGCGTAGTCTACGGCGACCTCAACACATGGCATGCATACGCAGGTAGCGGACAAGCCACACCCAAGCCCACACCGCAACCCGCACCACAACCCGCACCACAACCCAGCACGCCGAACACCCCATGTGACACTAATTGCGTTACCATCCAAAGCGGCCAGTACGTTTCAATGTTCTGGACCGACTGGTGGAACGTGACCGTACCCAGCGGCAACCCGTCAATCGTATACCCCGGTGACAGGGTATGCCACAACGGCAACAGCAACACCGCAACAACGTCGCGCACATACGTGATACAATCAGGCGACACACTCAGCGACATTGCCGCCCGGCTCGGCGTCAACATATACAACATCACCGGATACAGCTCAGGTAACATGAACCTCATCTACCCCGGAGAAATCCTATACTACTAACCTCCCAGCATAAATAAGCCCCGCAAAATGCGGGGCTTATTTGTTACGCGACACTCATTTAAACAATTATGTCAGTCACCATACAAAATCATAAATTGAGACAACATATGAACAAACGCCATTTTCAACGCCACAACATATGAAATCAAAATCACAATCATCATGGTATAATTCAAGAGCCTTAGTAAGAGCCGATTTAAACGTGACCACACCGCCATCAATCCCCTTATGAGCCGCAACAGCTAGCCTAAAACCATCAATATCGACCTCATATAAATTACCCGGTTCAATCTCAGTCACATAGGCCTTAACTTTAAACATTCTCAACCACCATCCTTTCCCTATTCACTGGCTGACAATTAACATAATACCACACCACAAACA
>ENA-OPFI01000528-OPFI01000528.1-human-gut-metagenome-genome-assembly--contig:-NODE-528-length-16819-cov-1.707468_pt1 | contig 16819 bp, 13 predicted proteins | sample MGYA00241308_ERZ501550 | MGnify/ENA primary metagenome ERZ501550 (study PRJEB25962, sample SAMEA2042433) | human gut metagenome | biome: human gut; feature: human-associated habitat; material: faeces...
GATAGTGCTCGTTGCCGGTGATGGCACCGCTCTCCAATGCTGCTGCCACGGTAAAAGGCTTCGCCGTGGATCCCGGCTCGTAGGTGGTGGAGATACAGTAGTTCTTCCACAGGTAGTTCAGATTATCCAATAGCTGCTCATCTGTCAGGGCATCGATATCTTCCTGGGTAAAATAGGTATCTGTCTTCGTCAGTACCTGGTAACCGTTGGCATTGGTCACCATCTCGATCTTACGGGATCCCAAAAGGGCGTCCGTATTCCTGGTATCGTTCAGGTCATAGGTAGGATAGCTGGCCATGGCCAAAATATTGCCGGTATTGACTTCCATGATGATGCAGCCCACATTTTCCGCACCGTTACCGGGATGTACCGCATCCTTATGCTCCTCGTTAAACTGCTTCAGATATTTCTCTACAATGCCCTGAATATTGGCATCAATGGTACTGTGTATCGTGTTGCCGTCCACTGCCGGCTTGATCGTACGCTCCAGGTTGGCATCGTCATTCAGATAGCCGTATTCTCTTCCGGTGGTTCCGTTCAGAACATCATTGTAATACTCTTCCAGACCGTACTGTCCTTCATTGTCCGCTCTGGAAAATCCGATCACATCTGCCGCCAGAGAACCGTTGGGATAGACTCTCTTATATTCCTCTTCAAACCAGACACCACGGATCTTGCTGTTCTCCAGTGCTGCCGCCTGGAATCCGCTGATCTGGTCATAAGTCATCCTCCGAAGAGGCACATACCAGGAAGATTCGGGGTGAGACGTTACATACTGCCGCACTGCCGTCATGTCCAGATCCGGAAAATTTGCACCCAATGCTTCCATGGTGGGTTCCAGATAATCCTCCCGATCCAGCATTACCCTGGCATCGATGACCAGATTATATACTTTCTCGCTGACCGCCAGCTTGGTTCCTTTGGCGTCCACAATATCGCCGCGCCGGAAAGGTAATGTTATGGAATCATATTTCTGCTGAGACAGCACCTGTTTCTCGTAAGCTGCACCATCTGCTTTCACGATCCATGTAAGACGCACCGATAAAAGAATAAATGCCAAAATGATCAGTGCATAAAGACACAGGAGCTTTTTCTGCATTTTTACGGAAAATTTTTTAGGTTTCTGTTCTTTCACACTTCGGGCCTCCCGGGCTTAGTTCTGACTGTTATCAGCCTGACGCATGTAGTCATTGCTGTTGCTCTCATAAGGGATTACCTGTCCCTCGGTTGCATAGGTCATTCCCAGTTCGCCGATGGCAATCCTCTTGATCTCTTCCAGGTTGATATTACTGGTAATGCGACTGTATTCTTCATCATTTGCCAGCTTCAGAGAGTTCAACTCGCTCTCCATTCTGGATACTTCCGTGATCCTGGCAGTCAGTTCTGACTGCATCTGAATATAGTTCACCAGAAAAAATGCACATGCCACCAGTGCCACCATCAGAAAAGTCACATAGCCGATGCTCATATGTCTTGCTTTTTCTCTGTTTTTTCTCGTCTCGTGAGACAGCTGTCTCCGGGGCTCTTCCATCTGCCTGCGGATCTGTAAGTCTCTCGCTGTATTATCATATATGTATGGGGTATTACTTCTTCTCTGTGCCATACTTTATTCCCACTTTCACTGATGAAATATTTAAAATTCTTTATTTCTTTTCAAACACGCGTAACTTCGCGCTCTTGGATCTGCTGTTTACTTCCAGTTCTTCCGCACCGGGCAGAATCGGTTTTCTGGTGATCACCTTTCCCTTGGAGACCTTACCGCATACACACACCGGAAATTCCGGAGGACAGGTACAGGGATTTTCATTCCTGCGGAACGCATTTTTCACAATCCGGTCTTCCAGAGAATGGAAGGTGATGATGCAGAACCTCCCACCGGGATGCAACAGATCGATCAATTCGTCCAGTGCCTTTTTCAGTACTTCCAGTTCCTGATTGCACTCAATGCGGATCGCCTGGAATGTCTGCTTGGAGGGATGTCCGTTCTGCCGCATCTTCGCCGGAACTGCAGCTTTGATGATCTCGTTTAATTCAAAGGTAGTCTCAATGGGCTTGTCCGTCCTGTTTTTTACAATATGTTTCGCAATGTTTTTCGCAAACGGATCTTCGCCGTAATCCCGGATGATGTGATACAGCTCCATCTCGGAATAGTTGTTCACAATGTCTCTCGCCGTCAGGGTCTGTCTGCGATCCATCCGCATGTCAAGCGGTGCATCAAATCGGTAAGAAAACCCTCTGTCCTCGGTATCTAACTGGTAGGAAGAGACTCCCAGATCCAGCACGATGCCGTCCACACCGGTGACTCCATATTCTCTGAGTGCCTCCACCGCATTCACGTAATTGTTGCGGATCACGGTCACTTTATCTCCAAAGCATCGTAATCTCTCCGATGCCGCCGCGATCGCCGCGTCATCCTGATCGATCCCGTAGAAATGTCCGTTCTGTAAGCGGCTGCACACTTCATATGCATGTCCGCCGCCTCCTAAGGTTCCGTCCACATAGATGCCGTCCGGTCTGATATTCAGTTGTTCGATGGTCTCATGCAACATCACAGAATAATGATTAAATTCCACGACGGTCATCCTTTCCTGCTTCTTTTAAATGGTCAGTCCCAGTCCTTCCATGGCACCGGTGATCTCATCCATATCCGCATCGGAATTCATGGCCTCCCACTTATCCTTGCTCCAGATCTCCACGCGGCTGCCGACTCCGACTAACACCACATCTTTTTCCAGTCCGGCGAATTCTCGCAAGTGTGCCGGCAACAGGATTCTTCCCTGCTTGTCCACTTCCACGCTGGCTGCGCCGTAGCCGCACCGGCTAAGAAGAAACGGGCAAATTGTCTTGCTTCCTTATTGATCAGAGGTAATGAGGTCAGCTTCTGTTCAAAAGCGTTCCAGTCATCGCCCGCATACACAAATAAGCAGCCGTCCATTCCCTTGGAAATCACAAATTCCTCGCCCAAAGTCTCTCGGAATTTCGCCGGAATGATCAACCTGCCTTTCGTATCTAACGTATGGTTGTACTCGCTCATAAACATCGCACTCACCACCATTCATCCAAAAGGGGACTGCCACGAAAAAGGAGGTCATTTTTTCAAAAATCTACCACTTTATGGCACTTGCCTCCACTTTCTCCCACTTTTATTATGATTTTATACTAAATTAAGGGATTTTACAAGAGAAATCAAGTAGCTTTTTTCGACGGCGGAATCCAAAAAAGCGCCCTGTCCTACGACAAGAGCGCTCTTTTCCACTATATGTGGTAAAAAAATAAGAGCAAACACAACATCTATGTATTTGCTCTTATTTCGATATTCTTAATAAATTTTTAAAAATTTTTAATTTTTTCCACTTTCGGCTGTTTTTTCAGGTGCATACGTACCACAATGTCCGTCACCACCGCGAAGATCACCATGCACAGAGATAATACCTGCGATACAGCGAGGGTCGTTCCGGGAATAAACAGGGTATCTGTCCGGATACCTTCGATCCAGAATCTGCCAAGACCATAGCCTCCGAAGTACAACAGACAGATCTCGCCCTCGAACTTTTTGTGCTTGCGGTATACCAGCATAATGAGCAGAATCATCAGATTCCACAGACTCTCATAGAGGAATGTGGGATGTACCTGAATGTAATTGGTACCTTCCACAATATGTGCTGCCACATTCTCGGAAATATCCCGGCTGCGCACCGCTTCGATGGGAAGCCGCATTGCCAGGAAATTATCCGTATATTCTCCGAACACTTCACGGTTCATGAAATTGCCCCAACGCCCGATGGCCTGTCCTAAGATCAATCCCGGTACACACAGATCTCCCAGCCGGAAAGGATTGATCTTTTTGATCTTACAATATAAAAACAATGTCAGAAAAGCTCCGATCACACCGCCGTAGATCGCCATACCACCGTTACGGGTATTGAAGATGCTGAGCAGATTATCCTTGTAATAGTCCCAGGCAAAGATCACATAATAGATTCTGGCACCGATCACGGAAAAGATCACGGCATAAATAGCGAAGTCCCAAATAGTATCCGGATTCTCTCCGCTCACCTTTGCCTGGTGCACTGCCATCAGAATTCCCGCCAGTACACCGATACCGATGATCAGACCGTAAAAAGCGATCTCGAAACCGAATACGGTAAAGCTTCTGGGAACATTTTCCAGGTAAATGCCTAAATGGGGAAATGCTATATCTCCTGCATTCATCATAATATTTATATCCTTTCTTAGTATTAACCGGCTTCTTCGCGCTTTGCGCTCTCGAATCCGGCATATCAGACGTTAAATCTGAACAGGATCACATCACCGTCCTGTACGACATAGTCCTTGCCTTCCATGCCGACCAGACCTTTCTCACGTGCAGCTGCCAGAGATCCCTGCTCTAAAAGGTCCTTGTAATTTACAACTTCCGCCTTGATGAAGCCTCTCTCGAAATCGGAGTGAATCTTACCGGCTGCCTGAGGCGCCTTGGTACCGATCTTGATGGTCCATGCTCTGGTCTCATCCTCTCCTGCAGTCAAAAAGCTCATCAGACCTAAGATATGATAGCTTGCCTTGATCAGCTTCTCCAGACCGGATTCCTTCAGTCCCAGATCATCCAGGAACATTGCCTTCTCATCATCATCCAGTTCAGAGATCTCTTCCTCAATCTGTGCGCAGATGACGAATACTTCGCTGTTCTCACTTGCTGCAAACTCTCTGACCTTCGCTACCATCTCATTGGAGGCACCGTCATCTGCCAGATCATCCTCGGATACATTGGCTGCATAGATCACCGGTTTGTAGGTCAGCAGATTGTATTCCTTCAACAGAGACAGCTCGTCCTCATCGGTAACTTCCAGGCTCTTCGCCATCTTGCCGCTCTCCAGATGCTCCTTGATACGCTCTAAGAGTGCCAGCTCCTTGGCATAAGTCTTGTCCATTCTGGCAGCCTTGACTACCTTGGACAGTCTTCTCTCCAGTACTTCCAGATCTGCGAAGATCAACTCTAAGTTAATGGTCTCGATATCCCGCAAAGGATTGACACTACCGTCCACATGGATGACATTGGGATCCTCGAAGCATCTTACCACATGGACAATGGCATCCACCTCACGGATGTTGCTTAAGAACTGGTTCCCCAGTCCCTCACCCTTGGAAGCACCCTTTACCAGGCCTGCGATATCTACAAATTCAATCACAGCAGGGGTCACTTTCTTGGAATGATACATCTCTCCCAGCGCTTTTAATCTGTCATCCGGAACTGTTACCACGCCCACATTGGGGTCGATGGTACAGAAAGGATAGTTAGCGGATTCCGCTCCCGCCTTGGTCAGGGAATTGAAAAGTGTACTCTTTCCCACGTTGGGAAGACCTACGATACCCAGCTTCATGATTTATTTACCGTTCAGACCTAACGACAGGGTCTGCCTTTCTTGTATTTTCTATTCTTTATTTCACTCATAAGTCCATCCGTCTCCGTGCAGAGACAAACGAATCCGAAATAGTATTATAGCATACCTCACACTCTTTGCAAAGTCCTTACTGTTCAAAGTAAGTATTGATTCCGGTGAGAAGCCCTGTGGCTAATTGTTCCAATATCACATCGCTGTGGTCCGAATACGCATTTCCCAGTTCCATATCCACAGAAGGGATCGTGCTGTAGGATGTCTGGGTCAGGTCAATACCCATATGTCCTTTCCCATAAATTGTGGCTCCCTGCTCCCGCAGTCCTTCCACCAGATCCGTTCCCAGGGTATCGTGCTGCTGCCAGTGCGATGCCACCGGCTCCATGTTTTTCAGCGCTTCCGGCACCGAGATATAGAAGCATCCCTTGTCGTAATTTTTGCCGTCACCGCTGTCCCAGTGCAGCGCAATATGGCAGTCCGCGACATTGTTGCAGATCACAGTCCGCGCCACATTGTCTAACTGCACATCCTCACTGTCCCGTAGCATCAGCACATCATAACCGGAGGATAACAGCTTATCCCGCAGGATCTGTGCCATACGTAATGTCACCTCCCGCTCCGGTGTGCCGTCCTGAAACGTCATGCCTCCGGAAACTGCTGCAGCTTCCATTGCTCCCGCCGCCGTACTGCCTCCGGTGACTTTCGCCGAGCCGTCCGGATGACACAGAGTCTTTACTTTACTCCCTCCCACAGTACCATGTCCTGCATTGACACCGATGACGATACCTTTTCGTCCAGATTCCTCCGGTGCCCTGTAGAGTACTGCGGCTCCGGTATTTATCTTAGAATGATCTGCATATTCCCATGTGGAATCCAGGGTAATCTGCTGCAAGTTGGTGTATTCCACCGGTTGCATCTGTGGTGTGACATTTGCCGTTCCCTGTGGTGCCGCACTCTCTGAAACCATAGCTTCTATAATTTCTACATTCTCTATGGTCTCTGTGCTCTCCACGGTTTCTGTGCCCTTCACGGTCTCTGTGTTCTCCACGGTTTCTGTGCTCTTCACGCTTTCCGTACTCCCGGTATTTTCCTGTGTTCCACAGGCAGTCAGGGTGAGCGCCAGCACCATAATGGTTACTCTCACCGCCACCCTGTATTGTTTTCTGTGAAGCATTTGTCTTTTTCTCCTCCGATATGAAAAGAACCACAGCTGTGAACTTACAGCTATGGTTCTTCTGTTCTCTCTTCCTTATTCCGCTCATTTCGGAACACATCCTCTGATTAGCCGCGCAGTTTGAAATGCTCTAACAGTTCGTTCAGAGTAGTAGCAGATGCGGAAAGCTCCTCGCTGGTAGCGGAAGTCTCTTCAGCTGCTGCAGAGTTAGACTGGATAACATCATTGATGTCTCCCACACCCTTTTTGATATTTTTAACGGAAACCGCCTGTTTGTCAGACGCAGTACGGATATTGGCAACCTCCTGGATGATCTGATCCAGCTCAGCCATAACCTCCTGCATAGCATCATTGGTCTCCTTGGTGACCTTATTACCCACCTCTACCTCGTTCATGGACTCTTCGATCAGCTTCTTGGACTCTACTGCGGAATTAGCACTCTCTTCTGCCAGCTGTCTGATCTGATCTGCCACGACTGCAAAGCCTCTTCCTGCCTCTCCGGCACGGGCTGCCTCGATGGAGGCATTTAAGGACAGCAGATTGGTCTGGGATGCGATATTCTCAATATCTGCGATGATCTTTTCAATGTTCTGGGTCGTTGCGTTGATCTTCTTCATGGCATCTACCAGCTCATCCATCTTCTTCTGGCTGTTGGCTGCCTCGATACCTACCTTTTTCGCCTTGTCATGTACAATGTCGGTAGACTTGGTATTCTCCAGTACCTGACTGGTTACTTCGTCTACGGTAGCCACCAGTTCTTCTACGGATGCTGCCTGATGGGTAGCGCCCTCCGCTATATCCTGTGCACTGACTGCCAGCTGATTGCTGCCCGCAGATACCTGCTCGGAGGAATCCTGAATACCGTGCATGGTCTCGCTGACCTTATTTACCATTTCATCCAGCTCATCTAAAACATCTCGGAGGTGTCCGACATATGCTTCCGGGCAGCTGCTGTGAACATCAAAATTACCATCGGAAAATTGCTCTACGATAGTCTGCAGATCTGATACAACCTTTTTCAAAATAGCTGCGGCGGTCTCAAAGCTGTCGGAAAGTCTGCCCAGCTCATCCTCAGATTCATAAGGTACGCCGATCTCAAAATCACCGGATGCGATCTTCTCAGACGCAGTTACCAGGTTCGTGATCGGATCTATCAGCATTTTGGCAAGCATTTTCGACATGGATGCATTAAATATGATAGCTAAAACAAGTAAAACCACAACAACTATACTTCCTATATAGCCTTTTGACCGTATCAATTCCACCACTGCCACCAGTGCAAGCACCACATATAAAATATCCATGATGCGGAACGCAAAAGACAGCTTATTTTTAATTGGTTTGTCTCTTAGTATTTCTTCGAGTTTTTTCATTTGTTTCTGCTCCTTCCGTGAATGAACCTTCCTGTATTTTATTTTAATTTTCCTTATCTGTTTCGTCAAGATGAAGCTTCTTAAAATTATGTAAAAATTAAGTATGGGAAGCCCTGCTCATCTCCAGTAATTTATCTCTCATTTCATTCTCAATGCGCTGTAAATCTTCCTCAGCGCTCTGTCTTCTCGCACGTCCCTCTTCCTGGATCTTCATGACCTCATCCAATGTCGTCATCAGTGTCTGATTGGTACTCTTAAGTGTCTCTATATCCACAATTCCCCGCTCGGATTCCTTCGCTGTCTCCACAGAAGCCACCTTCAGTGCTTCCGCGTTCTTCTTCAACAGTTCATTGGTCATATCCGATACGGCACGCTGTGCCTTGGCGGCATCGGTAGCATGATCCAGACCGATGGCAATGACCATCTGACTCTTCCACAGAGGGATCGTATTCACTAACGTCGACTGGATCTTCTCGGACATGGCGATGTCATTGGACTGGATCAGACGAATCTGGGGTGCCATCTGCAGGGAAATGGCTCTGGTCAGCTCCAGATCATAGATCTTCTTCTCAAACCGCTCACACATTGCCGCGAAATCTTTCGCTGCCTGTGTGTCCTCCGGAAGTCCACTCTTCTGTGCCTTCTCTAAAAGCTCCGGAAGCTCTACACTTTTTGCCTGCGCCAGCTTCTTTTTACCTGCCAGGATGTACATGGACAGTTCCTTGAAGTAATTCAGGTTCAGCTGGTACAGCTTGTCCAACACAGCCACATCCTTTAACAGCACTACCTGATGACTCTCCATGGCATCACAGATCTTTGTGATATTGACTTCCGCCTTATCGTACTTTGCTTTCAGATTGCTCAGCTTGTCTCCGCTTTTTTTGAACAGTCCGAAAAATCCCTTATCTTCCTCGGTGTCGAAATCCTTTAACTGTGCCACCACGCCGGTTAACAGATTTCCAACTTCTCCCATATCCTTGGTCCGGACATTACTAAGCGCCGTCTCTGAGAAATCGGCGATCTTCTTCTGGCTTCCGGCTCCGTACTGTAACACCGCCTGGGTATTGGTCAGGTCGATCTGTGCTGCAAAATCATCCACCTGTTTCTGTTCTTCCGGTGTCAGTTCCATCTCGGGAACCGCCTGCTCTTCCACCAACTCCTCCGGCTTCTTCTCCACGATCTCTGCCTTTGCCTCCGCAAAAGGATCCAGTGTAAGAGTCGGTGCTTCTTTTGTTGCTGCGTCTAAATCCATATTCATATTGATACCCCCATTTTTTACAATTGCATCATTTATTATTTACTGTTTTTCCATTACAAAATCGGATTCCGTCAGACCTTCCTTTGCCAGCATGGCCTGTAATACCTGCGCATCCGCCGATGCGTCAAAGGCGGCATCCTGAAACAGATTGTTTAACAATGTCACAAATGCCTGATTGATCATGTCCAGTGTCTTCCCGATCTCTTTCTTGGCCTCGAGAATTCCTCTCCCGGACTGCTGACCTCGTCAAATTCCGCATACTGCTCCACCAGTTTTAAAGTAGTGGGCAGATAATAATCCATTAATTTATGCATTCTGTGCATCTGCTCCGGGTGCTCCTGCACTCTGTCGAAGATCTCCTTCAGCAGATTCTCCAGGCGGTACAGCTTCTCGGAGATTGCCACCTCTTCGATCCGGTCGTTCAGATCCCGCAGATGTCGGATGCATTCCATCCCCTCTGCCACCATACTGTGGAGTTCCTGCTCTCTCTCCGTCTGTGTAGCGTCCTGTGTTGTTCCTTTGTCCGGCATCTGTTTTGCCTGCTCCTCTGATTTTTTCTGTTCCAGATAAGCCTTTTCTGTCTCCAGATATTGATGATAGATCACATCATTTAACATAAAACAGGTCTCTTTGTCATCCAGATGCCCCTCAGGGAACATTCCGGCTTTTAACATTTTGCGCAGATCCTTTTTTACATAGCGGACGCTTTTGCCTGTATAACGCGCCATCTCCGTGATCACACCGTACATCTTGGTACCGCACAGTTCCAGATATTTCTCCGCACGCTGTAATCTCCTGCGCTGTCCGTTGCCATAGGCGATCATCTCCAAAAATACCAAAGAAAGTACTCCCGGAAGGATCGCCGCACTTATACTTGCTGCACTAAAAGCGGCCAGAAGAAGCTGTACCAAAAGTCCCAGCCCGGAAAAGCCTAGTCCGATGCCTCCGAACACGGTGCACAAAGTTCCGGACACGCTTCCCTTTTTCTCCATTTTTACCAAAGAAGTCATCTCCAAAGCCGTAGTCTTTCTGGGTGTCCAGACACCGGCCTGATTTCCAGAACGGTTCTGCGCCGCCTGTGCCTTACGCTGTTCTTCCCATTGTTTTTCCCGTTCTTTTCGCTGTCTGTGCCACTCCTCATTCTGTCTGCGGTGTTCCTCCCGCTGTCTTTCCCGTTCTTCACGCTCCGCCTGGATCTGCTCTTCGGACTTCTCTTCTTCCCGCTTTTTATCCTGCCAGCTGCGCTGGGAATTCCAGACCCTTTTCTCCGCGGCTTCCCTGGACAGATTCGCCTGAAAATCCGCTTCCCGCAGAGCATCGTTGACTGTATCGCTCACTAACGTATTCAGTGCCCGGAAATCTCCGGTCTTCATGGCTTCGGCGATGGTTTCTTTAAATTTTTCCCCAAGATGATTCTGCACTTCACTCATAATTAATATTTTCTCTGACTTTTCAGTTCCTCATAGAGCAGACAATAATTCTCGTAACGTGTCCGCGAGATCTCCCCTTCCGCCACGGCATCTTTCACGCCGCAGACCGGTTCTGAGATATGAGAACATCCTCCGAATCTGCAATATTTTTCAAACGGAACAAATTCGGGATAATATCCCGCCAGCTGCTCTTTTTCCAGTCCGAACAGTCCCAGGGAGCTGAACCCCGGAGTATCCAGAATGTAAGTATCCGGTGCAATGGAGATCAGTTCGGAATGCCTGGTGGTATGTTTTCCACGCTCGATCTTCTCACTGATGGAACCGGTCTCCATCACGATACCCGACTGTAAACAGTTGACCAGCGAAGACTTGCCGACGCCGCTGGGCCCCGCCACCGTGGTGGTCTTGCCCCGAAGCAGGTCTTTTAATCTGTCGATGCCTTCCTTTTCCCTGGCACTGACAGTAATGGTCTGAAATCCCGCCTGTTCATAGATGGAACGATAATCCTCTTTTTTCCCCTCTGCATCAATGTCCTGCTTGTTAAAACAGATGATGCAGGGAATGTCCTGTTGCTGCATCATGATCAGAAAACGATCCAACAGGTTAAAATTGGGCTGTGGCTTACAGATGGCAAAAATCACCAGTGCCTGATCCACATTGGCAACCGCCGGACGGATCAGTTCGCTGTGCCTGGGAAGCAGTTCTGTGATATTTCCCTTTTTCTGTGCTTCATCTATGACTTCCATCTCCACATCGTCCCCGACCAATGGTTTCCTGTGGTCCTTACGGAAGACACCTTTTGCCTTGCATTCATAGATTCCGTCCGCACTATGCAGAGCATCCCCTGCATGGACATAATAGAAGCCGGCAATTCCTTTTATAATCTTGCCCTTCATAGTTCCTGCCTTTGTCTTATTCCTTCACGAATTCCACTCTTCGGGTAAAGGTCTTGTTCTCTGTGGTGCCGGGAACGACAACATCCCCCTCTGTTGTGGTGCTTGCCGATGTCACCTGGTAGGTCATGGTGAGGGTACCGCCGGAGGAGGCGATGCCGTTGATATTGGTCGCTACCGGGAAGGTGGTAACCTTCGTATCCATCAGTACCGTACCGTCATCCGCCACCAGGGTGATGCCGACTTCCATTCCCGATACATACTGGGGTGCCTCGGAAGTCGTCGGTGCCACAATGCTGACATTGCACTTATAAGTCACCTTCTGTGCGCCCTGGCTCACCTTAATATCAATGGAGGTTCCCTGATCCACATAGGAACCATGGGAATAGCTCTGATAGCAGATCATGCCCTCTCCCACTTCATCGCTGTAAATATGGGTCACACTGCCTACTGTCAGTCCGGCCTCGATTGCTTCCACCGTACCATCCTGCTCTGACAGTCCGATCAGGTTCGGCACGCGGATCTTCGTATCTTCCTTTCCCAGGCTTACGGTAACGGTGATCACACTGCCTTTCGGCGCCTTATTTCCATCTGCGGGAGTCTGGGCGATCACGCGTCCTGCTTCTATGGTGTCGGAATAATCCTCTGTCTTATTGACCAAAAAGCCCTTGCTTACCAGCTGTGTATTCGCCTCGTCAAAAGTAAGTCCCACCACATTCGGAACTTCTACGCCCTGGGTTCCGGCGCTTGCCGTAAGTGTTACCTTGCTGCCCTTGTCAATCTGGGCACCCTCGCTGACGTCGGTACTGATCACCACACCTTCTGCCACGGAATCAGATTCCTCATATACAACTTCCGTCAGAATTCCCAGTCCGGTCAGTGTATTTCTCGCATCATCCACATTCATGCCCTTCACATCCGGCATGGCGACTTTCTCTGCCTCTTCTTTGGTTTCCTCCGTAGTGATGATCGGGCCGGAAGGATTATTGCCTTCGTTCTTTTTCCCGCCGAAGATCTTCACCGCCAGTACGATCAGTATAATACAGATCACCACTCCCGCAACGATTGCCAGAACCGTTGTCACGCGTTCCATCTTGGGATCGTAATCATAATCATCCTCTCCCTCTGCCTCTTCATCATTCTCATACATGGCTTCTGTATCGGAACGTAGGCGCATCGTCTCATCATGATCCTGTTCTTCATACTCCCGGCCACTCTGATACGGAACTTTTCTCTTGATCTGTGCCATATCTTCATCCGAGATCATTCGGGTGCCGCCTTCCATATCCGGATCCTTGTTCACGACAAAGTCCTCCTCCGGATTGATCAGGGACTGCTTCAGGTCTGCAATCAGTTCTGCCATGTTCTGATATCTGCGGTCCGGTGATTTCTGACAACACTTTAATACAATACTTGCAACGCTGGAAGGGATCTCCGGCACGAATTCCTTGGGAGAAGGCATTTCTTCCTGAATATGCTTGATGGCGATCGCTACCGTCGTCTCCCCATTGAAGGGGACTCTTCCCGTAAGCATTTCGAACATGGTGATGCCCAGTGAATAGATATCACTCTTCTCATCACTGTAACCGCCTCTGGCCTGTTCCGGAGACGTATAGTGTACACTTCCCATTACATTGGAAGTGATCGTATTGCTGGTCGCTGCCTTGGCAATACCGAAATCCGTGACTTTTACTTTGCCGTCTTTGGAAATAATGATATTCTGCGGTTTGATATCCCGGTGAATAATATGATTATTATGTGCTGCCTCAATGCCCATACTCACCTGGATGGCAATGCTTACTGCTTCCTTGTAAGACAGACGGGCCTTTTTCTCAATGTACTTTTTGAGGGTAATGCCCTCCACCAGTTCCATTACAATATAGTAGATTCCGTTTTCTTCCCCTACATCATAGACATTTACGATATTGGGATGCATCAGTCCTGCTGCCGCCTGGGCCTCAATACGGAATTTGGATACAAAATTAGCATTCTCGCTGAATTCCTGCTTCAATACCTTGATCGCCACATATCGGTTCAACTTATGACATTTTGCTTTATAGACATCTGACATACCGCCGGTTCCGCTTTTCTCCAGGATCTCATAGCGATCGCCGATCATCATTCCTATTTTGATCATTATTGCTCTCCATTCTTATATAACCTAAGTAACTAAGAGTATTATCTGTCTTATGCGCACGGCTCAATAAGGATAACACTGATATTGTCTCTGCCGCCGTTTGCATTGGCTGCCTCTACCAGACGCTCTGCTTTCTCCACAAGATCTCTTGCACCACTGATGATCATGCGGATCTCTTCATCTTCCAGCATATTAGTCAGTCCGTCCGAACACATAAGGACAGTATCGCCTTCCCTGAGTTCTACGGTAAAAAAGTCCGGCTCTACATGATCCTCCGCACCTACCGCTCTGGTAATAATATTCTTGTCAGGATGATTTCTTGCATCCGCACGGTCTAATCCGCCCATGCGTATCATTTCCTCTACAAGAGAATGATCCCTCGTAATCTGCCGTATCTCACGATTCACCACATAAAGTCTGCTATCACCCACATTGGCCACCTGTAAAAATCTGCCCATGCAGGATGCCACCACAACCGTCGTTCCCATTCCTTCCAGCTTCTTGTCTTCGTCGGCTCTCCTGCGGATCACCTCATTGGCTTCCTCGATCGCTCTGCGGAAAATCAGCGTGGGATTTTTTTCAAAAGAACTCTGCATCTCAGCCAGCATGGTCTCTACTGTCACTTTGGATGCATAATCTCCCGCATTATGTCCGCCCATACCGTCCGCTACAATAAACACGTTGGGCAGATTTCCCACCGGTTCCTCAGAGGTATAGATATAGTCCTGATTTACTTTTCTTTTCCTTCCGATATCGGTTATGGAAAACGTCTTGAGCACGTCAATTTTCCTCCTGTGAGAGTCCGTCCGGGTTCTGCATCTCCTGTGTATGACGACGCCTTAACTGTCCGCAGGCTCCGTCAATATCCCGGCCCATCTCTCTTCTAATTGTAACATGTATCTTCTTACTTTCAAGTTTATTTTTAAACGCCTGAATATGCCCGGTATCCGACTGCACGAAGTCCCGCTCTTTAATCGGGTTTACCGGAATCAGGTTAATATGACAGCATAAAGGCTTTGCCAGAGCGATCAGCTCTTTGGCATCCTCTTCCGTATCGTTCACACCGCCTACCAGACTGTATTCAAAAGTGATCCGGCGCCCGGTCTGTTCAAAATAATACCTGCAGACTTCCATCAGTTCTTTGATGGAATACCTGTTGGCAATGGGCATCAGTTTTCTTCTTTTTTCATCTGTGGTTGCATGCAGTGACAATGCCAGGGTAATCTGCAGCTTCTCATCTGCCAGCTGTCGCATTCTCGGCACGATTCCGCAGGTGGACACCGTGACATTTCTCTGGCTGATGTTTAATCCATTCTCATCCGTCAGCAGATGCAGAAACTTTAGAATATTATCATAATTGTCCATGGGTTCTCCGGTTCCCATGACTACCACATTGGAGACCCGTTCCTGCGTCAGTCTCTTGATGGCATAGATCTGATCTAACATCTCCGAAGGCGTCAGGTTCCGCTCCAGTCCATCCAGGGTGGACGCACAGAATCTGCAGCCCATCCGACATCCCACCTGGGAAGAAATGCACACACTGTTGCCGTGTTTGTACTGCATCCACACGCTTTCCACCACATTGCCGTCAGACAGTTCAAATAAAAACTTTTTCGTTCCGTCGATCTTCGACTCCTGTATTCTGACAGGCTTTACACAGGTATATTCATACTTTTCCTTGCATTGTTCCCTGAATTTTGCGGAGAGATTGGTCATCTCGTCAAAGCTTCTCGCTAACTTCACATGCATCCACTCATACATCTGTTTTGCCCGGAAAGCTTTCTCTCCCATACTCTCCAGTTCGGTCTTCAGTTCCTCCAGATTCAGGGATTTGATATCTTTTTTACTATCCATGTCTTATATCTCACGTTCTTCTGCGCAGCCTTGCAAAGTAGAATCCGTCGGTCTCATCCGTTCCCGGCAGAAGTTGTCTCTCCTCCTCTAAAACGAACGGGAACTTTTCCGTGATCCATGCTGCCATGTTCTGATTCTCTTCTCTGTTGATAGTGCAGGTGCTGTACAACAACACGCCACCCGGCTTCACATACCGCCATCCGGCTTCCACGATCTGCCTCTGCAGTTCATGGATAGATTTAAGGCCTTCCGGTGTCACATGATATTTAATGTCTCTCTTTTTGCCCATGACACCTAAGCCCGAACAAGGGACATCCATCAACACAACATCCGCAGATGCTTCCCTCTCTGCGTCATAAACCGTGGCATCATGCACTTCCACTTTCACATTGGTTCGGTGCATGCGCTCCAGATTCTCAAGGATCAAAGCCGTCTTATATTCTGACACATCGCGGGATAACACATGTCCCGTCTCTTTCGTATATTCTGCCGCCAGGATCGTCTTGCCTCCCGGTGCCGCACACAGATCCATAACAAAGTCTCCCGGCTTTATTTTTGCTGCTTTTACCGCCAGGGCAGAAGAAGCATCCTGTACAGTGAATTTTCCTTCGGCAAATCCGGGCAGCTCGCTGACGTTTTCCAGATTTTCCGCCAGATATACATAGGGAAGTTCCTTATGTGCGCTTAAGTGGACCCCTGTAGCCTCTATCTTTTTCTTAAGATCCTCACGGTCCGTTTCCGACAATTCCAGGCAAAAACGCAGAGATACCGGATGAATCTTAAGCAGTCCCATGAGAAGTGTTTCCGTTCCCTCCGTGCCGTATACCGGAAGCCACAGATTCACGATCCATTCCGGCATGGAATATTTTACGCTGAAATATTTTACAGGATCCGTAGGATCCGGCAGGGGCATTTTGTCCTTGCTACGGGATATATTTCGCAGGACGGCATTGACAAACCCCTTCAGAGTACGAAAGCCGCGCTTTGCCGCAAGCTTGCAGGCTTCATTGCATACCGCACTGTCCGGCACCGCATCCATATACAGGATCTGATAGGTACTCATGCGGAGCAGACAACGGATCAGAGGCTTCATCTTGCGGACCGGAACGGAAGAAAACCGGTTCAGATAATAATCCAACTCCAGCTGTCTCTCTATGGTACCCTCTGTAACTCTCTTGATAAATGCCTTATCTCTGGGATCCAGGTAATCGTATTTATCCAGCACTGCTTTTATTAATTTATGGGAAAAATCCTGCCCCTTTTCCAGGTCCAGCAGGATCTCCACAATAATCTCTCTTGTATCGGTG
>ENA-OPFI01000536-OPFI01000536.1-human-gut-metagenome-genome-assembly--contig:-NODE-536-length-16733-cov-2.995983_pt1 | contig 16733 bp, 14 predicted proteins | sample MGYA00241308_ERZ501550 | MGnify/ENA primary metagenome ERZ501550 (study PRJEB25962, sample SAMEA2042433) | human gut metagenome | biome: human gut; feature: human-associated habitat; material: faeces...
TGGGCATTCCGGGGGAATCAGTGACCGCCGTGCTCATGGGCGGCCTCATCATCCAGGGGCTCCAGCCGGGCCCGGAGCTTTTCACCAAGTACGCTCCCATGACTTACACCTTCTTTGCGGGGTTCGTCATCGTCCAGTTCTTCATGCTCCTTATCGGCCTAGGCGGATGCCGCATATTTGCCCATATTTCCAAATTGTCCGACGCCGTTCTCATTCCCTGCATCTTTGTCCTCTGCGTTGTCGGCTCCTTTGCCATCAATAACAGCTTTGTCGACGTAGTTATCATGTTCATCTTCGGCATTATGGGCTACCTGATGAGAAAGCTGGGATTAAATACGGCGGCCGTCGTCCTCGCCCTTATTTTAGGACCGATCGGCGAAAGAGGCCTCCGCAGAAGCCTGACTCTTTCGGGCAATGATATCACCATTCTGTTCTCCACTCCCATCTGCTGGGTACTCATCACCCTCTGCATCCTTTCCTCTTTCTCCCCGCTTCTCATGGACTGGCTGAAAAAAGGAAAACAGGCAATCAAAGGAAAATAAAAGAAATACCCCTTCATACATTTCCCACGCAAAAACGGATCCGCGCCATATATGCAGATCCGTTTTACTATGCATTGAAATAATTTCACCCGCAGTTCCGGAAATGCGCCTCTCCTCTGAGAATGGATGAAAAGCCGACAGCCCTTCGTCTCCTTCCATTCAGAATGACATCTTACGGTTTTCCTTACCACGGGTACAGATCCTTCGCTATCGCTTCAGGATGACGCCTTACCATGGGTGCTACTTTATCGGCAGGCCCGAAAGTGGTTAAAATCCCGGCTGTGCCGTCTGTTTAACATCATTCTGAATGGACGCAAGAATGCTTTGTGAGAAAGACAGGAAACGGGACAGTGACACAGAGTGAAGAATCTATGACTATGATGACGCCTTGCCGTCAATACCGCTTTTACACAAGAATCATGGAACCTGCCGCCAGGAGGAGCCCGTAGGTCAGGCGGTTGAACATCTGCTGGTTGATCATGCTGTGGATTTTATTTCCCAGATAGACTGCAATGACGAGAGGAATCACGCCGATGCCCAGAAGTTCAAAAAATTCCGTATTGTACAACCCCTTTTCATAGTCTGTGAACATGAGGACAAGGTTCAGCACGGTCCAGACGGAAGCCACATTGGCACGGAAGGAATTTTTATCCCGGAAGGCCGATGCCAGGTAAACGACCAGGAGCGCGCCGCCGGAAGCAAACATGCCGTGGATGATGCCCGCGCCGAGAAGGACAGGAATGGCAACCCAGACAGGAAGGGATGCACCGGACGGTTTCAGGAGAAGATTTTTAAGCGCCACGCCGACAATGAGAAGTCCGTACACAGGCACAAGAATACGGGCGTCCACAATATTGTAGAGATAAATACCGGCCGCCATGCCGATAAGCATGAAGAGAGTGATGCGTCCCAGTTCTTTTTTATTGATGTACTCTCTGTTTTTAACCATAAGGTATGCGCAGACCAGCCAGCAGATCACATTGATGACCGCTTTGGCCATGTCCGGCCCGTAAAGCAGGATTGTCGGCGGAATAGAGAGCATGACACCGGCAAATCCGGTGAGTGCCTGTACGATATTCGATATGAAGACGGCTGCCATGAAGAGACCCATTTTTATAAATACAGGAAGCCCCATAAGTTCCAAAATAATCACGCTTTCTATATACAAGTAAATTCATATTTATCGATTTCCTTCATTATAGTCTCCCTTTTTCCTTTTGTACAGCTGTTTTCTAAACGGATATCCACGAATGCATTTAAGTCATTTTTGAGCATGTAAATGCGTTTTCGGCATGATTGGTTACATAAATTTTCTCTTTTTTACCTAAGTCATTTAAAATGCATAGATTTTAATCTTAGAAATTGATAATTTATCCTTATTTTACTATAATAATTATGAGTTTTTACGGTAAAGGCCCTAAGCACACTTTTCTGAGTGCAAGAAAAGCGGAACGGACTGCCTTTATCAGGGACTGCCATAATGTCCGCTTATGACATCCATTTATCCCATAACAGGAATCAAAGGAGGATTCTATGAAAAAAAGATTGCTTTTAGCTTCTCTGTCAGCAGCTGCCTTCGGCGGCATTCTTTCTGTAAGCGCTGCCGATACGCCTGTGTACACACTTGATCAGGTGGTTGTTACCGCAGCCAGGACGGAAGAAAAACAGATTGACACAAATGCGTCTGTCTCTGTCGTCACAAGCAAGCAGATTGCGCAGAAACATTTCAATGATGTATCGGAAGCGCTTCGTGCAGTTCCCGGCGTAGTTCTCGGCAATTATTCCGCCAGCGGACAGAATTATTCTTCCAACAAAGTTTTTATCAACGGTTCTTCCAATGTGGTTATCCTCGTAGACGGTATGAGGAGAAATACAAACGGCGTTTCCGGTTCGGCTGTCAATCTCGGCACACTTACCGATATGGCGTCCATTGAGCGTATCGAAGTTTTGAAAGGTTCCGCCTCCACGCTTTACGGTTCCGACGCGCAGGGCGGCGTTATCAATATCATCACGAAGAAACCGAAAACCGATGAAGTCCATACCACCATCGGCGCAGGTTTCGGCAACAACTCTACGGAAAAATACACCATATATAACGAAGGCAAGGCGGGAAATATATTCTGGACCATTGACGCCGGCAAACATCTTCAGGGCGCCTATAAAGACGGCTGGGGCCGGAAAGTCATCAGCCACCTGAACGCGAAACATATAGATGTAAAACTGGGCTATGACTTGGGAGAAGGATCTGATGTCGTTTTCAATTACTCAAAATATAAATCCGATTATATCCGTCCCGACAACGGCTCCAATGATGCCCACGACGACTACGGCACAAAAGATAATGATGCCATCAGCCTTCAATATACCGCGAAAATCAGCAGCAGACTCTCCAACCAATTTAATGTATACCGCCATCGTACCAATTTTAACGACAACTACAACCTGAATGGCGCCAGCTGGCCTTTCAACTGGGATATGGGCATGCGGACATCCGGCATTTCCGATCAGCTCACCTATACCACGGATAATCAGACCATTATCGGAGGCTTTGACTGGTACAAAGATAAAATCACAAAGTATAAAAATGACGCTTCCGAAGGCGCCCACGCTTCCAATGCAGCATTCTATCTGCAGGATAAAATCGACCTGACGGAAAACTGGAATATTACACCGGGGCTCCGCTATGACCACCACTCCAACTTCGGCGGCCATCTGTCCCCCAGCCTTTCTCTCGGTTTCAAGAAGAATGAGAAGACAAATTTCTACTTCAACTACAAGGAATTCTTCGTCGCGCCGAATCTGTACCAGCTGAACGCGGCTTATTACGGAAACAAGAATCTCGATCCGGAAGAAGGGTACACCTTTGAATTCGGCGTGAACCATGAATTTGACGATACCCTATCGGGTACATTCAATATTTTCCGCCAGCACGCAAAAAACAGAATTATTTATGATTTTGCCGCTTCCAAATATGCCAACACGGGAAATATGAATTCCATGGGCTTCAGTGTCACTCTGGATAAAAAACTGAATAAGTACTGGAGCGCGGGCATCGGGTATACATACCTCCACATCAACGCGCTGAGTGCAACAGAAAATACCAACAACAACGGAAGCCTGCCAAAAGGTACGATTGATATCCACGTGAACTATGATTCCGAAAAACTGGACGCTTCCCTCACCGGCAGAGGCATTATGGACAGATACGGTTCCAAATCCAAACCGATTATGAAAGATTATGCGAATTTCTGGGTATGGGATCTCGCAGCGAATTACCGCGTGAATGATACCATCTCTATTTATGGCCGCCTGAATAATATATTCGACCAGTTTTACACGGATGTAGGCACCAGTTATGACCCGAACGGCACATGGTATTCCGCTCCGGGAAGAAATTACGAAGTGGGAATGCAGCTCCGCTTCTGATGTAAAAGGGAAAGGCCCTGTTTCGGCAGGGTCTTTTCTTATGAAAAAAAAGAGCTTTCATCCTGTACCGCTTTCCCTTTCCGTCGAATAACAAAAACAGCAGAAGGCAGCTCGTTCCAATAAAAAACGCCGCCTTGAAAAGCAGCGCAGGAAATATATTTTCTTACAGAAGCCAGCGGTAGAAACCGAAGTATGCCAGCGTGGAAAGGGTAACGACACCGATCGCGGAAATACCGAACATTTTCACAAAGAGACGATCCATTTCTCCTGCCGCAGCGCCTGCTTCTGAGGAATATGCCGCAAGGGCCAGCGCGCCGCCGGTAGAGAGGGGGCTGATCCCTGCCGTATTGGATACCATGGAAATCGCGGTGACCCATTCCACCGGATTCACGGATATGCTCATCTGGTGAATGATATGGGGCACTGTGGGAATAAGTGTGGGCATCACTACGCCCGACGTGGAAGAGAACCATGACATGACGCCTGCGGTGACACCGAGGATGGCAGTAGCCGTGGCAGCATTCATGATGGACGCAAGGGAAGCGGAAAGAAGATGGATACCGCCGAGGACGATAATCACATTCATCAGTACCCCCACACCGCAGATCAGGAGGAGCGTCCCCCAGGGAATCCGTTTCAGCGCCTCTCCTTCATCGGACACGCGGAAGAAGGAAAGTGCCATTGCCGCGGTAAAACTGGCCAGTCCCACATTCACTTTGAAAATCATTACCATGCCTACCATTGCGCAGATGCCGAGGAGCGTGATGATCTGTGCTCTGTTAAAGGAAGCGGTGTCGGAAAACTTCAGCGCTTTCTCCGATTTCAGTTTATACCCGCCGAAAGCGATGTAAACGACAGCGGCATACACGGTGGATGAAAATACGCCGTTCACCAGCAGAGGCGCTTCGATACCGGTCAGTCCGAATTCTTCGCACAGGTTGAGTCCGATGATCCCCGTCGCTGCAAGAGGCGACATACCTCCGCCGGCCGCACCGAGGAATATGATTGCCGCCAGCATGGCAGGATTGATCTTCATTTCCACGGCCAGCGTCATTCCGAAAACCATCATAATCGCGGTGGTGGGAATCGTACCCGGCCCCAGCGCGGACAGTACTGTGGCGAAAAGGTACATGACGACAGGGATGAGATATGTCCGTTTCCCTGCCAGAACGGTGATCTTCTTTGTAAGAAGTTTCAGTGTCCCGTTCCATTCCGCCAGTCCGAACAGGTAAGTAACGCCGAGAAGCATGAGGAAAAGGGAATAGTTGAATCCGCCGATGATTTCCTTGTCCGGAATGCCGGCCAGTTTCCCCAGAAGCAGCGCAAAGCCGATACAGACAAGCCCCGTATTCATTTTTCTGAAAAACCCAAGGAAAATAGCCGCTGCCAGCGAGCCGAGTGAAATCAATGCCATTGTGCCCTCCTGTTCTGAATCATGCCTGTTTGGTAATACGTTTTCATCTTCATATTGTTTTCGTAAAATTTAATTTTCCAAAAAATCATAGCATGAAAAATCGTTTGGAATAAAATAATTAAGAGTTATCTATATTATTCTTTTTTCTTCTTACTCTTTGTTTTTATTATTTCTAAAATTCTTTTTTGGAATTTAAAGGGAAAATTTTGCGTTTTTTAGGCTGAAAAATCCGAAGTTATGAAAGCGGGGCATAACTTTTTGGGATGCATTCTTTATAAATAGTTTTTATACGGAATTACAGAAAATATTGCTTTACTCTTGCTTTTACAGGTATGAAAGTATAAAATATTTGAGATAAGTTTATTGTCTTTAAAGAAGGGAGGATCGCTGTTTGGGACGCGGTCTTCCTTTTTTCGCGGGTGAAGATTTTTATGGAGGGTTTTATGGAAAAAAGAATTATCGAAGTGGAAGAAAGACTGCCTTTGCTGCCGACTATACCGCTCAGCCTGCAGCACCTGTTCGCCATGTTCGGATCGACGGTGCTCGTGCCGTTCCTCCTGCATGTGGATCCGGCGACCTGTCTTTTCATGAACGGCGTGGGCACGCTGCTCTACCTGTTCATCTGCAAATGGAAACTGCCCGCCTATCTCGGTTCCAGTTTCGCTTTCATCTCTCCGGTTCTTGCGGTTACCGCCACAGAGGGTATGACTTATGCCGACGCGCAAAGCGGATTCATCTGCTTCGGCCTGTCTTTCATGATTCTCGCGCTCCTTGTAAAGAAGATAGGGACGTCATGGATTGATGTGCTGTTCCCTCCCGCCGCCATGGGCTCCATCGTCGCCATTATCGGCCTGGAGCTTGCCCCGCTTGCTATGAGTATGTCGGGCTTCTCCGGAGAAACACAGGGTATGACAAATGCCATGGCTGTCATGATTTCCATGTTTACCCTCATCGTCACCATTCTCGCCACCGTACTGGGCCGCGGATTTATTTCCATTATTCCGATTCTTATCGGCGTCATCGCGGGATATATCCTTTCCATCATCATGGGCGTCGTCGATTTCTCCAATGTGGCCGCGAAAGAATGGTTTGCCGTCCCCACTTTTTATTCACCCCGCTTTAATTTCAGCGCCGTCATGATGATCATGCCCGCCCTTTTCGTGGTCTTCGCCGAACATCTGGGACACCTCTTCGTCACCAGCGATATCGTCGGCCGCGACCTCATCAAAGATCCGGGGCTTCACCGCTCCCTCTTTGCCGACGGTTTGTCAAATATGATTTCCGGGTTTGCCGGTTCCACGCCAAATACCACTTACGGTGAAAATATGGGCGTCATGGCTATGACAGGCGTATACAGCACCTGGGTCATCGGCGGCGCGGCAGTCTTCGCCATCATCTTTTCCTTCATCGGCAAAGTGGCCGCTGTCATCCATGCCATCCCCACCCCCGTCATGGGCGGCGTGTGCATTCTCCTCTTCGGTTTCATCGCATCTTCAGGGATCCGCATGCTCATCGAAAAGAAAGTGGATTACACGAAATCAAGAAACCTGATTCTCACCGCCGTCACCATGATTTCCGGATTATCGGGCGCAACCGTCACACTGGGGCCTGTCCAGCTGAAAGGCATGGGACTTGCCACCATCGTTGCCATGATCCTCTCCCTCTCATTCCTGATCTTTGACAGACTTCATCTTTCCAATGACAAGAAATAAGGAGGCCCTATGGACATCAATGAAGAAATCACAAAAATGAATCTGTATAAAACTTTCGAACCCTACATCGACAAAAGCGTCACCATGGAGGATCGGCTGAAAGCGCGGGTGCGCCTTGTAGATACCGCGCCGCAGGAAGCAAAAGACGCTCTTTCAAAATGGACAGCCATGAAGCTGAAATCACGGCTGTTCTGAAAGCACGATATCAGGAAACAGAAAACGCAGACAGTGTACTCGTGACCGTCTGCGTTTTTGATTTGTCTTAAGTTCCGCCATCCTCCGGCCCCTCATTCTTTAAACTTGGGCATCTCTATGTTAATAAGCTGCCCCATCAGGAATTTCCCTTCCCAGTCGATGTGAATACCGTCTGCGCCGTCCTCCGGTGATAATACATCCATATCCGCAAAGAGCACTGCCGTATCGATATGATCCTGCATGCGTATCCATTCATTCACCGTAGAAAAGCGCTCTTTCCAATCGGGTGCCGTGTCTTCATCGAAATAACGTTTAATATTGTCAGGATTGATTGGTGCCAAAGTGAGATAAATCGGCTTGATCCCGTTTTCCCTGCACTTGTCGCCGATATATCGCAGATCACCGATGACTGCCTCCGGATCTTCTCCTCCGCGGAGACTGTTCGTACCGCCCATGATGAGGAGATATTGTAAGCGGAAAGGAAGGACATCCGCCTCAAACCGTTCCGCCATCCGCCGGCTCGTGTCGCCGCTTTGTGCCAGGTTCACCGCCGGCTCGTCAAGATAAAAGCCCAGATTGTACAGCGCATCAGACGGCGAAAAAGACATCCGTCCTCCGCCGTGGCTAATGCTGTCGCCGAAGAGCCCCGTTTCCCATCCGTCAACGGGCATTTCCATTCTCCGCGCCTCGCTCCACACGCCGAGGGCATTTCCGTCTTCATCAAGGCACCGCACACGCCACCAGTACACGCCCGTACGGGGAAAGTCATCGTAAATCTCCATGATTTCCGTCGTCCCCGACCACACGCGGTACATGGACGGTTCCGTACCGTCAGGATTTTCAGGCTCGCTGTCCGTCACTTCCACTTCATATGATTTTGCGCCGGGAAGCCCCACATAGGAATAAACGGGGTAGAGCAGTTTCATCCGCCGGTCCTCGTGATTATCCGGACGGAGAAGAGGCGCTTCCCGTTCCAGAAAACTGCCGACCGCCTCGAAAGGCTCTCTTTCGGTCCAGCCATGGAGAGGCCCGCCATATAAATCGAAAGGCCGCACACGCCAGAAAATTTTCTCTTCCGCCTCCGAGGGGATATCCGCCGGAAATATGACTTCATTCTGCCAGACGGAATCATCGGCATAGAGAACTTCTCCGTCCTCCGTAGTGACTTCCAGCGCATAACAGACTGCGTCCCCATCCATATCCCAGGATAAAAAGTAAAGGCCTGTTTCCGCGCCTGCCGGACTGCAAAAACATACGGCCATGAGCAGCCATAAGAGGCAGATGCATTTCTTCATCATGACTCCTTTACCCGCATAAAAAAACGGATTTCCCGCCGCTTCCATATGCTCCGATGGCGGCCAGCTGAATTTTCAGTTTCTCTTCGGAGATTTCCCCATAATCACCAAAAAGCTCATGCGTGAGGTATGCAGGCTCTATGCATTCCACGATTTTCCGCGCCGCTTCCGTGGTGAAAGGACGGTGCTGGTCGATAGAGGTAATATGCATCATGACGGTTTCTCCGTCCATGTTCTCCGGCGGCACGGCGGTACAGGATTTCTGGTACTTCCCGGACAGGGAACAGGACAGGTGCATCCCGCGGAACAGTTTTTTCATGCTCCCCAGTTTTTCCGCCATGGCACAGATATACTCCGCGCCGTCCGCTTCAGTTTCCAGATCCGGATTGGTATTCATGAAATGGCCCGTGTCTAAGACAAGTCCTACATTTGATCCTTTCAAAAGGGAAAAGAAATAGTCTATTTCAGAAGGCAGAAGGCGGCACAGCCCCGGCCAGAAAATATTTTCGAAAAGGACTTCCACCGTTTCAGGCACTTCTTCGGAAACGGCATTGTAAATAGCCGCCGTTTCCCGAAGAACGTCTTTCGAAGTGTAATAAAACTGCCGTGTCCATGCTTCTTCCAGAGTACAGTCTGCCACATGCCACACAAGGTACTCCGGCTTTTCCGCCAGCGCCGCGCGGATATTTTTCCGTATTTCTTCAAGCCAGCCGTCCGTGTCGGAGGCACCATAGTAAGCGGTAAGGGCTTTTTCATCAGGGAACTGTTTTTTATAGCGCTTTGTATTTCCCAGGTAAAAATCCATCCACCTCGGCCAAAAGCGCAGATGCGCCCCCACCGTGAGTGATGTGAAAAGATTGGATGACGGTTCATCGCCGTAAATAAGGTTTTCAATGCCGTCCAGCCCCAAGCGGTGCACCAATTCCGCTGTTGCTTCTTCTTTTTCATCAGGCATGACATAGTGGCTCACACTTTGCTTCAATGTCTCTCCCCCGCCGTCTTTTTCTTTACGATACTTCTGTCAATGGCATGTTTCAGGAGCCAGAGATTGGCGATGAGTGAAATCATCTGCATCATTAAGATGATGATATCCAAAGTTCTGTTTTTCTTTTTCCCTTTCTTCGACATAGTTCCTCCTCAATATCCTTTAATCTGTTTTTCCCCGCTCATATCAAAAAGGGGGCCGTAAGCGGCGTTTGCCATCGCTTTCACCGCATAGACGCAGTTCTGAGACGACACATAGATATACCGGTCCTCCAGGGGAATGACACGATGGTAAGCACGCATATTCTGAATGGCGGGATTTGCCAAAAAACTGTCCCTGAATTTCCCCGCTCCCGTTTCATCCGATTCCCTGTCAGCAGAAACAAAGAAGAAATCCGGATCCGATTTGACAATCAGCTCCTGCGACAAAAGCTGCCCGTTGGCTACGCCCACTTCGGCAATGGCGTTTTTGATTCCCGCCCTTGTCAGCAGTTCATGGTACATGGAACCCGGTCCGCCGTAACGGCTCATTTGGGAAACAAGAAGTCCTGTCTGGGGCGGAAGATTCCTTGCAGAAAGTGTACTGTCCACCTCTTTTAACTGCCGTTCCATTTCGGCGACCACCTTTTCTCCCCGCTCCGTTTCCCCCACGGCAGCCGCGATGATGCGTATATCCTTTTCTGCCTGGGCGATGGACGTCGGGCCGTCGATCATGACGACAGGATAGCCGAGGCTGCGCCACATATCCAGTTCCTTCTGCCTCGTATAAGATGACGCCACGATAAGATCGGGACTTATTTTTGTCAATATTTCCATAGAAATCCCGTTCAGGGGAATCTCCGGCTTGATATCCTTCACCTCGTCCGCGATATAGGACATGCCGGGATCTTTATCCGCGATGAAGCACGCCGCCAGCCGTGACGGTTCGACAACGCCAAGAAGCATCGTATCGATAGCAGAGTCCGTGCCGAGGATCTTTTTCGGTTTGTGGGGAATAGTCACCTGATTGTCAAACGCGTCAGTGACGACATAACTTTCCTTCGACGCGGCATCGCCGCCCATCTTTTTCATTTCGCAGCCGCTCAAAAGGAAGAGGGCTATACAGAGAAGCAGGAAAACGAACCATACTTTTCTGTTTCTTATACTGAATTCCATACTACCGCCTTTCAAAAACATTATATCCAGTGTAGCCAATAAAAGCGTACCGGTCAAATAAAAAGAGAAAATTCCGCCATGAAAACGCCCCCTGTCCCATACTTCAGGAAAGGAAAGAGCGGCGCAGGCATAGGAAAAGCCGCCCGATGACAGCGCGGCTCTCCCTGCTTATTTCTTTTTCCCCTTCTTCTTTCCTTTTTTATCCTTTTTATTTTTCTTTCCTTTTTTCGTCTTATCTTTCTTCTTTTTTACGTCTTCCGCTTCATCCCCCACAGCATCCATATTCCAATCCTGCTCGATATTTTCACTCTCGTCAGGCTTACCGGGCGTATGGTTTCTATACTCCACGTCGACACCGCCTTCAGATTCTTCACGGCAGGGGATTTCTTCCCCATCATGGCCGGCTTCCGCCTCCGATCCGCAAGTGTCCCTCACGAGCGTGTCCAGCACGTTTTCCATGACGCCTGCCAGCTCCATGATTTTCCGTATCCGAAGATCTTCCGCGGGACGGTTGTCGGGATCGGGATCGAGAAGAGACATCTGGAGGAAAGCGCGGTTTTCCCGCAGTTCATCATGAATGGCAAGAATCACCTCTTCTAAGGACAACCCCCTGTAATCTCCGTCTTTGTACATACTATCCTTCCCCTTCCGTAACTAATACTTTATCAACTCTGCGGTTGTCGCAGTCCATCACTTCAAAGGTAAAACGGCCGAAGGAAATTTTTTCCGTTTCTTTCGGAATATAGCCGAACAGGTACGTGATAAACCCGCCAAGCGTCTTGTAGTCATCTTCCGCTTCTCCCGGAAGTTCTTCTTCGATATGGAAATACTCCCTGAACTCATCAATGGTGCACAGTCCTTCCACCAGCCAGGAATTTTCCGTGCGGCGGATAAACTTATTTTGCGCCTCCAACATGTCTTCCTTGTCGCCGGGCATGTCCCCCACGATTTCTTCCAAAACATCATGGAGCGTGACCAGTCCCGTCAGGGTGCCGTATTCATCAATGACCACCGCTTCGTGGACCACCCGGTCTTTGAACAGGGCAAGAACTTTTGTCAATATAAGTGTTTCCGGAATCAGGAGCGGACGGTAAGCCGAGTCCATGATGGACGCTTTGATAGACTTGCCGGGATTCCGGTGCTGGTCGCGGAGCACTTCGCTCATATCGGCAAGACCTTTGAAATCATCAAGGGATCCGTTTCCCACGGGAAGACGGAAGTGGGTGGAATGATTAATATCCTCCCAGATATTTTCCTCCGTATCCTCCAGATCAATCCATACAAGCTGCGGCCGCGGGGTCATAGTATCCGACGCAGTGAGATCATTCAGAGAAAAAACATTCTCAATCATTTCCGGTTCTTTTTTGTCAATCGTGCCGAGCTGCGCCCCCTGATGGAGAAGGACACGTATTTCCTCTTCCGATACGGGCGTTTCGCCCCCCATGCGGACGCCGAGCATCTCCACCACAAGCTTCGTTGACCACGTGCTGAATACCACAAGAGGCTTGCACAGGTTGGAAAATAAAATCATGGGACGGGCGATGAGGCACGCTGCTTTCTCCGGTTCCGCAATGGCGATCCACTTCGGTGCCAGCTCCCCGATAATCAAAGCAAAATACGTCACCAGCGCCATGACAAAGAACATGCTCAAAGGTGCCAGGAAAGCGCCGGCTATAGGAATGCCGCCAAGAAAATCAGCAAGAGGGCCTGCCAGAGAGGCGCCGGAGAACATACCCGTCACGATGCTGATGGTGGTAATCCCCACCTGGATGGTAGAGAACAGCTCCTCTTTACGTCCGGTCAGCTTCAGCGCCTGTGCCGCGCCACGCTTCCCCTCATCCGCCAGCTCCTGCAGCTTCGTCTTCCTCGCTCCCACAATGGCTATTTCCGCCAATGAACACACGGCATTTCCCAAGACAAGCAGAACAATAATAAATAATTCAAACCATATATGGCCGTCGTCCATGAAGCTCCTCCAAACCATTTACCCGGACACTGTATTCTTTCCGTTTTCCTGTCTTCATTATACCAAAGGAAACCGCCCAATTACAGCGGCGGAAATTTTATTCCAAACCCTTTCCGGATCATTTAAATGACTAAAAGTCATTGCATTTATACCCCGCTTATTTTATATTAATATAATATAAATAATAAAGGAGGATGCGCAATGCCTTTAACCAAAAAAGCCGAGCGGACAAAAGCCAAGCTGACCGCTTCCGCCAGAAAACTCATCAGCGAACGGGGATTTGACAACGTTTCCGTCGAAGAAATCACGAAAGATGCCGGTGTGGCAAAAGGCACATTCTACCACTATTTTGTATGCAAGGAAGATGTCGTTCGTGAATTTTCCACCCGAGTCATAGAAGAAATATTTACCACTGCCATGACGATGCCCGGAGGCCCACAGGAAAAACTGACCTATTACTTCAATGCCATTCTCCACGAAGCGGACCGCATGGGTGTAAATCTGATCCGCCAATGGATCCGCGATATCATGTCTCCCCGCTCTGCAGAAGAAGGCGCGGAAAATCTCCGCGAAGGATATCGTAAAATCTATACCATTCTCAAGCACGCCAAAGAAGAAGACCGGCTGAAAGAAGATACACCGGTCGCGTTCCTTACGAAACTTCTTCTCTCCCATCTTTACGGTGCGCTCATCACATGGTGCATGCTGGGCGGCTCTTTCAAGCTGAGCGAAGAATCCAACCAGTTCGTCACGGAAGAAGTCAATGCCTTCCTCTATAAATATATGAAATAATAAAAAGCAGCCGCCGGCTTACAGATGAAAAAAACGCCGTATATTCAACAGCGGCGTTTTTGCTTGCAAAAATTCATTCTATTCTTTTGTGCCATTACGGCAGCAGATCCTTCACATTCACTCATTATGACACCTTGCCGTCCGCCGTCATTCAGCACTTTTAGCTGACAGCTCACAGCTAACGGTTAACAGCTGACAGCTGACCGCTCACAGCTGATAGCTTTTATCGTCTTACCGTTTTCCCCACCACGGTAATAGATCCTTTACATCCGTTCAGGATGACGTCTTTCGTTCTCCATCATTATGACGCTTCCCGTTCCCCATTACTAGTGACGTCCTTTCCTCCAATCGTCATTCTGAACGGAGGCAAGCATGCCGTATGAGAAAAACAGGAAACGGGATAGTGACACGGAGCGAAGAATCTATTATGCTGATGACGCCTTACCGCTTTTTCTCACCACGGTAATAGATCCTTCACATCCGTTCAGGATGACGTTTAACGTTTCCCTCACTACAACAGCAAATCCTTTGCTGTTGTTTCGTATGACACCTAATGGAAATCATATGCTTCGGCTTTTAACTCACAGCTAATGGCTAACAACTTGTAGCTGACAGCTCACAGCTGATAGCTTTTATCTTCTTACCACTTTCCTCACCACGGTAACAGATTCTCCGGATGACGCCTGACCGTCCGCTTATCCCCCGCTTACATAAAAATACGGTACCCATCACATCTGACGAGTACCGTATTTTATGCTTCTTAAGTTATTTCCTTACCCTTGCTTTCCGTTACGCTTTCGGGGAAATATGAGAACCGTACACATCGCGGTAATCATTTTTCGCCTTATCGTCTTCGCTGTTGACGCGGACACGTTCTACCTTGTTTCTGTCATTGTCCTTGCCGGAAATGCGGTCGACACGGATACGATCCAGACGGATCTGGCGGAGTTCCGGTTCGAACTCATTCATGGCTCTGTCCATATTGTCGTCCACCGGCGCGCCATTCTTCAATGCACGATAGAACATCGCCGCAAATTCATAGCGGGTCATGGAACGGTCACCCTTGAATTCACCGTCCGGATAGCCTTCGATGATACCGTTTCCTGCCAATGTAGCCACATATTCATAAGCCCAGTGGTTTTCCGGCACATCGGGGAAATCCTTCTTCTTGCCCATATCCAGGATGCCAAGAATGGAATTCATCTTCTGCTCCATGGTATCCAGGCGTTTCTTCAAGTCCTTGTTCTCATCACGGAGATCGACGATTTCTTTTGCCATGGCTACTTTGTTGTTCATGGCGTATAAGAAGGAATCCAGATTGTTGTCAGCCATCAGATAGTCACGCCCACGAAGCATTTCTGCTGCGATAATTCGAGAAAGGGTGGCGTTTTGAGTCCAATCAATGTTCAAGTCTGCGTATCTTAGTTTTAACAATGCTGAATATAAGGTGCTTAAATCATGCATTGTGAAAAAACTGGGAGTAATTCTTATGGATGATACAGACAATTGTATGTCCTTGTAATCATCCATGGAACGCTTTGTAGGCAAACTTAGTCCTACGATGAAGCAGATACGCATTACCTTATTCTGATTCAAGTTTATACGTTTCTCCCGATCAGCCGTTCTGGAAAGATTGATTTTTGATTCAATCAGTTCCTTGATTGGATTGATTGCATCAAACAATCCTTCCATTTGGCGCGTATTTGAAAAATTTATGATGCTCATTTCTTTTACTGATTAAGAGTTAAACCAAAATAACCGTCTTCAACCGTAGTATTCTGTGCTTCTACATTGCGATGAAGTGTATAGGTTTTGGAAATAAACGGTTCCAGTTTGATGTAGTCGCTGTCTGTTCTGATTTCAGAGGTCGTACAAAGCAAAATAGTTTGTTCTGCCAATTGTGGAAAATATTCTTCCATCAAGGCATCACGACTTTCATTGTCAAGAACACCCATTACTGTATCAATCATTACAGGTGGATTATAATCTCCTAGGTTTCGCAATACTTTCAATAAAACTTGGATAAAGATTTGTTTGGATGCAGCATTAAGCTGATTCAATGAAATCTCATTTCCGGCAGTATGATAGAGTTTTATATTGAATTGTTCAATGCTGTCGGACAACTCAACTCTGGCTACATGACCTTTGTATGAAACAAGTAACTTGTTGAGCTGTTGCTGCATTTCACTTTCAATCTGGGCTTTTTTCTTCTTCAGCAAACTGTCTGCAATCTTTTCAAACAGAGGCTTGAGCTTGACCAAAGTGTCGAATTTAATATCAGGTTCTTGCTGAATTTGTACATCAAACTGATGAATCCGTTTCTCAAGACGTTGAATGTCTGCTTTCAGAGTCGCTTCCTGACCTTTCAGTTTCTCTATCTGTTTTTGAGCGGCTTCATAATTTTGAATTAGATATTCATTACCACCGGCCTGTGTTTGTTCCAAGGTCTGTTTTTGAGAACGTAAGTTATCCAACGTGGAAAGTTGAATTTCAAGTTCCTGGCGCTGGCGGTCAAGTGCAATGAACTGATTAGAGCCAGTTCGTTTTACCAAATTAGATAAAGCGGTTACTTCCGCTTCGTCAAGATAACCAAAAGGATCTTCTTTATTAGTGCTATTTTGGATAGCTACAATATGAGATACAACCTGTTCTTCATCCACCGATTCACTGCACAGTGACAAATCTTTTAAGTAAGTTATAATTTTGTTTGTCACATCTTTCAATGTTTCCAACGGATAGGCACCTGTATTCTCTTTCTGAAGTTGTTCCTTTATGTGCAGGATATTATTGATTTCTTGTGCCAGGTTCGAAGCGAATTTAGGTAAGAATAAATCAATTTCTATATTGTCAACAAATGCTTTCAAGTCCTCAGCATAAGTTGCTGCACGTTTTACAATATCGTCAATTTTACTGGCAAGCTCCTGTATCTTTTTGTTAAGGGCAGAAGCTTCTTGGGCACCGTCTTTTGCCCGTTTATATTCCACTTCTACCGACGCAAGATACTTATATTTTGTATCTTGTTCTGCTATACAAGTATTTAAGTCTGCGGTCAGCTTATCCTTTTGTGCGCACAGCTCATTATATTCCTGAGCTTCTTTTTCTGCTTCAAGACGTTGTCGAGCCCATTCCTGTTGTAGTTTTTCAGCGGCACGCTTTAACTGAAGGTATTTTTTGAAGCCCAATACATTCTCGAAATTATCACGAATGGTTTGGGCAAATACATTTTTCTTCAGCAGTTCACTCGATTGCCTT
>ENA-OPFI01000556-OPFI01000556.1-human-gut-metagenome-genome-assembly--contig:-NODE-556-length-16399-cov-1.781938_pt1 | contig 16399 bp, 9 predicted proteins | sample MGYA00241308_ERZ501550 | MGnify/ENA primary metagenome ERZ501550 (study PRJEB25962, sample SAMEA2042433) | human gut metagenome | biome: human gut; feature: human-associated habitat; material: faeces...
TGGTTGAAGTTCAATGTTCAGGTAACGGTCCCGCAACTTCACGGTTACTTTTTTAGCCTCATCATTAAAGTTTCCGGCTATCACTACCTTTTTCTTTTCTGGAGTTTCCACTACCAAGACCGGTGTTCTTCCTTCTGTTGAAGGCTTGTAGGCTATAACGCGTGAACCGGGTGTTACGAACTGGCTATAATGTCTTACTGCATAATACTCCGGTGTAAGAGTTGCCGTACGGGTTTTTGAATCAACATGTATCAAAGCATTTTGTTTCCAACCCCAGGGACTTTCACCGTTATCGCAGAGGGTATTGTTCCAGAAGGTGTACTCTTCGCAGCCATTACCCAGATAGTGATTAATCAGATGGAAGGTGTGTTCGCCCGCTCTCCAGTCGAAGGTGCCCCCACCGCATTCGCTTTCTGTCTGCATATACTTGTACTGGGGGTATTTGGCACGTATTTTAGGCAGTATCTGTCCTCCTTCCCACTGAAAGCCAACTCCCTGAACGCTTTGCGGCATGCGTGGATCGGAAAGTATTTTATCAACATAGTCATAGCGGTTGGTATTGAAAGTACCAAGGTAGAGAGCTACTTCCGGATGATGTTTCTTTAATGTGGGCGCCAGATACTCTACGTTGAAACGTACGGTACCCTCAGCTGTACAGGCACAACCGGGATACGGGGTATAACTGTATGCTTCATTCTGATACATGATCATATCGATGGGAATTCCTTGTTCTTTATAAGCATCAATGAACTTACAGAAGAAGTTGGCATAAGTTTGCAGATAGCGTGGATCCTGAATCATGTAGTCATTCACTGCGAGTTGTCGGGGGAAGACGTTATCGCGTGTCTCCGTATTATCCTCATAGAGTACTACATCAGACAGAGGCGACATCTTATTAGTCCTGTCACTGCGAACCGGATAGTCATTGTTAATTTTCATCCAGCTGGGAGGTGACCAGGGAGACATCCAGAAAGTCATATCCGGATTATACTTTTGCGCTGCACGGACAAAGGGGATAATAGCCAGTTTATCACGGTTGATATTGAAATACTTCAGTTGGAAGTCGCCTGATACTTCGTCGCAGCTATACCAGTCACGGGCATAGTCATTGGCATTCATCGAAATACGGCCTCTGTTGAAACGAAGTTCTCCTTCAGGGGAAAACATTTTCTTCAACAGGTCGTCCTGTTCATCACGGGTGAGCATGTTCAAGGCATCCCAGCACAGTTCGTTGAAGGTGGTTCCCCATGCTTTGAATGTGGTGCCTTCTTCCGTTCCGCTGATATCTAAAAGCGGGGTTTGGCCGGCGCTCGATTGTAATTTCACTTTTGATTGTTTCCAAGTGTTGCCTTCTGTACTGCTGACCCAGTTGAAATTCTGGGCATAGGTATTAACAGCCAAAGCGGTGAGACAACACAAGAACACTCTTTTGATGTTTTTTTCTCTCATGATAATAGTTCATTTATGTAATTAATAATTCACCACGGATTACACTGATACTCACAGATTGTTTATATTGAAGAAGCAAGTATCTGTTTTTATCTGTATAATCTGTGGTGGTTTTTAATATATCCTTTCCGGTTACGATTATTCTTCGCTTGCCGTTGCCGATATTAAATAGGCTTCCACTTCATTCCCATTCACCTTGCATGTAAAGCTGAATGTTTTGTTTTGAGGATCGTAGCTTCCGCTTCCCTCTGTAACATTCAGGTTCTTCCATCCGGCAAGGCTGAGTGTGTTATCTTCGTTCACTGTAATGGTGAGTCCGGTATCTTTCGCTCTTGCCAGTTCCTCAGTGCCTGTATAATAAATACGAATTGTGTTCTTGTTTACGGCAACGGCATTACGAATCAAACTAAAGGAAGCTCCGTTGTTGGTACCGATGTAATTGTAGTATCCCGAGTAGTTGTTGTAGGTCTTTATAGCGAACAGAACCACTGTTTCAGCTTGTGCAACAGGGTACTCTTTGCAAGATTCCATTTTCAGCGGAAGGGCGTATAAGGAATCACAATGTAATCCTTCCGGGTGGATGGCAACAGGTATGCGGGCATAAGATTCTCCGGCACGGATCACTGCATTCATTGAAGATATGTTGTAATTGGCCGCAGGAAGTGCCTGATATTGGATTTCCGTACTCGATTTATATTTTTGATTGTAAGAAGTGATGCCTGAGGGATCTTCAATCAATGTACAGTGAATGTCCCCATCCGGATTCAATGAGCCGCTGGTGCCTACCGATACGAAAGTTTCTGCACTTTCGTCCGCATAGTTGACGTTGCGGGTCACTAATGCTCCTTCTTCTCCGATACCTACCAGATAGGCTTGTTTTATATACTGTTCCTCTTCCCAAACATTGGTGTTCTCACATCCGGTGAGTACAAAGAGCGAACCTATTGCTAATGAAAATAAAATATGCTTTTTCATAATTGTCTTAATATTAAAGTTAATTACCAGCCTGGATTCTGAACCAGTTTTGCATTATGATCCAACGTTGTCTGTGGGATGGGGAAGAAGTACATCTTCTGTGTAAATACACGCTTCTGTATTCTCTCTGAATCCCATATTGTACGGGTGTAGAATCCGGTACGGTTATTTACTCTGGCTTTGGTGTTCCAGCCGATAATCTTTGTATTATAAGCTGCGTCCGCATCGCCCCAACGGCGTAAATCATGGTAGCGAAGCCCTTCGAGGGCAAACTCCACTTTACGTTCCTGCTTAATAGCTTCACGCATATCGTCTCTACTGTTCAGTTCGGCATCGGTAATGCCCGGCATACCGGCACGATAACGTATCATATTGAAATACTTCTTTATTTCTTCTGTATTACGGGTCACGGTGATACCTGTGGCTTCATCCGTATAACTTCCTTCCAATTCATTTAATGCCTCTACATAATTGAGGAGGATTTCCGCATAGCGGAATACGGCAAATGTTTTGGCACGGCAGGAACCTTTCATGTTATCTTCCTGATTGATGTATTTACGGAGAGTATAGCCTGTACGGTTGTAATTGTCCGGGTATTCGGGAAGCGGGCCTGCATTACCATCAGAGTAATAAGTCACTTCTACATTGGTCACCGGGTCATTGCCTACATAAGAAGTTCCAGGCCAGATACAATGATTATATCCTATGGTTGCGTAAAAGCGAGGTTCACGGTAAGCATCTACTTTGGCTACATTGCCATTCACGGTATAGCCGTCAGATACCCTGTAAGCAATATCTATCGGATCACCTGCATGAGAGGCATCAGGGTAAGGATAGTTTGCGCTGGAATGGTGGATGTCATATCCATCTATCATTTTATAGGAATCAATCAAATCCATACAGAGGTTTATACCGTTGGCACCTCCCAGAGCGGTAGGGGTCGCCAGCCATTGAGGAGAGTTCTCTTTCACTATGGCATTGCAATAATAAATATATTCCGGAACTAACTCTGCATTCACAGAACCATCGAACAGGCTCTTGTAAGATGCGTAAGGATCGATATTACCGGCCCCGTCAGGGAAACCGGCCTGTGAAATATTGGACGGGAGTTCCTGTGTTCTTTCTGTACGGGCAGTTGTAAATAGTGCGTATTTTCCCATATCAATGATTCGTTTGGCAGCTACAGCGGCTACACCCCATTTAGAGTTATCATTGTTTTGAGAAATGAAATTCCGCCCATCGGCTGTTTTCCAGTCCGCATAGCGGGTATTTCCGTTATACCATGGGCTTGCCGCATAAAGGCGTAGGCGAGAGATTACCGCTAATGCTGCACCTTTGCTTGCAATGTACTGGAATTGTTGTGTACGGGAATCCGGGAGGAACTCCGCCGCCTTTTCCATATCACTACAGATGTAGTCTATGCACTCATCGTATGTGCTTCGTTCGATAGAGGCTTCGTCGGATGGGGTATCGGCATCGAAAGGCTTGTCGGGAACGATAGGCACCGGTCCGTATTGGCGCAGCAAACTGAAATAGAAATATCCGCGCAAGAAGTAAGTGCGTCCTGTATAGTCACGGCGTTCCATATCTGACAAATCTTTGCATTCGCTGATGCGGGTCAACACGATGTTGGCTTTGCGGATACCTTTATAAAAGCTTCCCCAGTTATTATAGTTCGCGCTTTGGGGAGTTTCATTTCCCAGCAACAGAGCCATTGCGGCATGTCTGTAAGGGTCTTTCTCATTTTTCCCATAATCGTCCGCCCACGATGCGAAGCATTCGTCGGAACCCATGCCGAATGGGAAATAAGAGGAGGTGAACAGTTTACTTTCATTTGGTAGTATGGTGGCAATGCCGTTAATGTATTCATTGACGCGAACTTTACTTTGAAAGATTGAATCAATATTTGTCTGGTCGTAGAAGTAAGAATCCACATCCAGATAAGACTCGCATGAGGTTAATCCGAGACTCATCCCTGCCCAGATGGATATGCCGCAAAGAAGAGTTTTAAATGTATATTTGGTATTCATAATTATATCGTTTTTTAGGTTTAGAACTGAAGATTTGCCTGTATGGTAAATACACGTTGCAGCGGGTATACCGCGCCGTTGTCGGATGCTTGTGCCGGATCCCATAGTTTGATCTTGTCCCAGCAGTGAAGGTTATCACCGATCAAGCTGATCTGGCAACCTTGCAAGCCGATCTTTTTGAAGCATGGCAGAGTGATGTCATACATAATCTGTACATTCTTCAAGCGTACATAAGATCCGTCTGCAATCCAGAATGTGGATGCCTGATTATTGTTTTTGTTTTCTCCGTAGGTGAGACGCGGAAAACGGGCATTCGGATTCTCCGTGTCTTTGGTTCCGGAATAAGAAGCCGGTGTCCAGCGATTGCTGGCATCCGCTACAATGCTGAGTACGTTTCCTGTTTGTCCACCGTTGAAAGGGTGAAAACCACTGCCTCCATACAGAAAGTTCACTTGGCCTACTCCTTCAAGCAGGGCACTTACAGTCAGTCTTTTCCAATGGAATTCCAGACCGAAACCGTATTGCAGACGTGGAACATTGGAGTAGCAGATAGGTACTTCATCGTAACTGTCAATTTTACCATCGCCATTGATATCTTTGTATTTGATATCACCCGGCATTACACTGGTTACGAAGGTTTGTTTGGGGCTTGAATCAATATCTGCCTGGTCTTTGAATAGTCCTAAGGCAACTAATCCGCGTTGAGTTCCCCAAGGTGTTCCTTTCCATGCTTGGTAGGGATATTTAATTCCGCTTTGTTCGTATTCAAGCAGTTTATTGTTAGAGTAAGTGAAGTTGGCGCGTCCTGTCAGGCTCATATCATTTTTGAACCGGTAAGTGTATGAGATGTTACCATCCGCTCCCCAACTTTTCATTTCGCCTACGTTTGCCCAAGGCAGCGTAGCCAATCCCATTTCATCGGGAATACTTGCACGTTGCTGGAAAATTCCCGTACGGCGTTCACTGAAAAAGTCGACTGTAAACTCCACACTACTATTAAATAGTTGTCCGTCAATACCTATATCGAACTTCTTTGCTTTTTCCCAGCGTAAGTTTTGGGACGCCTCCTGGCTTTCTGCTATATTCTTGCCACTTCCCCAGATACCGGCTCCACTACCTTCGGTCATGGTAGAAAGGAACGGAAAACGTGTGTCGTTACCAAGTCGGTCGTTACCTACGATACCATACGAAGCTCTGATCTTAAAGAAATTGATAAAAGACAAGTTCTTCTGCACCCATTCATATTGTGTAGGTACCCAACCTGCTGAGATGGCTGGAAATACGCCGAACTTCTGTCCTTTCTCAAATGCTTCTGAACCGGTATAGCCGATGTTACCTTCCAGGAAATAGGTATCCTTGTAAGAGTAGGTTGCACGCCCAGCCAAACCTGTATACCGTTTTGGGATAGATGCGATAAGTGTTTGCGCTTCACCGGTTATGAAGTCTTCCATATAAAAATCGGCTAATCCGGTTACGCGATGATCATTATTGAACAGGCGGTTATAGTTAACACGGGCGTCAAAATAGATTTTCCGTGTAGACAGATTGGTAGACTCGTATTTATCATCTGTTTTGGCTACTTTTTCTATCAGATTTAAGGAGCCGTCTTTGTTTCTTCCTTGTGCATAGTAGAGCGCCGGAGTTTTTGTTTGAGACTGTGTTAAGGCTGAGTAATTATTGATTGACATGGTGGCTTCTGCCTTCAGACCTTTTATCCATTGGTCAAAATCTTGTTCAAGGCGTAGGCGGATACTACTTGTCGTTTCATTTTTCTTCTTATAACCTGTATAGTTTAGTAAAATATATGGGTTCTGTTGGTCAGCACTGGCACCGTAGGCTGGAAGCGAACCATCCGAATAAAGTACCGGAACGGTCACAGGGGTCAGGTTGGCTTGTGTTTGCCACAAGGCTTTCGTATCATTGGCATATCCGGGGAAAGAATTGGTTACAATCTCTGTTGATAAGCCCAGCTCAATAATAGTACTTTTGGTTAGGTTAGCATCGATATTTGCGCGAAAATTGTATTTATTATAACCTACACTGTTATCATAGTTTTTAATTCCTTTATCTTGCTTATAGATGGCATCCTTATGTTGAAGACCCACACTCATGTAGTAACGTGCATTCGTTCCACCACCATTAATACTAATGTGATGCTGATTGTTCCATACATAATCTTTCAGCATAACATCACGCCAGTTTACATTGGGATATAAATCCGGGTCCAGTCCTGTTTCTATCAGATTTAACTCGGCATTACTGTATACGGGACGTCCACCTCGTACGACGGAGGCTTCGTTGGCTAGTTGTGCGTACGTATATCCGTCCACATATTCGGGATTGCGTGCAGAATAGGAAAGCCCGACATTACTTTTCACACTGATATTCAGTTTACCCGATTTACCGCGCTTTGTTGTAACGAGTACCACACCGTTGGCACCGCGTACACCATATACAGCTGTAGAGGAAGCATCTTTCAGGATGGTGAAGCTTTCAATATCGGCAGGATCAAGTATATTCAGGTCGCCTTCCACACCGTCAATCAACACTAAAGCGGATGCACCTGCACCGAAAGTACTGATACCACGAATCCAGAATTCAGAAAAGTCATTGCCAGGCTCGCCGCTTCGGGTTACGGCAATGATGCCCGGTACACGACCTCCCAGCATGTTTGTTACCGAGGATGAAGGAACCTGTAAATCGGATGCCTTTACGTTAGTTACCGCACCTACTACCGAGATTTTACGTTGAGTACCGCGACCTACAATCACTACCTCATCGGTTTCATTTACAATTTCTTTCAGTGCAATCTTTTGCTTGGTTTTATTTCCGTTTACCACCAGTTCCTGGGGTGCATAACCTATGTAGGTAAACACCAATACTGTATTGGCGGGAACATTGTCCATGCGGAAATTACCATCAACATCCGTGATAGCTCCTTTGGAGGGATTGTTTTTATATTGAATCGTAACACCGGGTAATTCTTCACCTTGCTCCGTCATCACAATACCGGATACGGTGAAACCATTCTGTGCGGCAAGTGGAAACACACTTGCAAACAATAGGAATGAAAGTATAAGGAAAAATCTATTTTTCATATATTAGTTTATTTATTGATTTACGGGAAGGAGTTTATTCTATAGCGAGTTTACGCACATTCAATCCTGCACCTCCGGCTATATAGAAGTTTTCTTCAGAATCCATAGCTATATCTTTGGGATATAGGAATGTACATTCCAGTGGAAGTCCGTCTGTTTCAGTTTCGCCCGATATGGTGCCACCGGCAGCGATTGTTACGTAGCCATCCGGGTAGGATATCTTTCGGATGGATTGTCCGCCTGCGTTTACTACATATATGTTGCCTTCATTGTCAACAGTTACTCCATTGGGCCAGGCAAACTGTATGTCTTCCCGATAACCTTCCGTATTGGTTTGATTAGGCCAGCCGTTTCCGGCATATCTTTCGTCCGACCATGTGCCGTCAGCGTTCTGTTTAATCCGGTATACAGCATGTGTCCTGTCTTCTGCAAAATAGAAGCAATCTTCTACACGGCTATAAGCCAGATAGCTACAATGGTCGGAAACCCAAGCTTCAAAGTCCCAGCGGTGTTCAAGGAGTTTTTCTACTTTGTACTGTCCGCTATCATCTTTTTCTGTCAGATTGATACGTACGAAGATCCCCAGGTGATTTCTTGTATAGAGGTATTTTTCTTCATCGTCAATAATGCAGGACCAGGTTTCACCATTGTTGGCGGATAATTCGGTGATACCTTCGCGCAATAGCTCCGGCTGCCAGCTATTTTCACGGCGCAGGATATATACTTTAGCTGATTTGACATCAATAAAGTACATTTTATCACGGGTTTTATTGATTGCAGGTTTACCTGCTTTGAATCCGCTTATCAGGGTTGTAACCAAGTTCTCGCTTTCTGAAATCAGGCGTACCCGTTGTTTATCCGACTCTACTGCTACAATGTTATCTCCTGCCACTATACCGACAGCAAATACATTATTGAATAGTGCATCGTAGATGTTTCCATCGGTATCTCCTCTTTTATTGTAGGTTCCGCAAACTGTAGAAACTTTCTGTACCTGCGTGTAGGCAAATGTCTTGTCGATGGTAAGCTCTTTATCGCCTACAACGACTTTAACAGAATTATTACCGCCTGGTTGTTTTGGTACGGTACAGTAAATAGAAGTTCCGTCACTTGATATGATGTTAGCCTCTTTGGTATCGGCAAAGATCACTTTCATCTTGGATAGGTCTGTACCGAAGTTTCCCTGAACAATGATTTTGTCACCTATTCCTCCTTTTTCCGGGATAAAGCCGGTCAGTGCCTGAGGCTTTGAGGGATCATACTTGTTGGTGATGACGGGATGTTTCACGATGTCTTCATTGCTACAACTGCTGATGAAGAACAGGGCCACCAACAGCCAGCTTTTTCTTTGGATTAATTTAAGAAATTTGTCTTTCATATATATTATTATTAAAAGGATTGGTCACTGAAACTCTTTATCCTTGTTGTTGATTTACGGTCTTTAAGGCCGATGCAAATAAATATAGAAAAGAACAGGGAGGAGTACTCAAATGAGGCAGAAAGGGGTACAGAGCGGGGAATGCGTTATTTGTATACCTTAACTGCGTCAAAAATACACTTGTTGCTGGAGAGGGATTTTGTTGTAGTATAGGGGAAAGCAAATAATAAAGTAGCAATTGGTTGGAGGAATTCAAAACGGAAAATGAAAGGAATAAAATGATGAGCAATAAACTCCGCCAACGGGTAAGTCGTTTATTTATCTTCTTCCTTTTTCTGATATTCGGTAGGCGTTACGTCAAATTCCTTTTTAAAACACTTTGTGAAATACTTTGGATTGCTGAAACCAACCGCATAGGCAACCTCGGAGACATTAATGAAAGGCTTTTTCAGGAGTGTACATGCATGTTTAAGCCGGATGTTGCGAATAAACTCTACTGGGGAGAGACCGGTCATTGCTTTCATTTTTCTATTTAGAGTGGACTTGGAAACGTTGAGTTCAGAGGCAAAAGTATCTATATCAAATTCGGTTTCAATCAGATGTTGCTCTATACATTCGATGGCTTTTTCCAGGAACTGCTCGTCAGTACTCTGATATTCCAGTGCTACAACATTGATTTCCGTATCGACTCTGAACTTCTCTTGTCGCTTCTGGTTGGATTTCATCAGATTGTCAATGCGTGCATTAAGCATTTTCATATCGAATGGTTTCGTCAGGTATCCGTTTGCTCCTGCATTGAAACATCTCACTTGGTCTTCCACTGAACTTTTTGCCGTAAGCATCAATACCGGTATATGGCTGGTGTTGATGTCCTGTTTCATTGTTGCACAGAGCTCGATTCCATCCATTTCGGGCATCATATAGTCGCTGACCATCAGGTCTACGTCTTCGCTTCTTACAATTTCCAATGCTTTTTTTCCATTCGTAGCAGTGAGTATATTGTAGTGTGTTGCCAACTTTCTTTTCATCAATAGCAGGAACTCTTCATTGTCATCTACCAATAATATCGTATCTTCTTTCTCTTCTGTATCTTCTGTTGCTTCATTCGGTACTGTTGACGGTATTTCACTGGTTTCGATAATGTCCTTTATTTCCGGATAATAATTTCGGTCGATAGGGATTAGAACAGTGAATCTGGAACCTTCTCCGATGCTGCTTTCTACCTGGATGTCTCCTTTATGCAAGGTCACCAGTTTCTTGGTTAATGAAAGCCCTACACCGTTTGATTGAGGTGCATAAGCTGTTTTGTTCACATAGAATGGAGTGAATATCTTGGATATTTCTTTCTGATCTATGCCGATTCCTTCATCCTGCACCTCTATCCGGAGGAATCGGGAATTATCCTTTTGCAGAGTCGATACATTCAGCTCTACTTTTTTATCGGCAGGTGTATATTTGGCCGCATTCGAGAGTATATTGTACAGAACCTTGTCTATTTTGTCAAAGTCCATATATCCCCAAATGTCTTTTTCTTCCAGATGAAGACTGAAATGAAGGTTTTTCTTTTCAATGATCGGTCGTATGCCTGTATGGTAGATTTCACGGATGAAGCTGCTGATATTGCCATAGGTAGGGGTGAGTACAAACGAGTCGTTTTCTACTTTCCGAAAATCTAGCACTTGCTGAATTAAGCGTTTTAAGCGGAGCACATTACTTTTCAATATATGTACATCTTCCTGTGGAGATACCTTTGTTTCTTCCAAATCATCTGCTACGCAGCTGATGGTAGTGAGCGGGGTGAGCAGTTCATGGCTTATATGGGTGAAATATTCCAGTTTAGTCTTGGTCAGTTCTTTCTGGAATCTAACCTGGTCGGACCGTCTTACCCTGTACAGGTAATAGAACATGATGGAATAAAGGATCAGAATGATGAGAGTTATATAGGTACCGTATGCCCACCATGTTTCGTACCAAGCCGGCTTTTTATAGATACGTAGTTCTGTGACGTCGTCTTTCCAGTAGCCGTATTCATCTGTAGAGCGTACCTTGAAAGTATGATATCCTTTAGGAATTTTATTGTAGAAAGCCGACCGATTACCGGTTTCGGTGTATACCCACTCTTTGTCCACACCATCCATCTTGTAGGCGTATCTTATTCTCGATGTTGCTGTAAATTGAAGAGCGGAGAAGAAGATTTCAAGATTGTTATCTTCGGGCTCCAACCAGATGCTTCGGGTTGATAAATCATTCGACTGGCGCTGGGGATTGAAGAAGAAAGAATGATTGGATACTTTGATATCTGTTATGATGACCGGATTGGAATTGATCTTCTTAGATGGGAATTTTGAGGAAGCCATCGATACAAAGCCACCATGCCCACCGGCATAAAGCTTGCCGTTGAACAAGTCTATGACGTCCTTCTTGAACGAGTTTATCTGAACGGATTCGTCTGAATTTGAATAATGAATGTATCTATCTGACTGGATATCATAGGCAGTCAATTGTCGGTTTGTTAGTATCCAAAGGGTATTCCTGTCATGTTTCATCCCTAAAATAGACTGTCCGGTCATTCCGCATGAGTTGCTGAAGTCCTTCATTATCTCTGAGTTGAGATCCATTTGCAGGATGGAACCTTGAGTAGTGGCAATCCATAAATGATTTTCCTGGATCACTATCTTGTCAATATTGTTACTGGGTAAGGATGAATTCTGGGTTGAGTATTGTTTAATCGGTTTCAGTTTATCCCCTAAAGAAACCTTATGTAAACCGGAATCTTCGGTTGCCAACCAGATGTTACCGTGTCCGTCTTCTGCAATAGATGTAATGTTGGGCAGAGAGAATTCGGGGATGATAAAGTCTTTGCTGTCCGGTTTTAGATAGAGCTGTCCGGTGGTAGCTACCCATAAATTCCCCTTACTGTCTTCATACATGGATGTAATGTTGCCAGTAGTCCCTTTTGGTGTATATAAGTCCTTTGCCAGTAAGTACTCAATTTCTCTTTTACTGTTTAGTTTTGCCTTGTAGAGGGTGGGTTGGTCTCTGCATCCCAGCCAGAATTCTCCCGGCTGTATCGAACGGAGGATATATCCTATATTATGCACTCCGGAATTTGTATTCGAGTAGTCATAGAATTTATCTTGTTCTATGTCATACCAGCAGAGTCCCCAACGTTCCTGATTGAACCAGAGCCCGTTGTTGGGGTCAATACCCAGAGTGGTTATATTCGTGTCGAAACCTACATGTCTTTTCAGTTTGGGCAGGAAGTTATTAGCTATGGCAGGATTTCCCATTAGCAAGTGATACCCGCTGTCATAGGCCCCGGCCCAAAGGTTGCCTTCCCTGTCTTTGATGATCTGGCTGAACATTTTGTTATAATCGAACATATACGAGCTGAGGTCCACTTTTTCCAGATGTCCGCCACTTTGAAAGCATAAAGTTCGTGGTAGCCGAATATCCATATATAGCCGTAAACATCATCTTGTACTACACTGAAGAAGGCGGTTTCAGGCTGGTGCAGTTTTTCATTGAAGATTTCTTGATGCGTGTACATTTTATCCTCTGTTGCATCCGGATGAAAACGGTAGATACCGTCTCCCCAAGTCAATATCCAATATTGGTCATCTTTGTCCTGAAATATTTTAAACGGATTATTATTCGCTCCGAGTGTAGGGAAACTCATAAATGTATCTGTATTCTTGAGATACTTATATAAACCTCCTCCCCATGTGCATACCCATATATTGCCGAAATGATCTTCATATATTGAGTTTATACCATTATTGGGAACCGCCGGGATCAAATTTCCGTAGCGCTTCTTCAATGAATAGTCTGAATTATAGTGAGAAACCTGATTACGGGTACATATCCATAGTTCTTTCCGGCTATCTACTAACATGAAGTTTATCCATGTATTCTGGATTTCTGTATCTGGGAATGGCCGTATCTGATAGTTGCTTTTATCCACCAAATTAACCCCCTGTCTTGTTCCTACCAGCAGGCAATTATCATCTTCAGCAAAACACCAGATGAAGTCATCGGTTAATAAATGAGGCTGGTTAAAGTCTGATTTGAAAGTCTGGAGTTGGTATCCGTCATATCGTCCTAAGCCGTTTTTAGTTCCTAACCAGATGAACCCATTCTGATCCTGATGTAAGTCTATTACTTCATTGGAAGGCAGTTGCTCCAGAAAAGGCATTTGTTTGGCTATTATTTGCTGTGCATATGAGGAAATGCTCATTAATAGGAAGATGACAATGAGAAAGGGGGATACATATATCTGAATTTCTGTACGATGAATTCTGTTTTCCATAATGTTACAAGGTATTTTCTTTGGTGGCGATTGCAAAAATAGGGTATTATTGGCAATACTTCAATCAAAATGGCATTTTTGTGAACCTCCCTGTAAAGTATGGGCATAAAAAAAGGAGTACCGCTGTACTCCAACCTTTGTTAACCTTAAATCTAATACTATGAAAAACACAGTGCAAAGGTACGGATATTCTGCGTATTTCCAAATGATTAGACTAATATAAGTGTTTTTATAACACTAATTAAAAGTTAGGCTTTGTTTCTTTACTTTTTTTCAGGGTTTTATTCGTTGATACGCTCTTTTATCTTTCCCCAGGCATGTGTATCGAACAGGCAACTTTCGCGCATGGTGTGATACATCTCTTTGAAACGGGACATGGGAATAGTGAAGCTCAACAGATTGGCTTCAAAGTGGGGACGCACGGACGGATCGAAGAAGCCGAGGATACAGCGTTTGCTCCCTTTTTGGTTTTCAGTAACAGCAAAACTTACAACGGAGCTGCAACCGGACCCAAACGGTGTGATTACGGCATCAAATGCTTCCGTATCGTAAGAAGCCCATGTGACAAGTCCCGACAAAATATCGGGCGTGGCAAGGAATAGCAAACCTTCTAAATGATCGAAAGAAGTAATCTTATCAATCCGGGCAAAATGCAGGTAAGCCTTTTCCGTGCGTTGCACTTGGAGTTGCTCTATATAATTTATTACCATTTCAGGAGTCTTTTTGTACTTCTCTTTCAGAGATACGAAGTTAGGTACGTGTATCGGCATTTCCGTGAAGCCGGTGTAGAATTTTCCCCCGCCACATCCTATGACGTCGCTGTTCAGGCTGATGGTTTTACCTTCCCTTACCTGTTGGAGGCCCTTGAAGAAGCAACCGCCAATTTTTTCTGTTTCGATTTCCTGTTTGTCAGAGTACCAGAAGGCGATGGGAAGTTCGGCACGTTCACCAAATGCTTCCCGATAATTAGTCATAAAAGTATGTATATCCATGATAACAGAGTTTTGGTTTGGAAGTAAAGATAACAATTGATTGCCGGATTATTGAGGATTTTACTTATTTTTGCATAGAAAATTATAATTCCATATTGATTATGAAAGCACGCATTTCCTGTTTCTTCCTACTTGTTTTTTTCTTTGTGCAGATGGTGAAAGGAGAAGATGACACTTTGTGGCAACTTCATGCTTCTGATATAAATGCTCCTTATGTAGGCGCCCCTATGGCGAATGGCGGAATCGGTATTCTTCCCTGGAAAGAACCTTTCTCAGTGCGACAGGTGATACTGAATCATGTATTCGATACGGATGGCCCTCAGGGGGTAAGCCGCGTGTTGAAAGGAATCAATCCTTTCCTGATGTCGATGGATGTAGATGGAAAAGAGGTGAATACGGAATGTATCACAAACTGGAAGCAGTGTGTTGATATGAAAGAAGCAACTCATAACAGCAGTTTCCGTGCAGCCGGGAAAGTCGATGTGGGTTATAGCATTTGCGCTTTAAGAAATATGCCTTATGCGGGGTTTATCCGTGTGGATGTGAAAGCTCTGTCCGATGTATCCCTGAAAGTTGCTACCCGGATGGATATTCCCCAAGAATACAGTCAGCCGACACAGCGCTTCCGGAAAATGAGGGCGGATGATACACAAATGTATATGCTGCAATCTTATGCTGTATCTGCTTATCGGCAACAAAAAGTTTCCGCTTCTTCCGCTTTTATTTTTAATAAGGGAGCAGCACAGGAGCCTCTTTATGATGAAGTGACTAAAGAGATGTCTTTCGTACTGAATCTGAAGAAAGGAGAGCAAATCTCTTTTGCTTTGGTGGGTTCTGTGTGCTCCGCCCGTGACTTTAGCGATCCGTATAATGAGGCTGAACGGCAGGGGATTTATGCTATTCATGAAGGTACAACTTCGCTGATGGCTGCACATCGTAGTCTTTGGAATGAATTGTGGGAAAGCGATATCTTGATAGAAGGGGATGACGAAGCACAACGGGCGGTTCGGTTTGCACTTTTCAACCTTTATTCTTCTTGCAGGGAAGGAAGCGGATTGAGCATCTCGCCCATGGGACTTTCTTCGCAAGGTTACAATGGACATATATTCTGGGATTCGGAACTTTGGATGTTTCCCCCGATGCTGTTGCTGAATAAGGGAATTGCCGAATCTATGATCGATTATCGTATTGACCGCTTGATGGCTGCCCGCAAGAAAGCAATGGCATACGGTTTCAAGGGAGCTATGTTTCCTTGGGAGAGTGATGATTACGGGGAAGAATCGACTCCTACTTTTGCTTTGACAGGTCCTCTGGAACATCATATCACTGCGGACATCGGTATTGCCTGCTGGAATTATTATTGCCTTACCCGTGACGGACAGTGGCTGCGGACGAAAGCATTTCCGCTGATGAAAGCGGTTGCTGACTTTTGGGTAAGCCGTGTGACGCGTAATGATGACGGTTCTTATTCCATTTGCAATGTAGTGGGAGCCGATGAATATGCAAATGGGGTGGATGATAATGCTTTCACGAACGGTGCGGCTATCCGGGCTTTGGAATATGCTTGTGAGGCGGCAAAGATATGCAATGAGTCTGTTCCGGAAATATGGGAAGAAGTGGGTAAGGGCATCCGTATTCTTCGTTTTAAAGATGGAGTCACTCGTGAGCATGCCACATACAACGGTGAGATGATAAAGCAGGCGGATGTGAATTTATTGGGATATCCATTGTATTTTGTCGGGGATGCTGAATCGCAAAAGAAGGATATGGAATATTATGTCGATAAGATTGATCCGCAGAATGGTCCGGCCATGTCTTATTCCGTATTCTGTGTGCAGTATGCCCGGATGGGGGATGCGAAGCGTGCCTATGAGATGTTCTGCCGTTGCTATCAGCCGAACTTGCGTGCTCCTTTCGGTGTATTGGCGGAAACGCCCACCAGTGATAATCCTTACTTTATGACGGGAGCAGGCGGATTACTGCAAGCTGTTATAAATGGCTTCTGTGGATTGCAGATAACGGATGGCGGTGTGGAGCAATTATCTTCTATACTTCCTGCACATTGGAAAAAGGTTACGGTGAAAGGAGTAGGACCGGAGAAAAAGATGTATGTACGTGAGAGGTAGGAAACGTACGGGCATAAAAAAAGGAGTACCGCTGTACTCCAA
>ENA-OPFI01000563-OPFI01000563.1-human-gut-metagenome-genome-assembly--contig:-NODE-563-length-16241-cov-1.826393_pt1 | contig 16241 bp, 9 predicted proteins | sample MGYA00241308_ERZ501550 | MGnify/ENA primary metagenome ERZ501550 (study PRJEB25962, sample SAMEA2042433) | human gut metagenome | biome: human gut; feature: human-associated habitat; material: faeces...
TTGATATCATGCTGGCAGATTCAAATAAAGATTGATTAAGACTGCTGCCACCGAGAGTAAATAAGAAAGCACCAGCTAAATATATTCCTAAATAAGTAAGAATAAAAATATTGTTGTCATGAAGCAAGGCTTCATCTAAAAACATATCTTTGCCGTAGACATTGACATAATCAGCACGCTTGATATTAAGATTATTTGCTGAATTTCTAAGCTTGATGACCAAGGAGTGATAAAGCAGAGAAATCCTTCCAACTTTGATACCGCCACAAGTAGAACTCGATTGACAACCGATCAACATAATAAGGATAAAAATAAAGCAAATAGCTGGATTTAAAGTATTTATATCGATCGACATAATTTGGAAACCAGTTGTAGACATTGCAGAAATTGTGAAAAATACTGAATACATCAAAGCATTGTTGCTTGTAACAGTATTTGAAGTTATTGATAGAATTAAAATGAGTGGAATAACGATGACAAGAATGACAAGTTCAGCGTGATTTTCAAAGTTTTTAAAAAAAGTTTTAAAGTCTCCCCTTAAAAGAAAAGCGAAGGAGATGAAAGAAATAGAACCGGAAAACATCAAGATAATACTGGTAACTTGTATTCCACATACTTGAATGATGTTATAGCCATTTTCTATGGAAAAATGAGCGATAGAATCATTGTAATTAGAGAATCCTCCAGTAGCTACAGCGGTAATTGAATGGACAAAAGCATCAAAAAATGACATGCCGAAAATCATATAGGAAATAATTCCAACTGTGATCAATCCGATGTATATTGCAAACATTAATCTAGCTGATCTCAATAGATTAGGAAGAAAACTATCACCATGACCTTCGGCTGAATATAATCTTAAACCATATCTATCAGAGAATACTGAAATCATGACGAGAATAATGCCTATTCCACCAAAAAGCATACAGAGAGCTCTTAGAGTCAAAAAAGAATAGATATTCCCTTGTTCAACATCGAGAACTGACATTCCTGTTGTTGTCCATCCAGAACTGACTTCAAAAATGGATTGATGAAAATTTAAAAGTCCAGAAGACCAAAATGGAACAGCGGTACCAAGTATAGAAATAATCCACGAAGTCAAGACAATAAATGAGGATTGTCTATTGGATAATTGCCCATGTTCTTTTTTATAAAGAAGCCCCAAGAAAGTAGAAAATCCACAGATTATCATTATTATTGCTGGCGCAAAAAAATTCCACCAATATTTTCTTTCAAGAGGAAGAGAAATACTGACAAATAAAGGAATTAATAAAACTATCCCGATAATTCCTGTTAATAATCCGATATATCCTAGGGCGAGTTTGCCACCGGAAATAACCATTTCTTTTTTTATTTCACGATTCATAAAAAATATTATAGCATTAAATTTTCTTAGAAGTAATTTTAATATTAAAGCTTGTTGACTGATTTATTGAGGTTTTCTTTTCTTTTTTTAGCACGTGCGATATCATTTATACCATTTTTAACTAAGGCATAAAAAGAAAGAATAAAAATTATTGTGAAGATAATTGAACAAAGGAAAAAGATAATATTGACGGCATTCCAAGAGAAATTAAAAAAAGCATTGGAAAATAAGTAGATATATAAAGCAGAAGAAATAAAGACTGATGTAAAACAAAAAAGCAGATTAGGTTCTAAAAAATGAACATCAGTAAATGTTAAAGCATCTGTGACTAAGACATAACCACCGGTTAAAAAAGCCAAAGCATAAAGAATATAACTAATATTAGATTTTGAAGAAGTCAGGGCCATAAAGATGAAAATTCCGATGAGAAATAGTTCTAACAAATTAAATAATATCGATATGGATATTGATTTGGAAAAACCATATTTATTGACTATTTTGAAAAAATAGCGACCGGAAGGAATGATATCTGTTGCTCCACCTTCAATGAGCAACTCTTCATTTTGATAGCCATAAAGACAACCTATTCGATAAGGAATATTACATTTTTTTGCTACCAACATATCATAATTGGAATCCCCAAAATAAATGACATCTTGAGGATCTATTTCGTATTCTTTTAAAGTTTCAAGAAGACCAGTTGGATCAGGTTTGGGTGGAAACTTTTTTTCTCCTTGGCCAATTACTGCTTTAAATTTTACATTTTTAAAAAAATATTTCATCAAATTTTCGGCTGCTTTTTGCGGTTTATTGGTAAAAACAAATAATTCATATCCTGATATTGAAAATTTTTCTAAAGCTGAAGCGATATATGGATAGCTATTTGTTCTATTATAAAGATTATCCAAAAGATTAGCTAAATATTCTTTATAGAGGATTTTGATTTTCTCTTCGTCTTTTTCGCCACTAGCTTTTCTTATAAGATACATAGAACCTTGACCGATGAAATTGACATATTCAGAAAGTTCATGAGTAGGATAATTATATTTTTCCAAGATTGTATTAACAGCTGCACCAAGATCAGCAACAGTATCTAATAGTGTTCCATCAAGATCAAAAAATAAAACGTGAGCTTTTTTCATGTTTATCTCCCTATTTAATTATTGCGAAATTGTAGATTATAGAGTTTAGCGTATTCGCCATTTTGAGAAAGAAGAACTGAGTGAGTTCCTTCTTCTATTATTTTACCACCTTCAACTACAAGTATTCTATCAGCATTTTTTATGGTAGAAAGACGATGAGCAACAACAAGTGTGGTGCGGCCATAAGATAATTTGTTCAAAGCTTGTTGAATCAATATTTCAGTTGCATTATCTAAGGCAGAAGTTGCTTCATCTAAAATTAGAATAGAAGGATTCTTTAAAAAAACTCTAGCGATAGAAATTCTTTGTTTTTGACCACCTGAAAGTTTGACACCTCTTTCGCCGATTTGTGTATCGAATTTGTTTGGAAGTGACATGATGAAATCATAGATATTGGCTTTTTTACTGGCGGAAATAATATCTTTATCGGTGGCATCAGGTTTACCATATTGAATGTTATCTTTAATTGATCCAGTGAATAAAAATACATCTTGCTGAACAAAACCGATATTTTTTCGAAGAGCATTTAAAGAAATATCTGAAATATTTATTCCATCGATTTTTATTGTGCCTGAAGTCGGTTGATAAAAATTAGGTATAAGATGGCAAATGGTTGTTTTTCCTCCACCAGATGCTCCAACAAGGGCGATGGTCTCACCTTTTTTAATAGAAAATGAAACATCATTTAAAATATGGTCTTTTGTTTCATAATTGAAGAATACATGATTAAAATCAATGTTTCCAGCTAATGTAATATTTTTTATAGCATTAGGTTTTTCATATTCTACTTTTTCATCCATGACATCGAGGAATCTTTTAAATCCGGTAACACCATCTTGATATTGCTCAACAAAATTGATTAAAGTTGTCAAAGGAGAAATAAACAAAGAGACGGAAACAACAAAAGCAGTGTAATCAGCGGTAGAAAAAGCTTCAGTAGTAATAGCGATAATACCACCTCCAACAATACAAGCAACGTTGAATAAATCCATGACAAAATTGGTAGAAGAAGAAAATATTCCCATCGCTTTATATGCTATAGATCTATTTTTTACATATTCTTTATTGCTTATATCAAATTTTTTATCCTCAATATCTTGATTTGCAAAAGCTTTTGTAATGCGGATACCAGATATACTAGACTCTAAAGATGCATTGATACCAGCGATACTTTTGCGTGTTTCAGTAAAAGCATTGCGCATTCTTTTTCTAGTGAACAAAGAGATTGCAACCATAAAAGGAACACAGGCAAAGATGATCAAAGCTAAAATCCAATTGATAGTCAATAAATAGGCAAAAGAACCGATGATCATGACACCGCATATAAAGAAGTTTTCAGGGCCATGATGAGCGAGCTCACTGACATTTTGCAAATCATTTGTCATCCTTGACATTATTTTTCCAGTTTCATGTTCATCGTAATATGAATAGGGAAGTTTCTCCAGATGAGTAAACATATCCTTTCGCATTTGAGCTTGCATTTTAACACCAATAACATGTCCATAATACTGAACGAAATATTTTAAAAACATTCTGATTATATATAGGCCAACTAAAATAGTTGCAAAAATTATTATCATATTAATATCTTTTTCAGGAACATAAGTAGAAAAAACTTTTCTAGTTAAAATTGGATAGCACATTGCAATTAAAGATATTAAAAGAGAAGCTAACATATCAAGAGTGAACATCTTGAGATGTGGTTTATAATAAGAGACGAAACGTTTAAGCATATTTACCTCCATCAATATTTGAATATTCTACTATAAAACAAGCTTTTTTTCATCTCGTAACATTATTATTAGTATATTTTAAAATTGCATAATTTTTTGACAAGTAGTAACCGCTTTCATCTCGACTAATTTTTAATTGTAAATTTTAAAAAAATAATAAATTTTTAAATATATAAAAAAACAAACAAATAATTATAGAAAAATAGTTATTTTTAAATAAAAAAGATAAGAAAAAAATTGTTGACAAGAAAAAACTACATCACTATAATACAAACAAAAAACAGGAGAAACATTAAAATGAAAAAACAAAGTAAACGTTGTTTGTTACTTTCTACTCTTTTGCTTATAGGATTAGTTAGTTGTCAAACAAACCCTACATCATCTTCTACTCCATCTTCTTCTTTAACACCATCTACTTCTTCAAGTTCATCTACTTCTTCAAGTTCTAGTACTAATTCTACTAACTCTTCTAGCAGTAGTAGTTCTTCAAGTACTACTTCTTCCTCATCTTCGAGTTCTAGTTCTTCATCAAGCTCTAGTTCATCCTCTTCTTCTACACCTTCTACTCCATCTTCAAGTTCTTCTACTTCAATTATTGTTAAACAACCTCATGCTGTAAATTTCGCAGCTGAAGCTGGATCAGTTATCCATGCTGATAAAGTTAGTGCAGTTGAAGGTGAAGTTGTCACATTTACTATTGAAGTTACAAATGAAAAGAAAGAATTAGTTTCTGTAACAGTTTTAGTTGGAGAAACTTCCGTCGAAGTTGGCGAAAACGAAGGAACATATACATTTGTTATGCCTGATGGTGAAGTCAGTATTCAAACTGTTCTTGCTGATAAGATAGTTCCATATGCTATTAACGTAGCTAAAGATGATCATGTATCAGCTGTTTCATTGAAAGTTGAAGGAAATGAAGTAACAGAAGCTGTTGCTGGTCAAACTGTTGTCGTTGAATTAAGCTTCGAAGAAAAATATATATTATTAGATATAGTAGCTAATGATGGTGCTTTAAGCTTAACTCCAATCACTGAAGGCTTATCCTATTCATTCGTGATGCCAGAAGGTGTTGTTAGCTTAAATGTTACAAGTGAGAAAGTTGTTGAAACTCATAGAGTAAATAAGGTCACTTTATCATCGTCTTTAATTGAATCCTTTACGGGTGTTGCTGAAGGTGCTGAAGTTCTTGCTGGTGAAACAGTCAATGTTGAACTTAAGTTCAAGAGCCAAAGCAGCTATAAGATTGATGGTGCTATTTATGTCAATGGAGAATTGATTAAATTAACTGCTGATGAAAATACAGCTAATTTATATAAAGGCAGTTTCGTTATGCCTGATGAAGATGCTGAAATTGTCGCAACACACCTTATGAAACAAGTTGGTGTTGATGCTGAAAATTCAGTACAAATATTATTTGAACAATCCGATTTATATACTATTTATGGTATTGAAAATGGTGGTTATTACGATCCACAGAACTATTCTCAAGCTGGTTTTGCCCTTATTAAGAAAAAAGGTGTTTTAGTAAATAAAATCAGTATAAATGAACAGGGTAGCAGCAGCGCAATGTCAATTTATTCATCCTATAGTTATGAAGATATTTATAATGTTTCTTGCTATATGTTCTCTAATAAGGGTAAAGTCGTTGTTGAACTTAAAGTTGAAGCTGAAGAAGTCGGCGTAAAGAATGTCACTTTTGTCAATGGTGAAAATGCTGTTATTACCGGCAATACTGAAGTCACTCCAGGAGATAAGGCAACATTTACTATTAAAGGTGCTGAAGGTTATGTCTTCGATGGTGTTAAAAGTGTTGAAACTGAAAGTGGAAAGACTTTGGATACATGGAGTGATGATGGTTATACTTATTCAAGTGGTGTTTTAACTTTGAAGAAGATGCCAAAAGAAAACATTATCGTCACATTGAACCTCTACAAGGCTATTCCAGTTGAAGTTGAAGAAAATGAATTTGTTGAATCTTGTTCATTAGCTTTAAAATCTACTTCATATTGGGGAAGTGATACACCTACTGAATCTGTTCTTCCTGGCAGAACATTAGTTGTTACACCAGTTGCTATAACCGGTTATGCTATTAAGTCAGTATTAGTCAATGGTGTTGCAGCAACAAAAGGTAGCAGTGGAAAATTTGAATTTGCCGTACCTGAAGATACCGATGCTACATCATTTAAAGTAACATTTGAAATTCAACAATATCATTCTGTAACCTATACCGAAGGTGAAGGCTTTGTCCTTTCTAAACTTTATACAACAAGTGCTCTTGAAGGTACATTGATTTCCTTTGATGTCAAAGAAAATGCTGGATATAAAGTTACTGCTGTTAAAATTTCTTCTTCCGATGAAGCTTTAGTTGTAAGTGGAGCTTCTTCCTATTCATTCACAATGCCAAATGCTGATGTTGTCATCACAGTTGAAACTACTACTGTTCCAACTCATGCTTTAACATTGGATCTTGATGAAAAGATTACTTATAAATCTGTCACTGATAAATATGGTACTGAAGTTACAGATTTTTCCAATTTAAATGAAGGTGGAGAATATACTCTTATAGTTAGACTTCCTAATGGTCATGCAATCGATAAAGGAACTTTAGCCGGTGCTGATCTTGAATTTGAACTTACTTCATCTTATTGGAGAGAATATAAGACAACATTTGTTGTTGGAAGTGCAGATAGTACATTAAAACTTACTTTAGTTGAACAAGCCCATAATGAAGTTGAAGTAAAACTTTCTGAATCTTCTTTATTTACTAGCGATATGGTAATTAAAGATAAAGATTCCGGCGATAAAATTACCGATTTAACAAAGTGCTATGTCGGTCATAATATTACTGTTGATTTAACATTAACTGCCGATGCTAAGAGTACTTATAAGCTTGATTCAAATAGCTTTAAAGTTACCAATGCGGATGGGGAAGATGTCGCCTTCACAGTAACAGCTAGTGGATTATTACAATTCACAATGGTTGATAGCAAAGTTACAGTTACTGTTACACCTACACCTATTCCATTATTTGGAGTACATTTAGGGGAAGGTTGTGAATATGTTGTTCTTGTAGGTAACTACAGTGGTTGGGGCTATCCAAGCGATACAGATACTTCAATATTTAAAGAAGATAAATCATTTGCTGAAGGTGTCAAGATCACTGCATACTTAAAGAAAACAGATGATGTCGATGGCTCTAAAACTTATACATTTAAAGCTGTTGCTGCTGATGGTACAGTTTTAAAAGAAGATGCATTTAGTTATAAAGGTGACTACTGGTCGTTCTCTATGCCAGCTCAAGCCGTTACAATTACAGTTACAGTTTTATAAAAATACAAAATAAAGTGAGGCTAAAATAATGAATAAAAAAAGTTTAGTTTCTCTTTTAGCCCTAGTTTCAATACTAGGGCTTACTTCGTGTAATAAAGAGAATTCAAATACAAGTTCTTCAAGTCCTTCATCTTCTTCCAATTTAGTAATTTCTAGTACCTCATCCAGTTCTTCTTCAAATACAAGTCCTTCATCTTCTTCTAGCTCTTCTACAACTCCGGTTGTGGGAGTTGAGAATATCACTGTTACAACTGATACATTGAGTCTTGAAGTTGGTGAAAGTGTCAGTTTTGGCTATGAAGTTTTGCCAAATAATGCCACAGATAAAAGTGTAAGTTTTTCCTATGATGATAAGATTATTTCTTTGGATGAACAAACTCTTAATGTTGTCGGTTTAAAAGAAGGAAAAACAACAATTGTTATTACTTCGACTAATGGCAAAAGCGCTTCTATCGCTGTTGAAGTTAAAGAAGCGACAACCGAAGTTGCACCAACTGCTATTTCTACCGATTTTGCTAGAACTGTCATCGGTGAAAACGAAACATTGAAAGTTGATGTTACTTTCTATCCTGCTGAAACAACTTTAAAGAATTTGAAATTTAGAAGCTCTGATCCATCCTGTATTAAAGTAGATAGCGCAAATCAAACCATTACTGGTGTTGCTGCTACCTATAAAAGCATTACTATTACTATTTCTTCTACGGATAATACTTTGGTCAATCCAATTCGTTTATCATTGAAAGTTACCAGCGATGAAAATGAAGTAAAAAATGATAAAGCGACCGCCAGTTTAAATTCTGCTAGAAAAAATGAACAATATGCAGTAAAAAGTGGCTCAATAAAAGTTAGTACTAAGTACACTACAACTGAACCTGTCACATTCCGCAATGATTATGATGTCTATGATGACCATATTTATAATGAAATAACTACATTTACTGGTGAAACTTATAAAGAATATCATGGAATGGATTCCAGCCGTTATTATGAAGTTAAATACGATAAAGATGGCAAGGTGACAAACAGCTCATATAACAATTTAGTTGAAGAAGGCGGCACGACTTTTACTTCCGATATTGTATATTCTGATGCTTTATATCAATCAACTCTTCCTGCATTTTATGCTCATACTTATTCTTCAAGATATACTTATGGAATAACTGAATATTTGGATTCTGTCTTCTTTGATACTATCTATGCTAATTATAAAGTTGATGTTGAAGTTGGTGACGATTATGTTTATTTCAACTATACTACAAGCAATTATACGACAAAAACTTATTATCGTTTAACTATCAATTTTGATGGCGATAATTATAAGAGTGTAATTTATGATAATTCAACTTATAACTATGATGATCTTGATGAAAATTATCAACCGGTAAATGATCAAGTTCAGGCTGTTTCCTTTAATAGATTTGAAGCTAATGTCAATAATGCTGCTAGACTTGAAGATACTAGAGAAGATAAAGTTGATCCAGCTAAATTCTATTTCAAGGATTTCACTTTATCTTTCTATAAATCCACAGATACTGAAAGAAAAAATCCTCTTACAACATTTGATAGAGGCGATACAATAGTTTATGTTGTTGAATCTTCTAATCCAAGTCAAGCTAATTTATTTATTGATCCAATCTACGCGATGACCTCTTCAAATGAAGAAGTACTTTCTGTTTCTGAAAACCATTTTGCTTTAAATGCTGTTGGTGAAGGTGAAGCAGAAATTTATTTCCGCAGTATTTTCGCTGAACTTAAAGTTACTTTAAAAGTTAATATTCCTGCTGCAAATGATATTGTTGTCAGCACATTACCATCTTCAATGAAGAATACTGATTCACAATCTATCTTTATTTCTGCAGATCCTTATGGTGCTCTTGAAGATTTCGATGTCACTTTAAAAGAAGGCGATGAAAAATATGCTCGTCTTGTTCAAAGAACTTCTTCCTATTATGTTCTTTATGGAATGGAAGATATGGATGTCAAAGAAAAAGATGTCACAATCATCATTCAATCAAGATCTAATCCTGAACTTCGAAAAGAGATAACTATCAAGATAATGAAGGCATTATCCGCTAAAGAAATTCAACAAATACTTATTGATGGCGATTATGTTGGTGCTATAAATGAAGATTATTATAACTATACTGTCAGATGTCAATTTACTTCTGATTATGTTGAAGGAAAAGGTTATGCTGGTGTTTATACAATTTATAAACCAAATAGCCGTGTTTTCTCTAAATTTGATTTCTATTATACAATAGCTAATGGTAAACTCACCATTGTCAGCACTGAACCAAGTACAAGTTACGTCAATAAATTAGTTATTGAAATATATACACCTGATTGTTTAACTTTATATTCATCATTTAATGATCTAACAGATGATGATGGTGAATATACAGTCACTTACCGTTTGACTAAAGAGGTTTTATAAGATGAAAAAAAGTATTTTACCAATTCTTGCTTTTGCCTTAGTTCTTACGGCATGTAATTCAAATCTTACTAGCAGTAGTTCTTCTGCTAGTTCGACTCCTGTTTCTACTGCTAGCTCAACTAGTTCAAGTTCAACTACTTCTGGTTCTAGCAGTAGTTCTTCTTCATCTTCCACAACACCAATTCCAGTTACGGAATCAGCTCTTGATTTATTTAAAACCGCTGCCGAAGTAAAAAATTATACATTCAATGTTGTTGATTACGGTGGTAATAGCCAACAATTCTTTTTGGAAGATGCTTTCTATTATCAATTTATCGGTGATTTAAAAATTAATGGATTTATTAAAGATGATTATGGTGTTTATACAGTGACAGTATCTTCTACTGGTAATGTCAGTGGTGGATATTATTATATCGATGATGAAACAGACGAACCATTACAAGATATCTATCCATCTTTAACCAGTTTAGCAAGTGTCTCTTTTGATGAAGATTTATATACTGAAAATAATGGTATTTATATTCTTAAAGATCTAGTTGGCTATGAGGCTAGAAAGATTTTTGAAGTTATTGGATATGATCCAGATAGTACTTATTCGGGAATGAATTTGACCGATGTTGATGAAATCAATCTTCAAGTTAATGAAAATGGAAGACCAGAAATACATATTGTCTTCAATGAAAAAACAAGTGGACGAGGCACAACTATTGCTGAATTATTTGATGTTGGAACAACAAAATTAGCTTTAGAGATTCAACAGGCATTGGATGATGGAACATTATACGGCAAACATAGAATTGATGCTAATGATGTTTTTTACGATTATCTTGGAGAAATAAAAAGAGCTAAAAACTATACACTTCATGTAAGAAGCGAATACACCAAGGATAGTTGGAGCAATTATACAACTGATTCATATTTTACAAATAATGCTTTCTACAGCACTTCAAGTAGAGATGAATCAGATCTAGGCTTTGTCAATCAAAGCGATGGTGTTCACACTTTAGCTTATGATGAACTCCGTGAAGAATATCTTGTTGGCGATAAATATACTTATCAATCAGAAACTTATAAAGATATTTATGAAATAGTTTCTTCATTTAGTGATACTTCTTGGGATCCATATACATTCGAAGTTCGCAAAGATGGTGATAAATATATCATCGATGATACAGAGTTTATGTATACTGTTTTCAATATGCTCAATGAAACAATGTTGAGATTTATGCTCTTAAATATTGAGTTTTATAAAGAAGGAGATGAATATAATTTCACTTTGAATCTTCGTGAAGATCAAAAGATTCATTTCGTTGTTACTGATGTTGGTACAACAACTATTGGAAATTTTTAGCAATTCATTTTAATGCTTAGAAGCTAAGTTCTCTTAGCTTCTTTTTTTGAGAAAAATAAATTAATAAAATAAAAAAATATTGGTTTAAATTTTACTCCTAATTTTTCTAAAGAATATTAGGAGTTTTTATGTGCCTGGATAGTCATGAAAAAATAATCATTAAAGATTAGTTAATTCATTGAACTATTATCTAAGTAGTTTTTATTCAATATATATGTATACAAAATATGCATTTACAGCGTAATATATTGATATTCATATTTTTTTCATTATAAACAAAAATCTGCTATACCATAAGGCATAGCAGAGAAATTAAAGGTCAAATTTGACATCGATCCAAGCTTCTTCAAGCTTGGTTTTTAATTCTGTATCGTAGCGATAGAATCTATCTTTATCGGTAGCGACGATACGATATGTATCAGCTACATCATAGAAAGAACCAGGTCCTTCTTCGTATTCACTATATTCTGAAGTTATTTCATCATAGATAGTTTGAATAGGAGATGTATAACCTGTATAGATGGAATTATCATATAAGACATCATGTTCGTTCATGAAGTTTAAAAATTCATAGGCTAATTCTTCGTTCTTACTATTCTTTGCCATGCACATAGCATCGACATAGATATCGCTTCTTGTTGGACCGATTGATTCTGGAATATAGAAAGCATAATGCTCATAATCATTTTCGCCTTCATCATCTAAAACACTTGTCATAGAATAGATAGCATCACCGATATATGTAAAGCAAATATCATATTTTTTATTTGGCATATCATCGAGGATTTCTTCTGTCTTATATGCTAGTGTATTGATGGTTTTAGTTTGTCCTTTTAACCAGTTAACACCAAGTTCTAGATCTTCATCAGATACTTCAACAAAATCTTTTCCTTGGGCAACAAGAGCAACAGATAAAACATCTCTTGCTGTGTCGTACATGACAACTTTACGGTCGGTTCCATCGGCATTTTTTGTTTTTCTAAGAGCTTCCCAACCATCAGCTTCAATTTCTTCAGGAGAAATTTTTGTAGTATCGTATAATAACCCGATTAATCCCCATGTATAAGGAATTGCGTATTTTAATAGATCGAATCCTTCTTTTCCTAAGGTGTCCTGTTTTAAATTATCAAGAGCACTTTTTAAAGAAGGAACTAAATCTTCTTCGATGTTGAGATTTGGAATACGAGAATAATCGATAGGACGAATCATATCTTTTTTTGCTAATTCTTCAATTGCATATTCAGAAGGAAAGCAAATATCAAAATATGTTGTATCTAATTTGGATAATAGATTTTCATTGGAATCAGCGGTTATATAATTGATACGGCAATTGTGTTCATCTTCAAATTGACGAACTCTATCCATGTCGATATATTCCCCCCAGTTGAAGACAACAAGGCTATATGTAGCACAACTTGTTGTTGGAAGTAAGCTCAAAATAGGTAGAGCTAAAAACAATAAATTTCTTTTTTTCATATTGTTGCCTTCTTTGTAATTTTTTTGTCGTTGTGCTTTTCGCTTCTAAAACGTAAAGTGACAGAGATGAAGACAAGAACCGCTAGTACTAAGAAGATAATTGTCATCAAAGCATTTACCATTGGATTTGGTTTGCGGAAAGCAGCATAAATATATGTAGAAATATTTAATGTGTTTCCTCCGACAAAGTAAGAGATGATGAAATCATCGAAACTCATGGTGAAAGCCATAATGGCACCACTTAAAATAGATGGTAATAACTCAGGGATGATGACTTTTGTAAGTGCCGTCCAATGAGTTGCTCCTAAGTCCATTGCTGCCTCAATTGTATTTTTATCCATATGAATAAAGCGGGGATAAACAGAAATGATGACATAAGGAGTACAGAAAGCTATATGGGCAAGAAGCATTGTTCCATATCCTAATGGTAATTGAATACCGGAGAATAAAACTGAGAGGGAGATGGCAGTGACAATATCTGGGGTAACAAGAGGAAGATTATTGATGCTTAGTATTGTGTTTATTGTTCTTTTCTTTTTAAAATTTGCAATACCAATTGCGCCAAGAGTACCGATAATTGTCGAGATGACAGTGGCTAATATTGCGACGGTAAGTGTGGTTTGAACGGCATCCATAATCATTCTGTTTTGGAAAAGTTCTTTATACCATACTAAGGAAAAATTAGTCCAACGTGTTAAACTTGTTTCTTCATTGAAAGAAAATATGATGATAATAATAATTGGAGCATAAAAGAATAAAAGAATTAGAGGAATGTAGAAATAATAGAATAAAGGGAAACGTTTTTTAGTTCTTCTTTTCATAAGCGGCCCTTTCTTCATCGGTAGCGATAGGATTGACAGTTTTTGCTGGTTTAGGCAAACGATCTTTAACAACTGTTCTATCAGCTTTATTGATGATATATGTGGAGACGACGATGACGATGGCTAAAATAACAGCGATGGCACTTCCTGCATAGCGATTATTGGCATTGATGAAGAAACTTTCAATCATCGGACCGATGAAAGTGAAAGAAGGATCACCATTTGACATATATCGAGGCACGATTAATGAAGTGGCGGCTGGTAAGAAAACCATGGTGAAACCGGAGATTACACCAGGCATGGAAAGTGGAAATATGATTTTAAAAAATGTTTTAAAAGAACTGGCGCCTAAGTCCATACTGGCTTCTTTTAAGTTTTTATGAATTTTTAAAAGTTGATTATAGATAGGCAAGATCATGAAAGGCAAATAAACATAGACCATGACAAGAATTACTGCAAAGTCTGTACCGAGCAGTGTATGTTCTCCAAAGCCTAGCAAACTTAAAATTGTTGAAAATAATCCACCTTCATCAAGGATTTGTTTCCAAGCGACAACTCTTAAAAGCAAGTTGGTCCACATAGGTAAGGTGATGAGCATATTCATAACATTGCGCATTCTATCACCGCATTTTGACATAAAATAAGCAAAAGGATAGGCGAGGATTATGCAGATAACTGTACAGATAACTGCATACCATAAGCTGCGTCCAAGAACCTTATAAAAGCCAGGTGTAGATAAAAACCTAGCAAAGTTATCGATTGTTAAATAGATGTTATCGTTTCTAACATTGACAAAAGAATAGAAAGCGATAAAAAAGAAAGGAAGGACAACCAAGAAGAACAAGATGAGCAAGAACGGAAAAGAAAGAGAAGAGAAAAAGGAAAATTTAACTTTGAATTGAACCTTATCGCGTCGGATATTCGAATTGCGGAAGGCCATTTTTACATAATCTCCATGACATGGATATCTTCGTTTTCAAAAGAGATACCTACATGTTTTTGCGGCGGAATATAATCGGTTGTATGAATTGTAATCAAACGACCAGTTTCATCTTGGATGACATCAACTTCATAGAAAACACCCTTGAAGAATATTTCATTGACGACACCAGTAAGTTTGCCTTTTTCTGGTTCGACGATATCTAAATCTTCTGGACGCAAGAGAAGGTCAACTTGAGTATTAGGTTCAATAAGTGTCTCATCGCATGAAAATTCTTTCCCATCGAGCAAGACATGATTTCTATCGACAACAACACCGGAGAACAAATTACTATCTCCGATAAAATTGGCAACATATCTATCGATAGGATCATTATATATTTCATCGGCGGGACCGATTTGTTCGATTTCACCATTTTTCATAACGACAATTTTATCAGCCATTGTCAAAGCTTCTTCTTGGTCATGAGTGACAAAGATAAAAGTGATACCAGTATTTCTTTGAAGTTCTTTTAATTCATATTGCATATCTTTGCGGAGCTTTAAATCCAAAGCGGATAAAGACTCATCGAGAAGTAAGACTTTAGGTCTATTGATGATAGCTCTGGCAATAGCTACTCTTTGTCTTTGACCACCGGAAAGGTGTTCGACATTGCGGTATTCATAACCTTCGAGATTAACGAGTTTAATAACTTCTTTAACTCGGCGATCAATTTCTTCTTTGCTGACTTTGGTGACAACTCTTTTATAAGGGAAGACTTTATCTAAAAATCTTCTGAAGAAATTTGACTTGGTAGAATTACCGCTACCATTTTGGGATAAGTCAGAAGAATCATCAGCTTTTTGCAAAGTTGATTTTTTCACCCAACTTACTTTTTTGATCCGAAGACCAAATGCGATGTTATCGTAAACATCAAGGTGAGGAAATAAAGCATAATTTTGAAAGACAGTATTTGTCTCTCTTTTGTGTGGTGGAAGTGACGTTACGTCGACTCCATCGAATAGAACTTTACCTTCCGATGGACTTTCAAAGCCCCCGATGATACGTAAAGTTGTGGTTTTACCGCAACCCGAAGGTCCCAAGAGACACACGAATTCGTTTCTGTTGATAGTCAGATCAACGTTGTGTAAAACTTGGGTGGTGTCGAAACTTTTCGAAACACCGCGCAGTTCAATAAGCGGACTAGTTTTTTCCATTTTATTGGACCCCCTTTAAACAAGATAAAATATTATAGGAAAAGTTCTCAAAAATCAATGGTTTTTTCAACAATTTTTTTCGTCGAAAAAATCAGGTGAAAAAATGCGATAGAAAATCTCAAAAAAACCTCGATTATATATAGGTTTTTTTTAGATTTAAAATTTTGAAAAAATGCAGCGAAAAATTCGCTTAAAAATGAACGGAAAATTCAAAGAAAAAATCGATTGGAAAATTTGATGAAAAAATAAGAGAAAAAATAGCAGAAAAATCAAAGCAAAAAAACATCAAAAAAGTTTATAAAAAATTATATTAAATTGACTTTCACTTGTAAAAAGTATAAATTATAAGAATGTTCAAGGAGGAAAAATTATGCCTTATAATCCACATGAAATAGAAGCAAAATGGCAAAAGATTTGGGAAGAAGAAAATACATTCTTCTGTGACACCCATG
>ENA-OPFI01000567-OPFI01000567.1-human-gut-metagenome-genome-assembly--contig:-NODE-567-length-16171-cov-1.648052_pt1 | contig 16171 bp, 14 predicted proteins | sample MGYA00241308_ERZ501550 | MGnify/ENA primary metagenome ERZ501550 (study PRJEB25962, sample SAMEA2042433) | human gut metagenome | biome: human gut; feature: human-associated habitat; material: faeces...
CACTATACATTCCTGCGCGACTTCATCTTTACGCATCCCAGCATGAGTGAAGGATTGAACCAATTATTCGACGTATAAAATTGAATAGAGCCTCTAAACCACATAAACGGAGGCTCTAAAATATCTTTTTAACTGAAATAGAGCGATATTTATAAGAAAGTATTATCTTTGCAACCAAGTTAAACTATATACCTACCGCAATGAGAATTAGTAAGTAAGACAACACTTCTAAGTAAACATCACTTTTCTTATATGCTTTTTCTATTTCGTTAAGCATCACGAAATCCGTGTTGTTTAGCCAGTATTGTGTTTGTCGTTCCCTTACCCCGTGATTATCTTCACCCAGTTTTCAACCTCAAACCCAATAGACCATCATGCCTATTAGTATTCAACAAATCAGCTATATCCATCCGGATAAAGAAGTATTATTCAGTGATCTCAATTTCGCCATCAGTAAGGGGCAGAAACTGGGATTAGTCGGTAACAATGGGTGCGGTAAATCTACTTTGCTGCAAATTATTGCCGGACAGCTTTCACCCTCTTCCGGTGTCATTGTCCGTCCGGACGACCTATATTATATCCCGCAACATTTCGGGCAATATGATTCATTTACTATCGCTCAAGCACTCCAGATAGAACGTAAGCAACAAGCCTTACATGCTATCCTGTCAGGAGATGCCTCAAACGAAAATTTCGTCATCCTGGATGATGACTGGAATATTGAAGAACGTGCCCAAGCTGCCTTGTCGGCCTGGGGAATGGATGGTATTCCCCTCTCCCGTCTGATGGGCGGATTAAGCGGGGGAGAAAAAACACGTATCTTTCTTGCCGGCATGGAATTGCACTCACCTGTCGCTATTCTGCTGGATGAGCCAACAAACCATCTGGATGCAACAGGACGGCAACGGTTATATGATTTCGTACGGCGCACTCCGGCCATTGTACTTGTTATCAGCCATGACCGTACCCTACTAAACCAGTTACCTGCCATTTGTGAATTAGCCTCTAACGGACTAACTTTCTATGGCGGCAATTACGATTTCTTTAAGGAACAAAAAGGAATCCAACTGAACGCCCTGCAAGAGCAACTGGAAGAAAAGCAAAAAGCCCTGCGACTTGCCCGGAAAACTGCCCGTGAATTGGCGGAACAAAAGGCAAAACAGAATGTACGGGGTGAAAAGGCTGCTATCAAGAAAGGTATTCCCCGCATTATGATGGGTACTATGAAAAACAGGGCGGAAGTAAGTACTAATAAACTAAAAAGTGTACATACCGAGAAAGCTGAAAAGTTACAGCAGGACATGCAAAACATAAAAAGTACTCTTCCCCTTGTAGAGAAATTAAAAACAAATTTCAATGCCTCCACTCTACACGAAGGTAAGGTATTGGTTACTGCAAAAGAAATGAACTTTCAATATCCGGATGCTCCCCAACCCATGTGGACAACACCGTTAAGCTTTCAGTTACGGAGTGGCGACCGCTTATATATTGAAGGCAATAATGGCAGCGGCAAAACCACATTGTTGAAACTACTTTGCGGAGATCTTTCTGCCGTCAGTGGAACACTTGACCGTATTGATTTCAGCACAGTTTATCTGGAACTGTAATATTCTCTTATCCATAATGAATATAGTATTCTGGAACAAGCGGAATATTTCAATCGGCGCCACCTGCCGGAGCATGAGCTGAAAACGATATTGAATCGTTATCTCTTCCCAGCAGCTACATGGAACAAGTCTTGCAGGTTACTTAGTGGTGGAGAAAAGATGCGCCTTTCCTTCTGTTGCCTGATGATTGCAGATAACACCCCGGATGTTTTCATACTGGATGAACCGACCAATAATCTGGATATTGAAAGTATCGAGATCATTACAGCAACTATCCGGGACTATACAGGAACGGTAATCGCCATATCACATGATAAGGAATTTCTGAAAGAAATAAACTGTAAATCATGGATTAAGTTAGAAAGCAAATAGCTTACTACCTTCTTTTTTCTCTTACTTACTACGAAAAGGTTTACCAGTTATACAACTTATACAGCCTGGGTTATACAACTCAACACGTATGAGTTATATAACTGGTAAGGCTTTCGTAAATGAATAGATAAGACAAGAAGGAGCCGTAAGTATAAAGGTTCTTCCGTTAAATCATAAAAAAGTACTATTTTTGCAATTGAAGGCACATTAAGAATCACTTCATCAATGAAAAGAAAAAGAATATAAATCAATACGTTATGGCAGGCATCAAAGATTTAGGGACATTATTATCCAGTATCGATCCTGTTCTGGATGAACGCAGTTTTGTTTTTTGTACTTTTCCCGAATTCCACTGGGATGATGTACATCAATTGAACCCCATCGGCTTTTTCCATGAAAAAGAGGGACTGACGCTTATCATCACCCAACAAGAGGCTATTAATAAAAATATAAATTATGAATCTGTTTATAAGCTCATTTCCCTAAATGTACATTCAAGCTTGGACGCTGTTGGATTAACAGCCGCATTTTCAACTAAATTGGCAGAAAAGAATATTAGTGCCAATGTGGTTGCCGCGTACTACCATGATCACATTTTTGTGCCTGAAGAAAAAGCAGAGCAAGCTTTAGCCGCTATTTCCGAGTTTCGTCTACAAAGCCATCCGGTTCGTCTCAAATAAAAGAGTAGCGTATTGCGGAGACCTATCTTTGTCGCATTAAACCAAAAACGATAAAGATGGATAAAACTAAAGTATTAGTAATAATTGCATTACTAATTTCAATTTGCTCTTTCGGAAAAGAAGTTTCTAATATCCCCGGACAAGCATCGGCTGATAATGAGAATATCCCACAAAGTAGTGGACGCCCCGTACAAACACTGCGAGGAGTAGTCAATGATCGGGCATCAGGACATCCTATTCCGTATGCTACGATACAGTTAACGGATATTCCGGGATTAGGGATGATGTGCGATAGTCTCGGACGTTTCGCACTTCCAAAAGTTCCGGTAGGCCGTCATTCTGTACAAGCCTCTTTCATGGGATATGAGTCAGCGACTGTACGGGAAATTCTAGTGACTTCCGCTAAGGAAGTTTATCTGGAAATAGCTTTGCAGGAAAGCGTAAACGAACTGAGCGAAGTAGTGGTCCGTGCGCACAACCGGAACGAAGCCATGAATAAAATGGCTGTCGCAGGAGCACGTATGCTCAGCGTGGAAGAAGCGAGTCGCTATGCAGGTGGATTTGATGATCCGGCCCGACTGGTTGCTTCATTTGCCGGAGTAACGCCAAGCGTTTCCAATAATGGTATATCTATCCACGGTAATGCCCCGCATTTATTACAGTGGCGACTGGAAGATGTGGAAATTCCCAATCCAAACCATTTCGCAGATATCGCCACCTTAGGAGGTGGAATTCTGTCCTCACTCAGTGCACAAGTTTTAGGAAACTCCGACTTCTTCACAGGTGCTTTTCCGGCAGAATACGGCAATGCTGTTTCCGGTGTCTTCGACATGAAGCTACGCAACGGAAACAACCAGCGAAATGAAAACACATTCCAGGTAGGTATCATGGGAATAGATTTCGCCTCCGAAGGGCCGTTAAGCAAGAAACATAAGGCTTCGTATATCTTCAATTACCGCTACTCCACTACAGGATTACTGAACGTTGACTTAGGTGGAAAGATGGACTATCAAGACCTGAACTTCAAACTAAACTTCCCCACCCGCCACGCAGGCACTTTCGCCGTATGGGGCACTGCATTACTTGACAAATATAAAAGCTCACTCGAAAAGAATCCGGATAAATGGGATTATCTGGAAGATGCCGGACAGGGACGTTCTACGCAGTACATGGCAGCCGGAGGTGTTACCCATCGCTACTTCTTTAATGAAAACACGTTGCTGAAAACCACACTTGCCGGAACCTATTCCGACCACGCATCCATCCAAACCACTTATGACAGAGAATTTAATCCTTCACCTAACATCGATCAGAACAGCAGAAGCACAAACCTGATACTGACTTCGTCACTGAACCGGAAAGTAAATAACCGTTTTACCAATAAAACCGGATTAACCTTTACACAAATGTTCTACAACATGAATTTAGAACTTGCTCCATTCATTGACCAACCGTTGGAAACAATCTCAAAAGGAGACGGAAACACCAGTTTGATTTCAGCCTACAACAGTTCCGCATGGGGAATAAACGATAAACTAAGCCTGAACTTCGGCCTGCACGGACAACTACTCACACTAAATAATCGTTGGACCCTTGAGCCACGTGCCAGCCTGAAATGGCAAACAAATACCCGGACTTCCTTTGCTTTGGCTTATGGTATGTATAGCCGTATGGAAAAAATGGACGTTTACTTTGTAAAGACACAAAGTACCGGTGACCGGTCAGTAAACAAAAACCTCGATTTCACCAAAGCACACCATCTGATGCTTTCATTCGCCTATAAGGTTTCAGAAAATACAAGTCTGAAAGTGGAACCTTACATTCAGTTCCTATACGATGTGCCCGTCATGCGCGACAGTTCTTTTTCAGTGCTTAACCGAGATGAGTTTTTCGTGGAAAATGCTTTAGTGAACAAAGGACGAGGGCGCAACTTCGGTGTAGACTTCACATGGGAACGAGCACTGAACAAAGGCCTCTACTACATGATAACTGCCTCCCTGTTCGATTCCCGTTATTGCGGTGGCGACGGTGTCTGGCACAACACACGCTTTAACCGAAAATATGTATTGAACGGGCTAATCGGCAAAGAATGGATGTTGGGACGCAATAAACAAAACATTCTCAGTGTCAATCTGAAGCTCACTCTGCAAGGCGGAGAACGCTATGCTCCGATAGATGTGGAAGCAACGATGGATCACCCCGATAAAGAAGTACAGTATGATGAAATGCGGGCATATTCCATTCAACGTTCTCCGATGTTGATTGGTAATTATACAGTAAGCTACCGCATCAATAAACGACGTGTATCTCATGAATTCTCCGTGAAAGGCCTCAACTTTACGGGCAGCAAAGAGTTCATTCAGCACCTCTATAATATAAAAACAGGAAAGATAGAGGTAAGTGAACAGAAAACAGGTCTGACCAATATCAGCTACAAAATAGAGTTTTAATTTAGGATAATCCAGTGTTTTATATGAATTTATTCTATCTTCGTCACCTCAAATGAAAGATACTTCCATGAAAGTAATACCTATTATAGGCAATGATAATTCTTTTCTATACCGCTTCCTCGTCAGTTCGCGCTTCCGGGTAGCCAGACATATCACTGTCATCGTGGCACTGCTTGTCATAGCCTGTAATCTGGTATTATTCAGTTGTCAGGGCTATATAGAGATGTTGGGGAAGTGGACCTATCTTCTTATCTTCAATATGTTTCTGCTCTATGGTTCCATTTTCTATTTCAATTTGCTCTATCTTGTACCCCGTTACTTGCTCAAACAAAGATATCTGACATATATTCTTTCCCTCTCAACCGCTTTAATCGTAGTTTTTATCTTTCAAGCTACACAGGAGTATATTGTATCCGATATCTTTTCAGTTCCTAACATTTATGTCGGATACTCTAAAGTGGCATTTGTGATGGACTATCTTTCCTCTTTCCCATTAACGCTCCTCAGTATCATGGGCGGTGGCATGACTGTCTTACTGCGGCTTTGGATACTGGAAAACCAACGAGTGATGCAATTGGAAAAAATCAGGTTGCAGTCTGAAATAGAACATCTGAAAGAACAAATTAGTCCTTCCATGTTATTCCGGGTACTCCACTATTCAGGAGAGCAGGCATTGGTAAATCCGGGAAAGGCTTCGAAAATGTTAATGAAACTGAGCCAGATACTCCGGTATCAGTTGTATGACTGTAACCGGGAAAAAGTGCTGTTAAATACAGAAATCAAATTCCTCACCAATTATTTGGAACTGGAACAACTTGTCTCCGGCAAATTTGATTTCCACATGAACGCATCGGGAGAGACAGGACGCACTTTTGTATTCCCATTGCTTTTCATCCCTTTTATACAGTACACCGTAAAACAAATCGAAACACAAGAAGAACATCCTGCATCCATTGACATCCATCTGCATGCAGAAGATGAGAATATTAAGTTCAACTGCCAGGTATCCAGACTTTGCCTGGAACCGGAACAGGAATTAAATAAAATCCGGCAACGTCTTGATTTGCAATACGGAGAGAACTACCGGCTGGAATTAACCGGCCAAAGCATTCAGCTTGAATTGAAAGGAGGTGGAAAATGATCAATAACCGTTTTACCAATTTCCTGCTTGCTCCACGTTATCGGACGGCAAGGCATCTGTTTCTGCAATTCGTGGTATTTATGATTACAGTAAACATACTTTGGAATGTCCCCATGCGACCACTCAGCTTCCCTCAAAGATTGCTGGGATGGGCCATCTATTTTATTTCCATTGATGCAGTTTTCTATATCAATCTTTATTGGCTATTCCCTCGCTTCCTGCTGAAAAATCGCCTGTTGATATATGCCCTCGGTGTATCCGGAGTTAGTCTGATAGTCATTATAGCTGTAGCCATATTCCAAATTTTCACCATAGATATTTCTGTTCCCTCATCCGATAACGGTCTGTTGCCTATCGTGGTAAATGCCATATCAGGAGTATTAGCCATGGGATTTACCGTAGCTGGAATGTCCGCCATACTCCTGCTCCGTCACTGGATACTCTATAACCAGCGTGTAGATGAGATCCAATCTGCCACTCTGCATTCTGAATTGAAGTTTCTCAAAAACCAGATAAATCCTCACTTCTTATTCAATATGCTGAATAATGCCAATGTACTCATTCGAAAAAATCCCGCAGAAGCATCTAAAGTATTATTCAAGCTTGAAGATTTATTGCGTTACCAGATGAATGATAACTTCCGCGAACATGTACCTCTCCGTTCCGATATCCATTTCCTGAACGATTATCTGAATCTGGAGAAAGTACGGCGTGACCACTTTGACTACAATATTACAGAGGAAGGTAATATCGATGGCATACAATTGCCGGCTTTGCTATTCATTCCTTTTGTAGAGAATGCAGTGAAGCATAATTTCGATAGTGAACATCCGTCATACGTTCACCTTTTCTTCAAAGTTGATGATAATCAATTGGAATTCCAGTGTGAAAACTCCAAGCCTGCCATAGCAACAGGCAAGAGCCGTGTAGGCGGAATCGGCCTAACAAACATCCGACGTCGGCTCGAACTCTTATATATCGATCGCTATTTGCTGGAAGTGTCCGAAACAGCAAACAAATATGTAGTAAATTTAAAGCTGAACTTATGAATTGTATTATAATAGATGATGAACCCCTGGCACGCGAGGCTATGGAAATGCTGGTAGAAGAAAATAAAGAGCTCTGCTTACTGAGCATGTTCAACAATGCAGTGTCCGCCGCACGGTTTATGGAAAAACATTCTGTCGACCTGATCTTTCTGGATATCCAGATGCCCGGTATCACCGGCATAGAGTTCGCACATACTGTCTCCAAACGAACACTTATCATCTTCACCACTGCTTATACGGAATATGCACTGGATAGTTATGAAGTCGATGCCATCGACTATCTGGTCAAGCCGATAGAAACAGAACGTTTCCAGAAAGCTGTACAGAAGGCTCTCTCCTATCATTCCTTATTGATGAAAGAAGAGATAGAGGCTATTGAAGCCAATGTATCTTCCAAGTATTTCTTTGTCAAGTCCGAACGGAAATATTTCAAAGTAAACTATGCCGATATTCTCTTCATCGAAGGATTGAAAGACTATGTAATCCTTCAATTACCGGAGCAGCGCATCATAACCCGTATGAATATGAAAGGCATCTCCGAGCTCTTGCCCCAGGATCTGTTCCTCCGTGTAAACAAGTCCTATATCGTCAATACCCGTCACATCGATTCATTTGATAACAATGACATCTATATAGGCAATTATGAGATTGCCATAGGCAACAGCTACCGCGATACATTCTTTGAAGAATTTCTAATGAAAGGAAAAAGAAAAGGATAATATAAAAAATAATAATGTACATTTGTATTCCAGAATTAAGCAACTTAACAGGTTTACAGATATGATACAAATTCGTCCCAGCCAACTTTCTGACTTAGACCGCCTGATGGAGATATTCGATCATGCCCGCAAGTTTATGGCATCCGTAGGAAACGGAAACCAGTGGATCAACGGCTACCCGCAGCGTGAACTGATTGCCAAAGAAATCACCGACGGACATTGCTACGCATGCGAAGATGAACACGGAAAAATCGTCGGAACATTTTGTTTTGTTCCGAGTCCCGATCCCTTTTATTCCATTATCGAAGATGGAGCCTGGCTGAATGATGATCCCTATTATGTGATTCACCGTATCGCTTCCGACGGAAGTTACAAAGGCATTGGCGATATCTGTTTAAATTGGTGCACCAAGCAATATCCAAGCTTACGTGCGGACACACATAAAGACAATATCATCATGCAAAATCTCCTTGCGCGAAACGAATTTATCCGTTGTGGGACGGTTTATGTCTCAAATGGGACGCCCAGGATTGCATACCAAAAAATATCACGATAATCTTCGTTTTTTTTCTGCTGAGAGAAAGACTGAAAATGATTTTTTTTATATATGTTTGCGCCTTGAAATAAATTATTTCAAGTAATAGCAACAGAGTATGATAGAAAATCGTCTCAGCCAGCTTTCCAATTCAGCTATGCAGCATGTCATCATGCAGCATTTGTTTATACAAGACGGATTTATCCGTTGTAGAATGATTCATGCAGCTAACGCAGCGGCATGCATAGCCTTTCTCAATTAAGAATCCTTAGCCAGTATTTTTTTACTTGTATAGATGCATCTTTATGTGTGTATTTACGAACTTAGACAAATAACAGCTCAAACGCATGGAAAAAGAACAGAAGCACTCACTAGCAAACGATATTGCCGAACATGTTAAACTACAGCAGCAATATGATAGTCTTTATAACCAGAGCATGACTATCCTCAACTCACTTCCGGTAGCAGTAGCTGTCTATAACGCTAAAGGAAAGATATTGTATTTCAACGAACGTTTCTGCCGCATATTTGGGACAGATATGGAAGAGATGGCAGAAAGTCATCCAAACATATACGGGTAGTGACCGACGAAATTAAAAATGCAATAAAAGCAGGATTACCCATATTCACCTCCTTTCCGTATGATTTTGGAAAAGTAGACGGTTACATCACTACCGTATATACCGGCATTCGTTACCTGGAATGTAATGGGCAACCCATTCGTAACCCAAACGGGGAATTGGCAAGTTATGTTATCATCATGGAAGACATCACAGAGTCTTTGGAGAAAGAAGAAATGCTCCGCCAAAGCCGTCTGAAGACAGAGATAGCCATAAAAACAGCAGATATCATGCTTTGGGAGTTTGATGTCAACTCCCGGCTATTTTTTAGTGACAATGAGCCTCTGAACGGATATGACAAATCACGTCCCCTGTCAATAGATCTTTATTTAGAAACGATTCATCCTGAAGACCGTAAAGAAATGGTCAGCATCATGCAGAGAATGAATAGCGGTGAAGACTTCTCGTTCACATTCGAAGGACGCATCAAGTTATTCGGTTCTTCCGAATGGCAATATTGCTTCGTCAACGGCTCCCCCTACTCTTATAGCGAAAGCGGACAGGTACTTAAATACGTGGGTACTCGCAAAAACAATACAGATATCCATAAAAAGAAGCAGCTTCTGGATAAGATATTGAATAATATTCCGCTCTCCATCCATATAAAAGATGTAGAAGATAACTTCCGTTATATATTCTGCAATGAAGAAAGTAAACGTATGTTCGGTACGAGCGAAGATACGACAACATACGATGTCATGGATGAAGAACAAGTGGCACGTATTCAAAAAACAGATCTTGAGGTCTTCAATACCGGTAGTCCTTATCTGGGACTAGAGCGTGTAAACCTGAAAGACGGGCGCAGTTATGATACAATCGTGCGCAAGAGCGTTATCGAAGATGATGGAAAACGTTTACTACTGAATACCCGTTGGGATCAAAGTCTGCAAAATGAACTTAAACGTCGCGCACAGATTCTTTCAATCACTCTGGGAGCTATGAATGCCTTTACTTGGTTCTTTGAACCGGACAAAAACAGGATAAGTTTTGGCGAAGGGTTCAATGAAGTTACCAAAAAGGCTTCTGAGATCTGTTCGGTGGAGAAATTTCTGAGTTGTGTGCATCCTGATGACAAACAAAAATTCCATGATTCCCTGCAAGCCGTTGTTGAACAGGATAATGGTATTTGGGAATTGGAATACCAACTCGATTTAAACGGTGACGGAGTTTATCAATGGTGGCAAACCCGTGGCATGCTGGAAACAAGCACCCTGAATGATGCTCCATATAAATATATGTTTGGCATGACCATCTGCATAGATGCACACAAACAAGCAGAACTGACATTACTCAAAAATAAAGAAGAACTGAAGAAATTGGTTACCTTGAATGAATTAGTACTCAACAATACCAATTCCGGCTTAGCATACATCACCCGAGACTATCGCGTACAGTGGGAAAATGTCTCCTCCTGCTCAAAAAGCTTGTCTTTCGAAGCCTACAAGCAAGGTGAACTTTGCTATAAAAGTGCCCACAACCGAACTTCACCGTGCGAGGAGTGTATATTATCACGTGCTTTCCAATCCCGTCAGACAGAACTCATCAAATTTAAACTTGATAATGCACACGTCGTCGAAGTATATGGAACTCCAGTTTTTCTTGAAGACGGTACAGCTGATGGCATTGTCATCCGTGTAGACGATGTGACCGAACGTGAAGAGATGATTAAGGAATTGCAGATAGCAAAGATGCATGCTGAACAATCAGACAAACTCAAATCTGCTTTCTTAGCTAACATGAGTCATGAAATCCGTACCCCGCTGAATGCCATCGTCGGTTTCTCCGGACTGATGATGTATGCAAGCGATGAAGAGAAGGAGGATTACATGCAGATTATTAATAATAACAATGAAATGTTACTGAAATTGATCAGCGATATTCTTGATTTGTCCAAACTGGAAGCCGGCTCTGTAGAATTGAAATATGAAGAATTCGACCTGACGGACTATTTCAACTCCATGTTTGCTTCTATGAAGCAAAGGGCCACAAACCCCAAAATACAAATAGTAGCTGTCAATCCTTACCAACACTGTTTAGTTACTCTCGACCGTAATCGCGTTGCACAAATCATTACCAACTATGTAACCAACGCCATTAAATATACCATGGAAGGAACTATTGAAATGGGCTATGAATACAGAGAAGAGGGAATCTATTTTTATGTAAAAGATTCGGGAATCGGCATACCGGACGAAAAGAAAAACAAAGTATTCCACCGGTTTGAGAAATTAGACGAATTTGCACAAGGTACAGGTTTGGGACTATCTATTTGTAAAGCAATTGCGGAAGCAATGGGAGGTAATGTAGGATTTGAATCAGAATACGGTAAAGGCTCATTGTTCTGGGCACTGTTACCTTGTGAAGTGGAAATACCATCCGAAATTACTCAGCAAAGAACAGAAAGGGTAACCTCATCAGATAAAAAAGGTATAGTTGCCGGAACCTCGTCAAGCAATACTCCTGGACGTAAAACAATCCTGGTTGCCGAGGATATTCAAAGCAATTACCAGTTAGTGTCAGCTTTGTTGCGGAAACGTTTTAATCTGATGCATGCCGCCAACGGTCAGGAAGCCATAGAAATACTACATAAACGTCACATAGATCTGCTACTCATGGATATGAAGATGCCTGTTATGGACGGACTGACAGCTACAGCTGAAATCCGTAAATTCAATGCAGAATTACCCATTATAGCATTAACTGCACACGTTTTTGAGAATGACCGCCTAACTGCTATGGATGCAGGATGCAACGAGTATCTTGTTAAACCCATAGACCGGGCTAAATTAATGGCTGTATTGAAAAAATATAGCTAATATATAATCTTTTAAACAGATATTTTATCAGGAATGAAGAATAGTAAAAAACAGGGCCCTACACAGTGGTTCATCTTTTTCAAAGACCAACTGTTGCTGAAAAAAGAGAAAACAGAAAAAGGAGAGATTAAATACAGTGTACCTTATGGTACAGAACCACCGTTGGCCCCCGGCTCAGGTAGTACGATCCATGAAGTCTTTCTGCCCACGGATGAAATGGTACATGCATTCGCCATTGAACAGCTCGTTACTGAAACTGAAGAATGGGTTATGGTCAACCTCCGGGGTTCCTACGAATACATCACTCTGGACGAATATAAAGCTGCCGGAAAAGCATATCAGATACTGTATTGGGATCAGCATAGCCGTTTTTGTCCCGCGTGTGGTATGCCTACGGAACATAAGACCCCTATCATGAAAAAGTGCCCTTCGTGTGCTTACGAAATATATCCACCTATTTCTACAGCTATCATTGTACTAATACGCCGCGGGGAAGAAATCTTGCTGGTACATGCCCGCAATTTCCGCGGAACATTCTATGGTTTGGTAGCCGGTTTCCTCGAAGCAGGAGAAACTCTGGAACAATGCGTACAACGCGAAGTGATGGAAGAAACCGGATTACGAGTGAAGAATATCACTTATTTCGGCAACCAGCCCTGGCCCTATCCCAGCGGACTGATGGTAGGCTTCATTGCTGATTATGAAAGTGGGGAAATCAAGTTACAGAAAGACGAGCTCAGTGCCGGAGCATTCTATTCAAAAGAAAATATGCCGGAAATTCCACGAAAACTGAGCATAGCACGAAAAATGATAGACTGGTGGCTAAGCAATAATTAAAAGACGGAAATCATTCAAATAAAAACAGATTGCGGAGGACATGCATTCAACAAACGAACAACTACGAATGAAACGACTCTCATTCACATCAACCAATTAGCATGCAACCGCAATCTGTATATTTTCTCATCTCCCGGTCATTCGACCTTCATCAAGTAATTCTAAAATATATCCATCAGAAAAAAAGAGGATAGTAGCAATTTATCTCAACCGATGCTTTCACTATTGAAAACGCTCTTACGCCACTAATTGCCAAAATCCCCTTTTATCATCCTGATGGATATTACTAAGGTTTAGGTTAGGTTTATACGTTGCATATAAAACGGCATTTAACAGAGAATGATTTCAGAGTTGACTTAAAGAAAGCAAAAGAACCTTAAAACAGAAAGAATGTCCACGCTAACGGATAAAAAACAAAAAAGGTGCAACCCTTCGCAGGATTACACCTTTCCTTCTGCCTTACAGCAGTTTATCTTTCTCAGATGCCGAGTGACTTACGTACTGCCACCACTTTTTCTTCTGCTTCAGCATCAGCACTGGCGTAGCATTTCGGGCAACCCATTTCGCCCTTCACCTCGATATAGAACTTGATTTTCGGTTCTGTACCCGACGGACGAACAGAAATCTTTGTACCGTCTTCCGTGAAATACTGAAGAACATTTGAAGTCTCCGGCATATCCAGATCAACAGCATTTCCCTGAGCATCGATCATCTTCAATGTCTTATAATCCTTGATCAATTTGACAGGTGAACTTCCGATTTCCTTCGGTGGGTTAGCACGGAAGTTATCCATCATGGCTTTGATTTCATCCGCACCGCTCTTACCGGGTTTCACTACGTTTACAGTCGTTTCTTTAGAGAAACCATACTCTACATAGATATCCATCAGCACATCATACAGCGTCTTGCCCTGATCCTTAGCCCAGGCGCAGATCTCAGCCAACAATGAACAAGCAGAAACGGCATCTTTATCACGAACAAAGTCTTCTGCCAGGAAGCCGTAGCTTTCTTCACCGCCACCAATATATTGCTGCTTGCCTTCGCTCAAACGGATTTCACGTGCAATCCATTTGAAACCGGTGTAGCAATCACGCATTTCAATCTTATTCTTATCAGCGACAGCCTTAATCAGTTCAGTAGTTACAATGGTCTTCACAATAAAGTCATTCGGCTGCATCTTACCCATTGCAATACGATTCTTGATAATGTAATATAAGAAGATCAGACAAGTCTGATTACCATTGATAAGCACCCACTCACCTTTATCATCTTTGCAAGCCATACCTACACGGTCAGCATCCGGGTCACTGGCCATTACAATATCAGCATCGATTTTCTTCGCCAATGCGATAGCCATAGAAAGCGCCTCAGCATTTTCAGGGTTCGGAGATACCACTGTCGGGAAATTACCATCCTTCACCATCTGCTCGGGTACACAATTCACATTCTCAAATCCCCATTCCTTCAGAGAAGAAGGAATCAGCACACGACCTGCACCATGCAGAGGAGTATAAACAATGCTGAGATCTTTCTGACGCTTGATAACTTCCGGATCTATAGAAATAGAATGAACCATATCCAGATAAATCTTATCTACATCAGCACCAATGATCTGAATCAACTCTTTGTTACCTTCAAACTTGATATCATCAACAGTCACCTTATTTACTTCGTCAATGATAGCGGTATCGTGCGGAGCAAGTACTTGTGCACCATCATCCCAATAAGCCTTATAACCATTATATTCTCTCGGATTATGACTTGCTGTGATATTGATACCACTCTGGCAACCAAAGTGACGGATAGCAAAAGAAACTTCCGGTGTAGGACGCAAATCGTCGAAGAGATATACCTTGATACCGTTTGCAGAGAAGATATCTGCAGAAATCCGGGCAAACTTGTCGCTATTGTTACGGCAGTCATAACCTACCACTACAGAAATCTGTTCTTTATCCTTGAAGCATTTGTTCAGATAGTTGGAAAGGCCCTGTGTAGCTGCACCTACCGTGTAAATATTCATACGGTTAGTTCCTGCGCCCATTATACCGCGCAAGCCACCCGTTCCGAACTCCAAATCCTTATAAAAGCAATCTATCAATTCGGTTTTATCTTCATTCTCCAACATGCGTTTCACTTCCGCCTGAGTTTCGGCATCATAAGCCGGGGTGAGCCATCTCTGGGCTTTCTCAGTTACCTGTTTGATAAGTTCCTGATTTTCCATATAATCATTGTTATTTTAGAGGTTAAAATATATCTGTTATTTACAAGACACAAATGTAGGCGAATAAGTTCAAATTTCCTACATTTTCATTAAAGATTTACACTGTATTATTCCGGCATCTTATAGCGATCACCGGTTTGTTTTACGTATTCCTCAAGGAATTCTTTCGGATATCCGGGACGTATCACACCAGCCGGCTGACCGATGGAATTACGTTCGAACTTACCGTCTTTCATACGTTTCACCACACCATCGTTGTATTTTACGATAAGGAATTCGCCGAGACGTTTCCAGGTATCGAGCGTACTCTGTGCAGTCATATTCGTGTAGTTAGTCAGAAACTCTTTTGCCCGGGCAGGATCTTTGGAATACAGCTTGGATGCAGCTGATTCGATTCCTTCCTGTGCATCATTGAAAGTGGTTTCCATCTCCGACTGGCTTGCACGTACATCTCCAATCATCAGATCGTAACGGGGATAAACCATATTCGCCACCCAGTTGAAGATCCAGAAAGAAGAATTCCAAGAGAAAGTAATATAGTCGGCGCCATCTACGCGAGAGTAGCATACAGGCACTTTATCGGTACAGCAATATACAGGTGTGAACACTGTCATATTAGCATCATCCGTACCGAACCAGAGCACACCACCGATAGCATCGGGCATGGTAGAACGCATCTGAGATACGAAAACAAAACCGGACTGCTGGGTAGAAATAGGACGTTCGTTGAAATATTCCTGACCATTCACTTTAAAAGAAAGCGGAGAAAGACGATAGGGAGTGTGATAAGGACCTGCACCGAAATCCTTGCTGATATCCAGCGGAGTACCTTCGTAATGGCCGCGCATGGCATTCTTCACATCTTGTACGGAGATTTTGCGGTTTGCCTTCAAATAGAGCGGCATGGGTTGATTAGTCTTACCTTCTATGTATGGCAGAAACTCCTCACCACGATCGGTAAACATATTGAAATAGCTCCATACGCGGGCTTCGCAATAGCGACGCGCACCGAAATCCAGAGGAGCATACGCATCAGCAAAGCTGAAATCCTTATTCACACCAGTGAAGTAGCCTTTTTCACGAGCGAAAGAAATCACATCGGAAGAATAGAGGCAGTTATTCTT
>ENA-OPFI01000579-OPFI01000579.1-human-gut-metagenome-genome-assembly--contig:-NODE-579-length-15942-cov-3.398691_pt1 | contig 15942 bp, 15 predicted proteins | sample MGYA00241308_ERZ501550 | MGnify/ENA primary metagenome ERZ501550 (study PRJEB25962, sample SAMEA2042433) | human gut metagenome | biome: human gut; feature: human-associated habitat; material: faeces...
GCCGCCCAGCGTCGGTTAAATGCGCTTACTGACATGAGTTTGTCCGGTATCAATATTGCGGCTAAGTATAAGGAGCTACAAAAATAGATTATTGATATGAATCGGTAATGATGCGACTCATTACTATTCCATTTGTAATAAAGTACGCAGCCCTGCCGCTTTGTTGTCGATTTCCTGCCACTCTTGCTCGGGGTCGGAACCACGGACAATGCCCGCGCCAGCATATAATCGCACGACATTGCCGCTAATTTTTGCTGAGCGCAGGGAAACGCAGAATTCGCTTTGTTGTAATGAGAGATAGCCCGCAGAACCGGCGTACCATTCTCGGGTGAACGGTTCGTGACGGGCGATAAACTGTCGCGCCAGATCGCGCGGTAAGCCAGCTACTGCTGCCGTTGGCTGCAACTGATGTAAACAGATCACATCATCCGCTTTGTTGAGTGAAGTCCAGATACAGCGGCGAAGATGCTGCACTTTACGCAGACGCAGTACCTGCGGCGGTAAAACATCCAGCGTCTGGGTATCGGCCTGTAATCGTTGACAGATATCTTCCACCACCAGCATGTTCTCGCGCTGGTTTTTATCATCCGCCATCAGCCACTCTCCTAACTGCTGCGCCTGCTTATCATCAGGATTATTTGCTACTGTTCCCGCCAGCGCTTCAGTACGCAGCGCTTTGTCACGCCGCCGCCATAACCGTTCCGGTGAAGAGCCAAGAAAAGCATTTTCGCCATCAAAGGCCATGTAAAAATGGTAGCAATTCAGATTCAGTCGACGACTGGCAGCCATCATCGCCGCCGCGTTGACCGGACTTGCGAAATGCAGGTCAGTTGCCCGAGCGAGCACCACTTTGTCGAGCTCACCTTCGGCGATGGTTTTCGTTGCCAGTTCGATTAATTGCGTCCAGCCCGTTTTGTCCGGCCAGTGTTGTTCTCGCGTGGTGGTTAAATGTAACCCAGGCAAGGGCTTGATACTCACCAGTGTGGCGATAAATTCTTTTGCCTGAATCGCATCGTGCTGAAGGGAGCTTTCGCTGAATAGCGTCAGCCGCAGCGTGGCTTTACCGCCACAGCGTCGCCATTCCAGGCGGGGTAAAAGTAAATTGCCCTGCGACGGGTCAAAAGCATTCAGCCCCCAAATGCGTAAGTCGGCGTGTTCCGGGTGCTGGCGAAGAAAACGTTGTGCCTGGTCCAACGACGTAAAACGGGTAATCGCGCCCAGGACGACAGCTTCTTCATCACCATTACGTTGTTGCCAGTAGAATTGCGGGTATGTTTGCTGACTGGCCAGCCAGCTCAAGGCATCAAAAGCGTCTTTGAGAGGGAAAGGAATATCGATAACCCGAATGCCGGGTGTCGCCGGAATCTCTTGCGACAAATGGCGCAGTAGATTTTCCAGCGCCGTAGTAAGTGATTGCACGCGGACCTCTCCCTGTTAAAAGCCTCACATTATACGGGGTACTACAAAAAAAATGCAGTACCCCGGTGTAGGGAGGTTTTAACGGCGTGCCAGCAACAGTCCTAGTACCAGCCCAACGGCCGCGCCCACACCAATTCCTTGCCAGGGTTTTTCGTGGACGTAGTCATCAGCACGATAAACTGCCTGCTTCGCCCGATAGTAATAACTGTCTGAAGCCTGGCTAACCCGTTTTTTCACATCATCCAGCGCTTTTTCTGCACGCGCTTTCAGCTCAACATATTTCTGATCGGCGGGATCGCCAGAGGAGCGGAGCACCTCTTCCAGTGTTTCACTAAGCAGCGTCAGGTCGTCATCGATACGTGTATCACCAAACTGATTAGACATTCTCGTTCTCCATTTGCGTAAAACCTGTCACTAACTATAGACAAGGGTTGTTGATTACGCCTGAATTACCTCGCGTGCCATCCCAATGTGTGGGATACCATCTTCTTCATAGACCTCCGTCACAGGGATAAAACCGAAACTCTGGTAGAAGTTTTGCAGATGCGCCTGCGCCCCGAGGTAAACAGGCTTATCAGGCCAGTGATGCGTACATGTTTCGAGTGTTTTACTCATCAGCTGCTGCCCCACTTTTTCGCCACGCAACGCTTCACTGACAATCACCCGACCTATAACGACCGGCTCAAGATCATCATCACTTTTCAGAATCCTCGCATACGCCACCAGTTCATCATTTTTCCAACCGAGAATATGGCGATTATCCCCCGTCAAATCATCACCATCGATATCCTGATAAGGGCAATTCTGCTCGACAACAAACACCGCGCAACGCAGTTGTAATAAGGCATAAAGCTGGGAAACCGATAATTCAGAGTGATGCAGATCTTGCCATTCAATCATAATGCTCTCCTTTTAGATGTATGCCTTATACTAGCCGGAATATTTTTTGAAACGTGATGAACTCATGGAATTAATTTTTTTAGGTACTTCAGCCGGTGTGCCAACCCGCACGCGCAATGTCACGGCAATATTGCTTAACCTGCAACATCCGACCCAGAGCGGACTTTGGTTGTTTGACTGCGGTGAAGGCACCCAGCATCAGCTACTGCATACCGCCTTTAACCCTGGAAAACTGGACAAGATTTTTATCAGTCACCTTCATGGCGATCATCTTTTTGGTTTACCCGGCTTGCTGTGCAGTCGTTCTATGTCAGGCATTATCCAACCCTTAACGATTTATGGTCCGCAAGGTATCCGTGAATTTGTGGAAACCGCGCTGCGGATTAGCGGCTCATGGACCGATTATCCGCTGGAAATTGTCGAAATTGGCGCTGGCGAAATTCTCGATGATGGCCTGCGCAAAGTAACCGCTTATCCGCTGGAACACCCACTGGAATGTTATGGCTATCGTATTGAAGAACATGATAAACCGGGTGCATTAAATGCCCAGGCATTAAAAGCTGCTGGCGTGCCGCCTGGCCCACTGTTTCAGGAATTAAAAGCGGGCAAAACAATCACGCTGGAAGATGGAAGGCAGATTAACGGCGCAGATTACTTAGCTGCTCCAGTGCCAGGTAAAGCGCTCGCTATTTTCGGCGATACCGGCCCCTGCGATGCCGCACTTGACCTGGCTAAAGGTGTCGATGTCATGGTGCACGAAGCGACGCTGGATATAACCATGGAAGCCAAAGCCAATAGTCGCGGCCATAGCTCTACACGCCAGGCTGCGACACTAGCCCGTGAGGCTGGAGTCGGCAAGCTAATCATTACCCACGTCAGCTCGCGCTATGATGACAAAGGTTGTCAGCACCTGTTACGTGAATGCAGGTCAATTTTCCCGGCGACTGAACTGGCGAATGATTTCACCGTGTTTAACGTTTAACTCTGCTTATTATTAAAAACAGGGCGAAACTTGCCCTGTTATCGCAACCCGCGCTACATATATCCACCCACACAGGCATATTGAGCGATTTTTGATATTTATTCATCTCCTTACGCACTATATTCAGAGCAATAAGTTGCCTCTTTTCATCTTGATTCAGCACAACCTTTGCAACTAAAAGGAGCCCATGATGGTTACAGTTGTCAGCAATTATTGTCAATTATCTCAAACGCAACTCAGTCAGACATTTGCAGAAAAATTTACTGTGACCGAGGAATTACTGCAGTCTTTAAAAAAAACAGCGTTATCCGGAGATGAAGAAAGCATTGAGTTACTGCATAATATTGCGTTAGGTTATGATAAATTTGGGAAAGAAGCTGAAGATATTCTTTACCATATTGTTAGAACCCCAACAAATGAGACCCTATCGATTATCCGACTTATCAAAAATGCTTGTTTAAAATTATATAATCTGGCACATATCGCAACCAACTCCCCCCTCAAATCACATGATTCAGATGATCTCCTGTTCAAAAAACTATTCTCCCCTTCGAAATTAATGACAATTATCGGTGATGAAATTCCTCTTATATCTGAAAAACAGTCGCTTTCAAAGGTGCTTTTAAATGATGAGAATAATGAACTGAGTGATGGTACAAACTTCTGGGATAAAAATCGTCAATTAACCACAGATGAAATAGCTTGCTATCTTCAGAAGATCGCCGCTAATGCAAAAAATACTCAAGTCAATTATCCTACTGGTCTCTACGTCCCCTACTCCACCAGAACTCACCTGGAAGACGCTCTCAATGAAAATATTAAGAGCGATCCATCATGGCCGAATGAAGTCCAGTTATTCCCCATAAATACTGGCGGACACTGGATATTAGTTTCGCTACAGAAAATAGTAAATAAAAAAAATAATAAACTACAAATAAAATGCGTCATATTCAACTCATTGCGTACACTAGGCTATGATAAAGAAAATTCACTTAAGCGTGTCATTAATAGTTTTAATTCTGAACTCATGGGAGAAATGTCGAATAATAATATAAAAGTTCATTTAAATGAACCAGAGATAATATTTTTACATGCCGATCTTCAGCAATACTTAAGCCAAAGTTGCGGTGCATTTGTGTGCATGGCAGCCCAGGAAGTGATTGAACAAAGGGAAAGCAATTCTGACAGCGCCCCCTATACGTTATTAAAAAACTATGCTGACAGATTTAAAAAATATTCAGCAGAAGAGCAGTACGAAATTGATTTTCAACATCGACTGGCAAACAGAAATTGTTATTTAGATAAATATGGCGATGCAAATATCAATCATTATTATAGAAACTTAGAAATAAAACACTCACAACCCAAAAATAGAGCATCCGGCAAAAGAGTGAGTTAACATCATTGTTAATTAATTCGACCAGTCAGCAAATATGCTGACTGGTCGAACATAGTTTGCTAAACAGTCATCACTGACTGATGTCAGTCACACCATCCGCCAGTTCAATCAGGCGAATAAATTCCGCCCTGTAACCCTGTGGATCTTCCCCTTTTGCCTGCTGAGCCCACTGTTTGATCTGCTGCCAGGAGGTATTGTTCAGGTATTCAGAACCGCGTAACTTTTGCCCATATGCAGCTACTGCTGCGCGAAAACGCATATCTTCAGAGGGCGCGTTTATTGTTGGCCCCAGCGGGAATTCAACTAACTGACTTTCTTTTCCCTGCGGGTATTTCCAGCGAATTTTTAACCAGGCCAGTTCTTTCGTTTTGTCCGATTTCGCTAATTTGTTATCCGGGGCATAGCGTAACTTATCAATTGATGCTTTTTGCCCGTTCAGCGTTAATTCGAATAACAACGTTATATGTTTGCCTGCGCCTATATCCCCTGCATCAACGTTGTCGTTATTAAAATGTTCCACCCGAAGTTGGCGCTTTTCATAACCAATCTGACGGTATTCCGTTACCCACGCGGGGTTAAACTCAATTTGCGCTTTGACATCTTTTGCTACGGTAATCAACATCTGCCGCATTTCACTATTCAATACTTTCTGCGCTTCAGAGAGGGTATCAATGTAGCTGTAGTTGCCGTTACCAACATCGGCAATTCGCACCATCATTGCCTCGTTGTAATTGCTATTCCCCACGCCAAACGTCGACAGAGTAACACCAGACTCCCGCTGTTTTTTGACCATTGATTCAATCGATTTTGGATCGTCAATGCCAACGTTAAAGTCACCGTCAGTGGCTAATAAAATGCGATTGATGCCGCCCTTAATAAACCCCTTCGTCGCCTGCTGATAAGCCAGTTCCAGCCCGGCACCGCCATTGGTACTGCCTTCGGCATCCAGCGAATCAATTGCGGCATTAATTTCCGCCTTATGACTCCCGGAGATAGAAGGCAATGCAATACGGGAGTCGCCAGCGTAGGTCACGATGGCAATGTTATCCTGCTCACGAAGTTCTTTGACCAATAATTTCAACGAAGACTGGATAAGTGGCAAACGTTCATCAGAAATCATTGAACCAGAAGTGTCGATAAGAAAGACCAGATTAGAAGCTGGTAACTCTTCACTTTTGCGATCTTTCGCCAGGATATCAACTTTCAGCAATGTTCGCTGTTCATTCCATGGTGCAGGTGCCAATTCGTAGCGCATAGCGAAAGGTATTGGCTTAGAGGCCGGAATAGATTGTTTGTCTTTGATATCCCAATCAGACGGGAAATAATTGACTATCTCCTCCACCCGTACAGCGTCTGGCGGAGGTAACAGCCCTTGATTGAGGAAACGCCTTACATTCGCATAACTGCCAGTGTCAACGTCAAGACTAAACGTCGCCAACGGATTTTGCGCTACCTGCTTAACCGGATTATCATCGAACTGCTGGTAGCGAGCGGTTCCTGGATTTGCGATATGTGTAGCTTTTGCTTTAGCCGCTCTTGCAAATGTTGGCGCTTCCTGCAATCGCCCCTGTAAAGCCTGTTTGTCTGAATATTGTTGCACTTCTTGCTGGGCCAAGGCTTTCGCGGCGGCGGCGCTTTGCTCAGCCTCTTTTATTGCAGCTTGCTGCGCGGCAAGCACTTGCTGCTCTGTGGGAGTACTGGGTTGTTGTTGCTGACTTTCCTTATTCTCAGGTTGCGGCCCACATCCTGACAAAATCAAACTACTCATAAGCAACATGATTATATTTTTATTTCGCATATAAAATCCTTTTAAATAAACTCAGGCACCAGACATAAAATATACTCTTTGTATAATCCTGCTAATCTTAATAAAATACAATATCGAAACCCATAGCAAATAATGATTCAACAACGCAACCCATTAATAATTTGCATATGAAAAAAATAATCTTTGCTTTTATTATATTATTTGTGTTTTTACTCCCTATGATTATTTTTTACCAACCCTGGGTCAATGCATTACCGTCAACGCCCCGACACGCAAGTCCTGAGCAATTAGAAAAAACAGTTCGTTATCTTACACAAACTGTGCATCCACGTAGTGCCGACAATATTGATAATCTGAATAGGTCCGCAGAATATATAAAAAGAGGTCTTTGTCAGTAGCGGTGCCAGAGTTACCTCGCAGGACGTCCCCATTACGGGTGGCCCCTACAAAAACATTGTTGCTGATTATGGTCCTGCCGATGGACCGCTGATTATTATTGGTGCGCATTATGACTCTGCCAGCAGTTATGAAAACGATCAATTGACCTATACGCCGGGCGCGGATGATAACGCCAGCGGTGTGGCAGGATTACTCGAACTGGCACGTTTGTTACATCAGCAAGTACCGAAAACAGGCGTGCAGCTGGTCGCCTATGCGTCGGAAGAACCGCCCTTCTTTCGTAGCGATGAAATGGGGAGCGCGGTGCATGCAGCTTCGCTTGAGCGTCCAGTGAAATTAATGATAGCACTGGAGATGATTGGCTATTACGACTCTGCGCCTGGAAGCCAGAATTACCCTTACCCGGCAATGTCCTGGCTTTATCCCGATCGGGGAGACTTTATTGCCGTGGTCGGCAGAATACAGGATATCAACGCCGTTCGTCAGGTAAAAGCGGCATTGTTGTCATCTCAGGATTTATCTGTTTATTCTATGAATACCCCAGGGTTTATTCCCGGTATTGATTTCTCTGACCACCTGAATTATTGGCAACACGATATTCCCGCCATAATGATTACTGACACCGCTTTTTATCGTAATAAACAATACCACTTGCCCGGTGATACCGCAGACAGATTGAATTATCAGAAAATGGCTCAGGTAGTGGATGGTGTTATAACTTTGTTATACAACAGTAAATAATAAAAATTTCTCGAGGCGGGTCCAGAAAAAGCGACATGCACATTTTATTTTCCCTCATCTGTTTTAAGATGCGAAACATGAAATTCAACGGAGGAAAAATAAATGGGAATGATTGGCTATTTTGCAGAAATTGACTCAGAAAAGATTAACCAACTGCTTGAGTCTACTGAAAAACCTTTGATGGATAATATACATGACACGCTTTCAGGATTACGCCGACTGGATATTGATAAACGCTGGGATTTTTTACACTTTGGGCTGACAGGCACCTCTGCTTTTGATCCCGCGAAGAATGATCCGCTGAGTCGTGCCGTGCTTGGTGAACACAGCCTCGAAGATGGCATAGATGGCTTCCTTGGATTGACCTGGAATCAGGAGTTAGCCGCGACAATCGACCGACTGGAATCACTGGATCGAAATGAACTGCGTAAACAGTTTTCCATTAAGCGACTCAATGAAATGGAGATTTATCCGGGAGTGACCTTTTCAGAAGAGTTAGAGGGGCAACTCTTTGCCTCGATCATGCTTGATATGGAAAAGCTGATTAGCGCGTATCGACGTATGCTGCGACAAGGGAATCATGCGCTGACGGTTATTGTTGGGTGATATAGCTTGATGCCTGGGGGAGAAAGACCCATTAGTTAAGATTTACGCCAGGATCATCTTGAAAAAATCTTTAACCATGGTCCGGTTTTTATCCCCTTGTATAAATATTACTAAATGCTTGCTTAGTCGCATTGTTAAATGCAATACCGTATATTCGGTATGTAACAGCGATATCCTCTGTGCTGGCAACGATCTGTCATGCTTGATGAAAACGGAATTGAACCTGTCATTACCAGGTAGATAAAAAGCCTGTTCAATTTTGGGATTATTTTTTATAACTCGTGTCTGTTATGGCGACACGGGAAAACATCAATATTGTCCTTCACAAATTGCAGTAATATAGAATCAACCTCTCTTGCAAGTTGGTCACAATGTATTATAAGCATTTTGAATATGTCATCCTCTGTAATCTCGTGAAAATTTTCGGCCTTGTCTTTTAGCTCATCATATCGGATTCTTGCAGTAACCATTTTTTGGGCGAGTTCTAATAACCCCAAAGCTTGCAATTGCTGGTGAGTATGATCACTTTCAAAAAATATCCCACACTCCATTCCTTCCCAACCAACATATTCATGCCATTCATAAACCAGCATAAATGTTTGTAAAACTGGCGGTAATAATTGGATATCTGCAAAACCAAACCAAAACTTACGCTTGAGATCCCACTCATATTCAATCGCCAATGCTATATTGTTTAAGGCATCTCCGGCATCCTTATTTTTACGCAAAATCAATTCCGTCAGTGTATAGCGTTGTTCATCAATACGCCGAAGAGCTTCTGCAATATCATAGTTTGTAGCCAACAAAACATTCTCTGCTTCCTGATGAGTGACGTCTGCTTTTGCCGTCAATATATTGATTTGGTCAATATGAAACAACTTGATGGCTTCATCAACATCACCGCCAGTCCTCTCTAACAAACGTCTGGCAACCTGGATACCGACAGGTACGTTCTTCCGAAGTTTACGAATTTCACTTAACCATTCCATGTCAAACCCCTTTAAATATTTATGATATTAAATATAACAACGTCTGGATAACGACCCGGCCTGACTGAATATCTCACGTTTTCCTGCTTAACATTCATGTTATGATGCTCTTGAAACTAATAATACGTATGGAATTGTCACTATTTATCTGCTAATGAATTCAAACAATGTCATTCGTTTGATGAATATATTATTTCAGGGAATAATTATGACACCTTTAGAACGCATTACCCAACTTGTTAATATCAATGGTGATGTTAATAATCCTGATACTCCTCGTCCATTGTTATCTCTTGAGGATTTTTTTATTGACAATAATATCCATGGTTCAATATGTTGCAATGTGATTCCAGAACAATCTCCGCAAGCTATCTATCACCATTTTCTGAAAATACGTGAGCGTAACAATGTTAGTGATGTTTTGGTAGAAATTACGATGTTCGATGACCCAGACTGGCCCTTTAGTGAAAGTATTTTAGTTATCACCACTGCTTCACCAGAAGAAGTTCAGAGCTGGTTTGTAGAAGAAATTGCCCCTGATGAGTGCTGGGAAGGATGGTCAGAAGATACGGAGCATTGATGGGTTGAAGTCCCTGTGGGTATGCATCCGGTTACTTGTTGGTGGGATTAAAACATTTATATAAACAGATAAGCGGATGTTTACATAAATTTTTATGTGAAGGAACATGATGAAACTTATTCCTCGCAGTAGTGATATTTCACCTGGCATTGATGGAATTTGCCCGGGGCCTTTTCCTCCGAACGGATTTACCGTACTTACAGATGCAGCATATGGTAACGGAGACTGTTTCGGTTTGTACTGGCCTATTGGTCAGGAGCATAAACTACCTATAGTGTGCGAAACGTACCATGACGAATGGCGAATCGTACCTGCCTTTTCCAGCATTAAGAAGTTCGAAGAATGGCTGGAAGTGAATGATGATGATCCCCATGAAAATGGCATCAGCATCGAAGATCAAGACTTTGCAGCAAATCTCTTCCGTGTTGCTCGGAAATGTCTTTCAACGGGAAGGCTTGATGACGCACTGCCACTGTTACAGCGAGCAACAGAACAATTGCCTGAAGTCAGCGAATATTGGTTAGCACTGGCAATCCAGTATCGCCGATGTAAAAAAACAGAAGCTGCAGCACAGGCTGCGCTTAATGCTTATCTTGGCAATTGGGCATTTGGTGTTCCTGACAATAAAGTCATTCATTTGCTGTCACAGGCCGCAGATGTCCCGAATTTCCAGGATGATCCTGTGATTCAGTGCATTAAAGAACAAGGATTAGATCTTAGCTTTGGAGGAACAAAGGAAAATAATAATTACCCCTTGATGCAGATGTGTGTTGATACTTATTTTGCGCAGAGAAAACCGCTTCAGGCATTAACCCTGTTACATAATTATGCCTGGATAATGTCCAGTGAAACGACTGCATTTCAGGAACGCTATGATTTTAATATCGATGAATGGCGGGCAAAATTCAGGCAGTTATGTTTAGAGTATTTTGGCGATAGTCGTACACAGTTCACTTAACGCTCTGCGTCTATCTACTATCCCTTCTTTTTCAGAAAAACCGCCGAGCATGTCGGCGGCTTTCTGACTTACAAAGTAACAGATTACATCAGCGGCATTGCCAAACGCACAATGCTAATCAGCGGTTGTGGCCATACACCCAGCACCAGTACCAACAGTGCAGAGATCAGCACAACGATACCGCCCGCGCTGTACTGCCAGTTTGATGGTGCATCGCGACCCGGTTGTTCCGGGGCGTGAAGATACAGGCTCACCGCCACGCGCAGGTAGTAGTAGAGGCCGATTGCCGAACCGACAACCACGGCACCCACCAGCCACCACAAGTGTGCCTGGACACCGACCGCCAGCACGTAGAACTTACCGATAAAGCCCAGCGTCATCGGGATACCGGCCAGAGACAGCATCATCACCGTCATCACTGCCGCGAGGATCGGACGATGCCAGAACAGACCGCGGTAAGAGAACAGGGAATCAGCATCCGGGCCACGATACGGGCTGGACATCAGGCTGACCACGCCGAACGCGCCGAGGCTGCTGAACAGATAACCGGCCAGGTAAACCCCTACCGCTTCCATCGACATCTCGCCGGTTTGCAGCGCAATCAGCGCTACCAGCAGATAGCCGAGGTGAGAGATAGATGAGTAACCGAGCAGACGTTTGATATTGGTCTGGCTCAGCGCCATCAGGTTACCGAAGATGATGGAGGCAAAGGCGATAATCGCCAGCACCACGCGAATCGCTTCGCTGTCACCCACCGGTGCGTAGAGGAACAGACGCATCACCACACCGAAGATAGCGATTTTGCTCGCCGTCGCCAGGAAAGTGGAAACCGGCGCAGGCGCGCCCTGGTATACGTCTGGCGTCCACAGGTGGAACGGCACCAGAGAGAGTTTGAAGCCGAGGCCAACAATCATCAGGCCGAAACCTGCCAGCAACAGCGGCTCGTTGAGCATACCGTCGCCAAGGTTTTTACCCAACGCGACAAACGACAGGTCGCCAGACTGCGCATACACCAGCGCCATACCAAACAGCAGGAAAGAAGACGCTGCGGCAGAAAGGATGGTGTATTTGATACTGGCTTCCAGTGAACGTTTCTGGCGGAAAGCGTAACCGACCAGGCCAAACAGCGGCAAAGAGATCAGTTCGATACCGAGGAACAGAGACGCCAGATGGTTGGCATTCGCCAGCAGGATCCCGCCCAGCGCGGCAATTAACACCAACAGGTAGAACTCATCCTTGTTGTCGTTATAGCCTTCAAGCCACGGGTAGGCGAAAGTACAGGTGGCGAGGCTCGCCAACAATACCAGCCCGGTGTAAAGCATGGCGAAACCATCAACGCGCATCAGCGGCGTAACGTCCATAGCGCCCGCCTGGCCAACAAACCAGAGCGAAACCAGCGCCGCGTTAAGCCCAATAACCGAGAGCGTAGCGTTGAGGAAATGATTGCGTCGCCACGCAATGGAGAGCATCACAACCACCACCGTCAAGCCGACGATCAGCAACGGTAGCAGTGCGATCAGGTTTTGTGGAGTTATTGTCATGGCGATTTACGGCCTTGTAGTAGTAACGGAATTAACAAACCACTGCTGGATATTGCCAATCGCGGAGTGCGAGGTATCCAGAATCGGCTGCGGATAGAAGCCCAGCAGTACCAGCAGCACCACCAGCAACAGGATCATAAACAGCTCACGCAGCGACATCCCTGGCAGTTCCTGGCTGGCAATCTGGCTTTTCGCTTTACCGAAGTAAGCGCGATGTAACATCGCCAGCGAATAAACAGATGCAAAGACCAGCCCAAAGGTAGAGATAACGGTAATCACCGGTACAACCTGGAAGCTGCCGAACAGAATCATAAATTCGCCGACGAAGTTACCGGTGCCAGGCATCCCAAGCGTTGCCACCGCAAAGAACAGCGACAGTGCTGGCAGCCATTTCATCTTGCTCCACAGACCGCCCATCATGCGCATGTCGCGGGTATGGATACGTTCATAAAGCTGACCACAAAGAATAAACAGACCCGCCGCCGACAAACCGTGCGCAATCATCTGGATTACCGCGCCCTGGTAGGCCAACTGGCTGCCGGTGTAGATAGCAATCAGCACGAAGCCCATGTGGGAAACCGAGGTGTAGGCGATCAGACGTTTGATATCGGTCTGGGCGAAGGCCATCCACGCACCGTAGAAGATGCCGATAACACCCAGCCACATAGCAATTGGCGCGAACTCTGCCGACGCGTTCGGGAACAGCGGCAGGGAGAAACGCAGCAAACCGTAAGCGGCAGTTTTCAGCAAGATCCCCGCGAGGTCAACGGAACCGGCGGTCGGAGCCTGGGAGTGCGCATCCGGCAGCCAGCCATGCAGCGGAACCACCGGCATTTTGACTGCGAAGGCGATGAAGAAGCCCAGCATTAACAGGTATTCCACACCACTGGACATTGGCGTATTCAGCAGCTCTTCATAGTTGAAGGTCCAGACGCCGGTCGCATTGTAGTGAACAAAAACCAGCGCCAGGATGGCAATCAACATCACCAGGCCACTCGCCTGGGTGTAAATGAAGAACTTGGTTGCCGCCGTGATACGCGTTTTACCGTCAGAGGCTTTATGCCCCCACAGTGCGATCAGGAAGTACATCGGCACCAGCATCATTTCCCAGAAGAAGAAGAACAGGAACATGTCGATGGCAAGGAACACGCCGATAACGCCGCCCAGGATCCACATCAGGTTGAGGTGGAAGAAGCCCTGATATTTTTCGATCTCTTTCCACGAACATAGTACCGCCAGCACACCGAGCAGACCGGTCAGCACGACCATCAGCAGCGACAGCCCGTCAATGGCGAGATGAATAGAGATACCAAAACGCGGGATCCACGGCATGTCGAATTCAGACTGCCACTGCGGAATTCCGGCGGATTGCGTCAGTGAATAACCGCCCTGCAACCACAGTTGCAGCGACAGCGCCAGCGTCAATCCCATGGTGATCAGCGCGATCCAGCGTGGCACCTTGACGCCAAAGCGTTCGGTCTGCCAGCACAGGAAGCCGCCAATAAAGGGAATTAATATTAGCCAGGGTAGTAACATGGCGATCTTTATTCCTTGTAAAAGTCCCGTCAGGACCGGATTTTCAACGAATTCTCACGACAGAAAATTCTCTTCGGACTGGGGGTAGTGTCGGATGCACCGCGAAGGCGGCTTATCCGACCTACGTTCTTATATGCCCAGGGGCAATCCCACAATCCTTAACTCAACGCAGTACCATCAACAGTGCCAGCACCACGACCGCACCGATGCTCATGGATGCCACATACCAGCGCAGATAGCCGTTCTCACTTAACAGCAGACCTTTACCTGCAAAGCGGGAAAGGACAGCCGGGATGTTCATCATTGAGTTCAGCGGATCGCGTTTCAGCAACCAGGCAATACCCAGGAACGGCTTGACGAACACTTTGTCATACAGCCAGTCAAATCCCCAGGCGTTGTACCACCAGGTGTCCAGCAGACGGCCCGGCGCACTGTTGGCGATGGAGGTCACCAGAGTACGTTTACCCAGCCACAGCCAGGCTGCCAGCAGAATGCCGACCACCGCGACCACGCCAGAGGTAATTTCCAGGGTCAACATGCTGCCGTGCGCCAGTTCCGTCGTTTGCGGAAGCACGCCCTGCAGCGGCGGTACAATCAGTGCGCCAACGAAGGTGGAAAGGATCAGCAGCACAATCAGCGGCAGGCTGTGAGTTACCCCTTTCACGGCGTGAGCGTGAATTTGTTCTTTTCCGTGGAAGACGATGAAAATCATACGGAAGGTGTAGAGCGAGGTCATAAACGCACCGACCAGACCTGCCACCATCAGATTGATATGACCATTCGCCATCGCACCCGCGAGGATCTCATCCTTACTGAAGAAGCCCGCAGTGACCAGCGGTAGTGCCGACAGTGCTGCGCCGCCCACCAGGAAGCAGAGATAAACCAGCGGAATAGATTTACGCAGACCGCCCATCTTGAAGATGTTCTGTTCGTGATGGCAGGCCAGAATGACGGAACCGGATGCCAGGAACAGCAGCGCTTTAAAGAACGCGTGGGTCATCAAGTGGAAAATCGCCGCATCCCATGCCTGCACGCCAAGCGCGAGGAACATGTAGCCAATCTGGCTCATGGTAGAGTAAGCGAGAACACGTTTGATGTCGGTCTGTACCAGCGCGGCAAAACCGGCCAGCAGCAGCGTAACCGCCCCGACAATACCCACCAGATGCAGAACTTCCGGCGTCATCAGGAACAGGCCGTGGGTACGGGCGATCAGGTAGACACCCGCGGTTACCATGGTTGCGGCGTGGATCAGCGCGGAGACAGGCGTCGGGCCCGCCATCGCGTCGGCAAGCCATGTCTGCAACGGCAACTGCGCAGATTTACCGACCGCACCGCCCAGCAGCATCAGCGTCGCCCACATCAGCATGTTATTGCCGTCAGCAAAGTGCGCTGGTGCCAGTTCCACCATTTCGCGGAAGTTCAGGGTGCCCAGTTCGTTGTAAAGAATGAACAGTGCGAAAGCGAGGAACACGTCACCCACACGGGTCACGACGAACGCTTTCATTGCCGCTGCGCCATTCTTCGGATCGGTGTAATAGAACCCGATCAGCAGATAGGAGCACAGGCCCACGCCTTCCCAGCCGAGGTACATCAGCAGCAGGTTGTCGGCAAGCACCAGAACCACCATGCTGGCGATGAACAGGTTGGTGTAAGCGAAGAAGCGAGAGTAGCCCTCTTCACCGCGCATATACCAGGAGGCGTACATGTGAATAAGGAAACCCACACCAGTGACCACCGAGAGCATGGTCAGCGACAGGCCGTCCAGCACCAGGTTAAAACCGATGTTAAAGTCGCCTACCGACATCCACGTCCACAGCGGCTGGCTGTATGTCTGCTCGCCGTTAGCGAAGAAATCAACGCCGATAAAGGCGGTTACCAGCGCCGCCAGGCCCACAGAGCCTACGCCGACGATCGCCGAGACGTTTTCAGACCAGCGCCCACGGGAGAATGCCAGCAGGACGAAGCCAATCAATGGCAAAATAATGGTTAAGGCAAGCATGTTCATCCGCGCATCTCACTTACTGAATCGATGTTCAGGTTCTGGCGACGACGGTGAAGTTGCAGCAGCAGCGCAAGGCCGATACTCGCTTCTGCCGCCGCGAGGCTGATGGCGAGAATGTACAT
>ENA-OPFI01000597-OPFI01000597.1-human-gut-metagenome-genome-assembly--contig:-NODE-597-length-15744-cov-2.189241_pt1 | contig 15744 bp, 13 predicted proteins | sample MGYA00241308_ERZ501550 | MGnify/ENA primary metagenome ERZ501550 (study PRJEB25962, sample SAMEA2042433) | human gut metagenome | biome: human gut; feature: human-associated habitat; material: faeces...
TCAAGCATTGAATAATCATAGGCCGCAGCGCGTTCATCATCGAACAGAACGGTAACTTCCTGTTCGGATAGATTTATCCGCTCTATCGTGCCAAGGTCTCCATTGAATATGCCCGTGCCTTCCTCGCCGGATTTTGCGCGTTTCCAAGGAATTTTATAATCGTTTTTTATCTGCATCACCTTGTCGCCTTCGCGCAGCATCATCTCCCCCTGCTTGCGCTCCTTTATATAAGGTGAAGGCGGATTGAGCGCGGCCTGAAGCCGTGCGTTCAGGTTTATCGCGCCGAGCGCTCCTTTTTTCATGGGCACAAGCACCTGTGCGTCCTTTATCGGTTCCGTAGTCATAAGCTTATTCGTTTTGCCCGAGCACAGCGCAATAACGCGGCGTATTATCTGCTCCGCGCCGACTATTTCTTCGAAACGGAAGTCGTCCGCATTCGCGAAAAGATTAGGCTGCTTGCCGTCATTTATACGGTGCGCGTTTTCAACTATCATGCCGCGCTCTGCTTGGCGGAATATATCAGTAAGCCGAATAACCGGCACAACGCCGCTGGCAATAACATCCCTCAATACATTGCCCGGCCCTACCGGCGGAAGCTGATCAGCATCGCCGACCATTATAAGGTGCGTCCCGCTCGGCGTGGCCCTGAGCAGCGAGCGCATTAGCAAAACATCCACCATGGACATTTCGTCAACTATTATAACATCCGTCAGCAGCGGATTATCTTCATCGTACAGGAATCTGTCGCCGGATGTGCCGTAGCCGAGCATGCGGTGTATGGTACGCGCTTCAGCACCAGTAGCTTCGCTCATGCGCTTTGCGGCGCGCCCCGTGGGCGCACAAAGCTGATAATCAAGCCCCATGCGTTCTATGAGGCGGATTATGAATTTGAGTATTGTGGTTTTACCTGTGCCGGGGCCGCCGGTTATGACCATTGCGCCGTTCTTCAGCGCCGTTTCAACGGCCTTTCTCTGCTGCGGCGCAAGCGGAATTTTAAGCTCCTTTTCAAGGGCGTTTATCTGCGCGTTTATGCCAAGCATAAGCTGCATGCCGTCGCGCGAAGCGATGCCCATAAGCCGCCGTGCGCATTCGCTTTCTGCGCTGTACATGCCGGGCAAGAATACGGCGTCCGTATTGTCTATCAGCTTATACAGCACGTCGCCCGAAATGATAAGCTCATCAAGCATCTCCTCGGCGGGAAGAGTATCAACATGCAGAAGCTGGCAGGCTACGCTTAAAAGCTTTTCCCGCGGAAGGAAAGTATGCCCCTCCTGCCGCGCCCATTGCAGCGTGTATTTAAGCCCGGCTTTGATGCGAAATGGCGAATCCGGTTCAAAGCCGGCCTTTACGGCCAATTTATCCGCCGTGATGAAGCCTATGCCTTCAATATCATCTATCAGTCTGTACGGGTTCTCTTTCAGCTTGGCTATGCACAGCGCGCCGTATGTGTTATAAAGCTTCATGCTCTGCGCAACGGTTATGCCAAATTCCTGCAGCGCAAGCATGACTTCGCGCATACCTTTTTGCATGGCGAACGACTCAGCTATTTTATTTGCCCTGAGGCGGCCTATGCCGGGTACTTCACGCAGACGCTCAGGCTCGTTTTCAAGTACGTTGAGCGTATCCATGCCAAATGTTGAAACAATGTCGCGCGCCGTGGCTTCGCCAACGCCTTTTATAAGCCCACTGCCAAGGTAGCTTATCAGTGCGCTCAGCGATGCCGGGGCAATGGTTTTGCTCCCCTTTGCCTTCAGCTGCGGGCCGTATGCGGGATGTTCAACCCAATCGCCTGTAAACTCCGCCCGTTCGCCAATGGTTATAAGCGGCAGCGGGCCGACTACTGTGCGTTCATCGCCATTGTCATCCGTAACTTCAATAACGCTGTATCCGTTTTCAGCGTTCCTGTATATTATGCTTTTTACTGTACCCTTCAGCGTATCCAAAGTAAAAGCCTCCCTCATGTGCCATGGCCATTCTATCATATATGGCGTTGTGAGGCAAAGCCTTTCTAAAAAGCGCGTTAGACTTAGGCAATCTTTAGAAATATGATGCATAAGCATATGCATAAATGTTGTTTTGGAGGGTGCAATATGAAGATATTTGTTATCACGAAAAAGATGCTCATAATCGCGGCGGCGGTAATATTCGTTGTCGCGGCAGCTGTAATTATCGCGCTGTCGTTTTCCGATGGAGCCGTATCGCCAACGTCTGCCATGGCGCAGCTGGAGGAATATGAACTTGAGGTATTGGCAGGCAAGAAAAAAGAACTGCCCGTTTATAGCGTTGAGAGGAGCGACATGAAAATAGCCATAACCGTTGACGCGGCATGGGAGGACGATAAGACGCAGTTCATACTGGATACGTTTGATGAATACGGCGTAAAGGCAACGTTTTTCCTTTGCGGGTATTGGACGGATAAATATCCGGACGATGTGAAGATGATAGCCGAGCGGGGCCACGAAATAGGCAACCACAGCGCCACTCATCCGCATATGAACAGCATATCGAAAGAGCAGATGCGCAAGGAAACCGTTGAATACGATGACAAAATAGAAAAACTTGCCGGCAAACGCTGCAAGGTATTCCGCGCGCCTTTCGGCGAATATAACGACACCGTAATAACCACGATGCGCTCCCTTGGGTACGAGGTGATACAATGGGATATTGATACCATGGATACCATATGTAAAGGCGGATTTTGGGTAAATTATTTATGAGGGGCGGAGAGTTGGCGCTGAGCTAATGCTTGTTTTTCTTTTTCGGCTCATTATGATACGAATTCTTTTCTCATTCGCACTATTGCCTCATTTACCAACTCCCTATGACATATTATAGCATAAAATTAAAACAAAAGGCAGAAGCTGTTACCCTTCTGCCTTTTGCCGTTGTTGTTATGTTGTTTTATTTACCCGTTAGGGCATGTCTTAATTATAGCACGGAAAACCGAATATGCAAGTTCAGATTTCTTTATATTACCTTATAATGCGAATTAGATGCAAATGTTAGCATTTAGCAGCATAAGTGGTGCGTCAGCTTAATCATCTTGCACCCATATCGCTGTGCACGAACTCAATTTTGGCTTATCCCTTGCTGCTCGTCTATGCCTTCTTTCTATGCTTAAAAGCAACAAACTTATCCCACGAAGGACCTAACCATACTTTGCCTAATAACGGCAAAAGCAGTATTAGGGCGGCTGCAATATAGCGGCCGCCCAAGCGTTTTCAATTATTACCGCATCCCGTTTTCATCTAAGTCCAGCCCTTTATTTCTGAGAAACTTGCGGTAACCTTCTGCTGTCATTGCGGTATCCTCATTGCTCGGATAGTAACAGCCGAACCAATATTGATACGCCGTAAGGAATCCCTGTTCGTTTACTTGCGCCATTGCTTTTTCCGCAAACTCCGTGCCATATTGCCTTATGAGGATTTTTTGCAGCTGTGCGCAGCGGGCGGCATTTGCAGCAAAATGCGGCTTTCCGCATTTTTCAATATGATGTGGATACAGCTTCTCCATGCTCATATCCTTATACGTTTCATGATGCACTATCACATCGTATGGATACTTGCGGGAACGTTGACCGTTTGAGCGCGGATATCCGAGCGTCAGCATAAAAGCGGGTATCACATGCTCTGGCAAATTCAAAAGCTCCGATACTTCATCCGCATTATCTACAACATTTCCGTTATAGCAGCTGCGTAATCCCTCCGCTTCTGCCGCCAGCACAAGGGTTTGTGCGCTGATGGAAGCATCAATAATTCCCATCCAAAGCGTACATATTGCATAATCCTGTCCGTACGGAGCGCCCTCATATTCGGCAATTCTGCGCATCCTGTGCCCGTCTATGCAGAACATCAGGCTTATGGGTGCATCGGCAATAAAGCGCTGATTCCGCGAAATACGCGCAAGTGCTTCTCTTTTTTGGGGGTCGGTAATTTCTATAATGGATATACGCTGAAAACCGCCTGCGCTCGGTGCAGAACAGGCAGCCTCATATAGCCTGGCCATCACCTCTTGAGGAATCGGATCCGGTTTGAAAGACCGACAGGTGCGCCGGTCTTTCAATAGCTTATACAAATCAATTTGCTCAGCCATTTTCGTATCCTTTGGGCAGCGTTACGGATTTGAGTACATGCAGCCCGTTCCGGTATCCCATGGAAATTATATGCTCACAATAGCGCAAGCCGTTGCGGAGAGGCTCAATTACCATAATGGGGCAGTTTCGCGCCTGAAGCTTTTCACGGAGCAAATCTATCATGCAGTGCATGGCGGTGCAGCCCAAGCACACCGCACCTACGCGCTCGGTTTCATATAGTGTACAGCAGACATCTGCAACACGTTCTGCCAAAGCTTCAGGATTGCTTTGCAGCTCCAAAACGCCAAGTTCAACGGGGACGATTGCCGCTACGCGCTCGGAAACACCCAGCATTCTTGCTTTGCGTTCCTCGCTTAATATCCCGAATTTATCCGTTGTAATTATGGCAACCCTTTCGGCAAGGGAGAGTGCAGTCGTCATTGCCGGAACATAACCGCCAAATACGGGTATGGAAAGCAACTCCCGACATTCGTATACCCCAGGGTCATCAAAGCAATTGATGAACACGCCGTCAAACCCATCCTGCTCCGCCTGAATCGCTGACGCGATGATCTGGGGCTTGTTAAACGCTGCATGCAGATCGCATTCCACGGATGGAAAGCCTTTTGACATATGTGCATAGTCTATCTCGGTATCCGGACGCAGGCTTTCCTGGATATACTTGTCGTTTGTCCTCAGCCGATCGGAACTTTTTACAACCGCGTCAATGATTTTAATTCTCATGTTATTTTCCCATCGGCTTCCAGTCTACATCGTATCCAAAGCTGCGCGGCCCGAAAACTTCAAGTCCTTTTTCGGTAGTCCATTCCTTAGGAGCAGGCAGGATAATGACCGAAACGACTTCTCCTTCCTGAGCATACGGGTTCAGCTGCGGCTCCTTAGCGTCATCGTTGAACACACAGATAAGATCGGGCACCGTAATGTAATACTCACCGTTTTTCCAAAGAATGATATTCTCGTTTTGATACCATATCTTGTATTCATTTCCGGCAAACTCACCGCTGCCGTCAATAAGCATGGTTCCTATGGTGTAGCCATCTTCGGTTCCCCAGTCGTTCCGGCGAATCTTACCGCGCAGCGCCACAAAGCCTTCGCCGGCCTTTGCGACGGCCTCTGCATAGTCCTGTCCTGCCGCAAGTGCGGAGCGGTAGACATGCCCTATATGCTGGGTATATGAAATTGCGCCGCGGATGACTGATTTCCCGATCACTTCGGCGGTATTAGCATGGTCGCATACCGCAGTTGTATTCTGGCTAGCAACTGCAAAGGCACGCGCGATCGCTTCAGCGCGATAGTCGTTCACAACGTTCTTAACAATAAGGCTTTCGCCGAACTTGTTCACAAGCGACATTGGCGTAATAGGCACATCATGCAGATAGAAGGTTGAATGCTGCAAGCAGGGGACAGAACGGCCGGCAGGATCGCCATCGACGATTACCTTGTCTCCCATGGCAGCACAGTAAAGCGCTTTAGCGGTGTTTCCAGCGCCGATTTCCGTGGAAATCACGGCTTTAACCGGCTTGCCGAGATACTCTTCCATGCTTTTAAGTGCCTTAATGTGATAGGTATCCTCATACACCGGAAGACCTTCATACTTTTTGCGTTCTTCCTCGCTCAAGGGTGATATCGCACCGCAGGAGTACGGGCAGACAATGATATCATCCGCATCAAGCTCGTCAAAGGAGGCAAGCGTAAATGTTTTTCCCTTGCTTATTGCAAGGTCTATGCTTACAAGTCCCTTCGTAAGGCTTCCCCCGCCGCCTGTACCCAGAATGGCGCCGCCGTAAAGTATATCCAAAATGTCTTCTCTGCTTAAAACTTTCATAAATGCTCCTTTCTTGTTACGCTGCCATATGGCAGAATAGTTTTAGTGGTTTAGTGTGGTTAGGAAACAATAGCCTTCAAAAGCGCAGGCACTACCACCCGAGGCACAAATACCTGCTTACCTGATGCTGCCTGAATCATTTTACCAGCTTCCTCCGTGAACCCCATGCAATCCGTCATAAGTATATCTACGTCACTATTGCGGAACGAAGCTGCAGCCGCTTCAATTTGCTCCCTCGGTCCATATGGTGACGCAGCGCGGATACGCGGAGAAAACTCGCTATAATAGGCCTCCGAAGCTGCAATTTGCTCAGGCTTGGGTACAATGGCGCCCAGCCGCTTTACGCCCATTGCCCTGAACAGTGAGAAAAGAATCTTTTCCGGAACAAAAACGGGCATACGCATATCCGGAATATCAAAGTGGCCGGTACAAAGTATCAACGCAGCAACAGACCCGCCTTTCTCTGCCTCTATCAAGCGTTCATTTACAAGGCGAATCGCATTATGCTCTGCTATGCGTACCTCACGCCCCGTGTGCAGAGAGCTGACAATCAACATTTCAGAGCCTTGCGGGGCAAGCAATTCTATTTCCTCCTCGCTCATGCCGTCAAGAATGCCATGCATTTCTACGTTACAGTCCTGGGCAAGCATACGATATACGTCGTGCGTTTTAGGATCAGCCGGACTTTGCCCCATTGTAACAATCGTTATATTTTTTCGCATTTGCCTTCTCCCTGCTGCTTGGCAAAATGTATGCACGAAACATAATGTGCATCATTTAGATAAATCGGCTCCGGAGTCCAACTCTTGCATTCTTCGCATGCTTCCGCACAGCGGGTATGGAAAGCACAACCTGAAGGCGGGTTAATAGGACTCGGAATTGCACCTTCCAGCGTGGTCAACTGATCTATACCGAGCTTTTCAAACTTGGGTATGGCATTGAAAAGCGCCTTAGTATACGGGTGCTGCGGGTTGCGGAATACTTCGGCCGCAGGGCCGAACTCCGCAATTTTGCCCAGATACATTACGGCAATCTTATTGGCCATTTGACTCACTACGCCAAGGTCATGCGAAATCAATATGTTCGTAAGCTGGAATTTTTCCTTCAGCTCACGAAGCAGTTCCAATATCTGCGCCTGAGAAAACACGTCGATGGAGGATGTAGGCTCATCCAGCACCACCAGCTTGGGGTTAGATGCAAGCGAACGTGCTATTGCAATGCGCTGACGCTCTCCGCCGGAAAATTCATGCGGATATTTGTGTGCATCATCCCGGCTGAGGCCTACCATCTCCAGCAGCTGCACAACGCGCGCAAGACGCTCCTGTCCATGCAGCTTCTCATATGCATCCAGCGGTTCGGCAACGATTTCTTTTACGAGCCAACGCGGATTCAGGGACCAGTACGGATCCTGGAACACTATCTGCACATTCTTTTTGAATGCGTTTCGGTTTTTGCGCTCATCCGAAAACACGTCCTTGCCGTCAAAGTACACCTTTCCGTCCGTAGGATCGTATAGGTTCAGAATTGTATTAACCAAAGTGGATTTTCCGCATCCGCTTTCGCCTACGATGCCCAGCACCTCGCCTTTATTCAGGGTGAAGCTTACATCATCCACGGCTTTGAGGCTCAGCTTCTTATTCTTTTTCTTAACGTCAAAGTATTTTTTAAGATGCTCTACGCGCAGCAGTTCCTCCCCTGCTTCTACTTCCTCTGCGGGAGCTGTATGCAGCCGTGCGGCATCAACAAGCATGCGTGTATATTCCTGCTCCGGCGCACGTATTATCCGCTCCGTTTCGCCTTCCTCGATTATACGCCCTTCATGAAGTATGCCTATCCTGTCACAGAACGCGGAAACAAGGCTCATGTTGTTGGCAATAAAGAGAACCGTAATGCCAAGCGTTTCCTGCAGCTCCTTGAGCAGCTTGAGGATGCTTGCCTGAATGGTTACATCAAGATTGCGCGTGGGCTCGTCCGCAATAAGGAACTCCGCACCGCAGCATAGCGCAAGCGCAATAATTATACGCTGACGCTGTCCGCCGGAAAGCTGATGCGGATATTTTTTCAGCGTACTCTGCGCATCCACCAGCTTTACCATGTCTAGCACCTTATACGCATACTCAGTCGCTTCCTTGCCATGAAGTCCCCGATTCGTGCGGATTACATCATCTAACATCTGGCCAACGGTAAACACGGGATTCAGGCAGGACATGGGATCCTGGAAGATCATTGCTATCTTTTTGCCGCGAATGCTTGACTGCATCTTATGCTGACTGTATGTAAGTATATCTTCGCCGTCCAGCATGATGGAGCCCTTTGTGATTTCTCCCGGCGGGCATTGCAGCAGTTTAAGAATCGTAAGCGCAAGGACGGTTTTTCCCTGTCCGCTTTCGCCGACAATGCCGTATGTTGTTCCCTTTTCAATGGCGATATGCTCTATATTCAGAACTTCCTTAACGCCTTCGGATGTTTTATGCCTGACCTGCAGGCCGTTCACTTCAAAATAGCTCACGGATGTTCCTCCTCATTTCTTACGCGTTTTGGGGTCAAGTATTTCACGCACGCCATCGCCCAACAGGTTGAATGCAAGCACTGTTATGAATATGGCAAGGCCCGGAAACACACTATACCACCAAATATCCGGAAAATAGTTACGCGAGGTGCTTATCATCAGTCCCCATTCCGGAGAAGGCGCCTGCGCACCAAGGCCGAGATAGCTCAGCGACGCAATGGTAAGAATAACACCGCCCATATCCATGGACGCCTGCACCACCACGGGTGAAATTGTATTGGGAATAATATGCTTTGCAACTATCTTCCACTTCGGCGTGCCGATGGTTTCCGCTGCCTGGATGAATTTGCGCTCTTTAAGCGAGATTGCCTGACCGCGTACAATGCGCGTATACCACGGCCACCATGCAAGCGCAATGGCAAGAATAGCGTTGTTCAGGCTCGGCCCCAACATGGACACAAGCAATATTGCCAAAAGCATAGGCGGGAAGCTTAGGAAAATATCCGTTATGCGCATGATTATCTCATCTACCGCGCCGCCGGATGTACCTGCAACGGCGCCCAGCGGTACGCCGATAACCAATGACAGGGCTACCGCAAGAACGCCGTGCTAAGCGATATCCTCGTTCCGTAAAGAACTCGACTAAAAACATCGCGCCCGAGCTCATCCGTTCCGAATAGGTGCGCCGATGAAGGGGGCTGGAATTTTTCCGAAAGGTTTGTTTTGTCTGCTATATCCTGCGGGTAAGGAACAATTACGGGGGCAAGCAGAGCAATGACCAAGATCAGTATCAGTGCGATGACTGCCGCCATTGTAAGCGCGTTTTTGCGCAGCATGAATATCATGTCCCGCAGTTCTTTAATTGTCGGCCGAAGAATATCTTTCATTTTCTGATTCATGTTGTCCTCCTTACAGCCGGATGCGCGGGTCAAGCGCAATAATGATATCCGCAACAAGATTAAGTATTACATAGAATATTGCAGAGATAATTGCAATACCCATAATTGCCGGATAATCCAGCGTAGTAACCGATTTGCTGACGTAGCTTCCTAATCCCGGCCAACTGAAAATTGTTTCCGTAAGGAATGTATTGGTCAGCGAATATCCCATGGACAACGCAACAACCGTTGCGGTAGCACCCAGGGAGTTCTTCAGCGCATAACGCCAAAGCACCCTGCCTTCCCGTATACCGTAGGATTTTGCGGCGGTTATATAGTCCTCGTTTAGAATTTCAAGCAGCGCAGAGCGCGTCATGCGCGCAACGAGTCCGATAGGATAAAGCGCAATGGTAAAGCCAGGCAAAATAATATGCACAAAAGCATCTCCCAACAGACCCCATGAACCGGTCAGAATGCAGTCGAGTATCAGCATACCCGTAACGTTTGGCACATCGTACATCAGCGATGCACTTATGCTCATGCGTCCGCCAAGCGGCAGCCAGTTGAGGAGACGGTAAAAGACTAACTGAAATACCATCGCCACCCAGACAGTCGGCAGCGAAACCGCACCTATTGAGAAAAAGCGGGTGGTGTGATCCAGCATTTTTCCGTTTTTCTTCGCGGAATAAATTCCCATTGGGATACCCACAAACATTGCAAACAGGAAAGCTACCAGCACCAGCTCCATCGTTGCGGGGAAATAGCTTGCAAGTTCCTTAGTAATGGGTTCCTTGGTACGCAATGAACGGCCAAGATCACCGGAAAGAAGATCCTTCAAATAATTCACATACTGCGTTGACAATGGCTTATCCAGCCCAAGCTCAGCAATGGCCTGCTGACGCTGTTCTTCCGTTGCACGTTCTCCGGCCCATTTGCCGGCTACATCCGAAGGGACGACGCGCGTGATGAAGAACGTAATGGTGACTACGCCCAGCAATACAATGAGGCCGTTAAGTAATCGTTTTATAATATATTTTACCATATATTCAGCATTCTCCTTTGTTATGCAGGGGGAGCAGCAGTGTAAACTATGTGACTCTTGACAAGCAGCTCCCCTTGCCGGTGTGCCTTATACCTGTAAAACAGGTAATTTATTTATGGGTTATGTTGAAATAAAGCGTAGAGTTAGGGTATGCCGGGTTATAATAGAAGCCATCAATATCCTTGGAAACCGCGTAGGTGATAACCTGATCGTAAACAGGGAGCATATACGCACCGTCCAAAACACCCTTCTGTACCTCTTTATACAGTTCTTCGGCTTTGGCGCGATCCGTTGCGGTCAGCCGCATAGCTTCCTCGATCTTCGCATCCCACTCGGCGTTTTTAATATAGCTCAGGTTAAACGCAGGATTCTCCTGGGAATGTACCATGCTCTGGAACCAGCTTGAAGGATCCGCGTAATCCGGCCACCAGATCATAACGAATATGTCCTGCCTGTCCTCCGGACGTGTAGCGCGTGCATGTTCAATATGGGCATCCCAGCCACGCTCACGGATTTCCATATTGATGCCGATTTCCTTAAGATAGGTCTGCCAAAGCTGTGCAAAATCCTTGTATTCCGTGTAACCGGACTGGACGGCAAACTCAAGCTTAACGGTGCTTGCATCAATGCCGGAGTTTGCAAGGCACTCCCTTGCCTTATCAAGGTTAAACTCATATTGCGTGCAGTTCTCGTCATGTCCCCAAAGGCCGGGAGTTACAAGGCCGTGGGAAAGCTGTCCGCGGTTCTCCAGCACGCCATTGATTACTTCTTCATACGGGAACGAGTAAGCAAGCGCCTTGCGGAATTCCTCATTGCTGCAGGGCAGCTTTTCGCTATTTAAGAAGAGCAATATGTTATTATAAGTATTCACATATTTGACTTCAACATTTTCGTTTGACTTCAACGCGGCTATATCCGTTGTGGAGAAATTGTAAGCAATCTGAGCTTCGCCTGTTTCAAGAAGCTGACGACGGGTACCGCTTTCAACATGTTTCTTGATGACGACCATTTTATAGGAATTCTCTTTCCATTCCCGCCAATATCCGTCATACGCGGAAAGAAGTACCTGGTCGCCGGTCACAATGCTCTTTACCATATACGGGCCGGTGCCGCCATCATTTCCGCTTTCGCTGTTGAACCAGTCGCCATCCTGCTCACACGCATTTTCGGACATTATATATGCCGCGTAAGCAGCGGAAGCTATCAGGTCTACCGACGTGGCCTCAGAGCAGTTGAACCTGACCACATAATCACTTACTACTTCAACGGATTCAACATTGGTCCAAATGTATGCAGCACCTTTGCCCAGTTTGATAGTACGATCGATAGACTTTTTGACTGCATTTGCATTCATTTTTGTGCCGTCATGGAAGCTTACGTCCTCACGCAGTGTGAACTCCCATACCGTACCGTCATCGTTGTGCGTCCAGGAGGTAGCAAGATATGGTTCCACCTCGCCGGTCTGATCGTTGTAGCGGGTTAGCGTTTCATATACATTTTGGAGGACGCATACGCCGTTGGAATTTTCCACACTGGGATCCAGTGTCAGGTAGGGTTCCGATCCGCATGCATAGTATAGAATTGCATCCGTGGTAGTTTTGCCGCCGCCCTGTCCGCAGCCTGCAAAAAGCGAAGTCACCAGAATAACGGCAAGCATCAGTACTAAACTTTTTTTCATAGTTTCCTCCTAAGTTTTGTTTTATTTGAGCGCTGTGACGCAGTATAAGCGGCAACAGGCGTTCATTCGTAATTCAAACCTTTATTTTCCCGCCACATTTCTCCAATCAGTTGTTTGCTTTCGTAATGCAATCAATAATCAAAAGCTGGAAGCCATTGCAGATACAACCTTATATTATCTGCTCTGCTCCATCGAACTTATTATGTATTTTACAGCTTAAAGTTACTTGAATGTCAATACCGTTTTTGATATAATTTTTATGGAAAAGTATTTATGGAACAGGAGAGTAAGAGGAAATGCTGGACTGGGACAAAAACAAAACGGTGAATATTTCAACCGTTTCGGAAACGTTTGGGATTCCCGCTTCAACGCTGCGCTATTGGGAATCTATGGGTTTAATCACATTAGGCCGGCGCGATAACAATTACCGTGAATATTCATATTCTTCCCTGCTGAATCTTAGCGACATCTGTTATCTGCGCAATCTCGGCATTCCGGTTAAGGCTATAAAAGAATATCAAACGCTCAGCCTTGCAGACAGCAATGCACTGTATTTGAATAAAAAAAGCGAGCTTGAAGCACAGATCAGCAGTTTGCAGAGCACCTATTCCATGCTGCGCAAAACCCTTAGCCTAATGAATGAGCTTGAATATATTCAGAAGCACCCTTATACGGAAGCCCAGCCTGATATACCGCTCATTCTTAGTCACTCCAAGCTTTACGACAAGGAGGTATGGAAAAAATACTTTTCCGGACAGTATCAGTTTGCAGGAGTGCGCTTGGGTCCGCCGAATTACGAATGGGTTTGGGGATGGGCTGCAGAATCCCGCAAGCCTGATGAGGAGCTTGCATGGACCTTTGCGGAAGGAGACCGCCACTTTGTGCAGTTTATCCTTCGCATTGACGTAAAAGACCGCAAACACACCAATTTAGACGAAGCAATAAATTACCTGAAGGCCCGCGGTTATAACATTGGTGAAATCATAGTGCGATATATCACAATCGCTTGTGAAGGCCAAACACGCTGGGATTATTATAAGGCATGGATAGAGATTATTTAACTATAAATAAGCTCTTACAAATCATATGCCAATGTATCGCACCGCTTCTGCAAATCGGCTATTATGTCGTTTATGTATTCTTCGGGCAGCGCAGTTGATATATCGATTGCTGTATGCACCGCCGTAATATTGCTGAGATAATAGCTTACCGTCCCGACTAACTTCATAAGATCCTCATCGGCGGTGTTTAAGGGATATGTGTTTTTAACGTACATTTTACCGCTCCCGTTTATTGATCATAATTGATGATATGAAAACAAAAGGCAGAAGCTGTTACCCTTCTGCCTTTTGCCGTTGTTGTTATGTTGTTTTATTTACCCGTTAGGGCATGTCTTAATTATAGCACGGAAAACCGAATATGCAAGTTCAGATTTCTTTATATTACCTTATACTGCGAATTAGATGCAAACGTCAGCATTTAGCAGCATAAACGGTGCGTCAGCTTAATCATCTTGCACCCATATCGCTGTGCACGAACTCAATTTCGGCTTATCCCTTGCTGCTCGTTTATGCCTTCTTTTTACGCTTAAAAGCAACAAAGAGTGCAATGCCGGCTACAAGCAATACTATAGGCAGTATTATGCTGTCATTGTCACCGGTAACGGGCATTTCAGCCGTAGGCGGTGTAGGCACGTTTGAACCGGGCCAACCTGGGTAGGGGTTACCGCCATTGCCGCCCGGATTGCTCGTGGGCTTTACAGTCGGAATAGGAGCCACCGTCGGACTGGGTGCTATGGTCGGCGTAGGCGCTACTGTCGGAGAAGGTTCCGATGTCGGAGTGGGCGCTACGGTAGGAGTAGGTTCCATAGTCGGAGTAGGTTCAACTGTAGGGCTGGGTTCAACCGTTGGAGTAGGATCGGTCGTAGGAGTAGGATCTACCGTAGGAGTAGGATCTACCGTAGGAGTAGGATCTACCGTAGGAGTAGGTTCTATCGTCGGTGTAGGCTCAACCGTAGGGGTAGGTTCTACTGTTGGAGTAGGCGTGGGATCTCCACTGGCGGGGCTTACGGAAACGGATACGGAATCAGCCGATATAGCGGGGCTATCGGGACCGGGGACCATTACGCATTCCCTAAGGCCTGAGGTAAATGCAGCCTGAGATTCGTTTGTTATGTCGCTCTTGGCGGTAAAGGTCAGGGTCATTATAACGCCTGCGGGGAGAGTTTGATCAAGGTTCATATCGAACCAGTTAATCTCAAGATAGTTATCGGGCGCGGTACCTTTTATAAGGTCTGCGCTGAGGTTGCTGCTCACAGAATTGCTGCCCGTAAGTTCGAACAGGTTTCCGTTAAAGCCCACTGTGAACGTGGCTGAGGCCATATTGATTATAGCCTCCTCAAGCGTAAGCGAAACGTTTACGCTTTCGCCCGCCTTTATGGCGGCGTTATCTACGCTTGGCGTAAGGCTTTGCGCCAATGCACCGGCTGCAATGCCCAATACCAGCGCAATTGCCAGTACAACAGAAAATAGTCTTTTTTTCACTTTATATATTCTCCTTTATCAGTTGGCACTTGCGGGAAAACTGCTTATCTTTCCCTTGCAGTAAAGAATTATGTTGCCGGCATCGCTTGAGGTGACCTGTCCGTCGCCGTTTACGTCTGCCGCAAGAAGCTGCTCAGCGGCAAGCTCAGTCTTACCCTTCAGGTAAAGTATGACTATACCCGCGTCGGTGGAAGTTACTTCGCCATCGCCGTTCACATCGCCGTACAATAGCGGCATTACTTTGCCGCATACGCTGCACTTGGTCTTGTCATCGGTGCCGCGGATATGGTGACGGGTCTCGGTGGGGCATTCCACATAGTAGAACCTTATAATATCACCCTTCTTGAGAATATACTGGTCAAGCCTTGCCTGAGTTGTCTCATCAAGCATGGGAGAAGAACCGTTCACGGTGAACATCCAGCCGGACCACGGGCCGTACTTCTCATCGGCCAAGCCAAGGGTTACGCCATCAGGCGAAGTTACCGAGTTAAGGTATGAACCGTTGCCGGTATAGGTGTAGCCGCTTTCGGTTATGGCTGCAACGACGGCATCCATGCCGGTCTTGTAATCCGCGCTGTTGCAGGTGTAAGTATAGTTGAAGTCCGTAAAGGTTTTGTCTATGGCGTTGCCGTCCATGTTTACGGTAACGCTTATAGTCTCGGCATTGGGATTATCTATACCTTCGGTGCCTATGACCTTCACTACTATGCTTATGGGCTGCTTATAGAACTTGGCAAACTGAGCATAGTCGGCATTGTCTTTGAACTTCTCGTAGTACTTTGAATACTCGCTGTAAGAAAGCACGCTGTCTATCTTAACGCTGGTATTGTACTGCGGCTTAGTCAGCAGCAGGTTTTCGTGCTTAATTACCGTATCCTTGCTGGAGCGGAAGCAGCGGTACTTTTCGGAGGCGTACCAGCCGTCTATGCTGTCGGCCTTAACGCCAACGCCCTTGGCATCATCGGCCGTGCGGATGAATTTGTATCCGTCTCCATCGGGAACTATCTCGATGAAACTCCACATATCGCCTGTTATGTTGTCCTTAGCGGAGTTGGCCTTCTTTATGCCGTCCCAATACACTTCCTCTGTGCAGACCTTCTTCATGAAAGCTGCCGCGGTATCAAGCTCGTTCTGGGTAAGCGGCTGCACGGTAACTTCTATGGCTGCGCTTGCGAG
>ENA-OPFI01000619-OPFI01000619.1-human-gut-metagenome-genome-assembly--contig:-NODE-619-length-15424-cov-3.583382_pt1 | contig 15424 bp, 9 predicted proteins | sample MGYA00241308_ERZ501550 | MGnify/ENA primary metagenome ERZ501550 (study PRJEB25962, sample SAMEA2042433) | human gut metagenome | biome: human gut; feature: human-associated habitat; material: faeces...
GATTATAGTTTTATTTAAGAATACCTTGCCGCATATTTTTTACTCCTTTTCTGGATTAAATCATTGTATCACATCAGTTTTAGGAAAGCAAGTACCTAAAAGAAATTTTTCTTCCCCTTATATGTAACAATCATACCGGCTTCCTAGCGTTCAGAATGTTTTCTGCTGTCTGCTGTGGTGTTTGGTTGGAATTGTCCAACCAAAAGCCGATCCGTGGTGTTGTCTGCATTTTACTAAATACAAATTCAATGTATACAGAAAGATATAAGGAGTGGGAGGGATTCCGCCGTAGTTGGCATTGTAGGAAAATCCAAAAGTTTAGATTTTCCCACAATGCTTATCTTTTGGTCTTTGGTTCGGAATAGTGTAGTGCTGGCGGTCTATCTCTTGTTTTCGGTTGCTTGCTTCCTTACCGTACATGAGCATTGGCGCCGGGATTGTCATTTCCATATCCTTCCATAAGATTGATACCGCCCCAGATTGCCAAACCTGCTCCCAACGCGATAACAAGGGTCTGCAATACGCCTACTGCTGAATTAAAAAATGCCATAGATTTCCTCACTTTCTGCCGCTGTGCGGCTGTAAAAATTGTTGTTTATTTTGATTGAAATGGAAAAGCCGCCGTTGTTATTCGGCGGCTGTGTCCTCAACGGACAAATCTATTTCGTATATGTCAAAAGGCTCGTCCTGCTTTACAATCGCTGGACGCTTTCTCATATACCGTTCAATATCAAAAGCGTTTTCTTTTTTGAAGTCGGATAGGTATTTGTAGTTCGGGTGCTGCGTTATATCGTATTTATCACTTAAAAATGGGCGCACACCTCTTAACTGCAAAATACATTTACCGCCGTCCATTACTGCAATTTCGTCTTGGCTCATCAGCTCCTTTCCTAATTTTTGATATGTCAGACCATGAGAAACTTGTGTGCCGCGATTTTCGGAAGTGTTGAAGCTGTCTATCGTTTCACGCCCCAAATTGTCCGAAATATCCTTTGCATTTTTCCCACGCCCGCCCAAAAACAAGGTACAGTCGGCATTATCCAAAATGATTTCTGCCGCGTCCTTGTAAATGGCTTTTAATTGGCTCTGCGATTGCAGAATGATAGAAGCGGACATTTCCCGGCTTCGGATAGTAGCTATCAATTTGTCGAAACGGGGGATCTGTCCGATATTCGCAAACTCGTCAAGCAGAAAGCGGACATGAACAGGCAGCTTCCCGCCGTATTCATCATCCGCTTTATCGCATAACAGATTAAATAATTGGCTTTGGAGAATGGCGATAACAAAGTTAAAAGTATCGTCTGTATCGCTCATAATCAGAAATAGCGCAGTTTTTCTTTCGCCCAGCGTATCAAGTTCCAAATCGTCATACTCCATGAGTTCCCGCAATTCTTGAATGTCAAAGGGGGCTAATCTCGCGCCGCAGGAAATGAGGATAGAAGATCGGGTTTTGCCTGCGGAAAGTAAAAACTTTTTATATTGTTTCACCGCGAAATGGTCTGGCTTTCGCTGTTCCAAATCTGCAAATAGTAAATCTACCGGGCTTTGATATTCGCTGTCGTCCTCGCGGGCTTCGCTTGCATTGATAAGTTCAAGCAGGGTAGTAAAGTTCATTTCCTCGTCAGGGGCTTCATACCAAATGTAGCCGATCAACGCAGAATATAATAATCTTTCCGCTTTCACCCAAAAATCTTCGCCGGATTTTTCGCCGTCCCCTTTGGTGTTTGCAATTAAGGTGTTTACCAGCTTCAAAATATCCTTTTCGCTGTGGATATATGCGAATGGGTTATATCTCATAGATTTTTTGAAGTTGATTGTATTCAGAACCTTGATACGGTAGCCCGCCCGTTCTAATAGCTTCCCGCACTCAATTAAGACGGTGCCTTTCGGATCTGTTAAGCAGTACGAACTGTGAAGCTGCATTAAATTAGGTTTTACAAAAAATCTTGTTTTTCCGCTGCCGGATCCGCCGATTACAACGACATTTTTATTTCTTGCGTATTTCGGCTGCTTCGGGCGGCTGTTCATAGTCAGCCGTTCCGTCTGTGTCAAGATGATATTATTCCGAAAATCCGGGTCTATGTACGGGGCTATATCTTCCCGCGTTCCCCATCGTGCGCTGCCATACTCTGCGCCTTTGCGGTATTTCTTTGCGTTTTTCCCTTTGACATAAACAATCAAACGAATAATCACCGCGCCAACAATACCGATAAGCAAATCTAACGGGTGAACACTCGGCAAGGCGCTTTCAAAGGCTGCTGAAAAGCCTTGTGTGATATGCAGCACCTTTGCGGAAATATCCGCGCCGGGGGCAAGCCGCACCGCTTGTCCCACTTTATCAAAGAGATAGACAAAGAACACATACGGAATATTCGGAATTATGATTTTTTTCAGGTTGATAGGCTTTTTCATCTGTCGCGCCCCCGATCCAGCTTTTTTGTCTGTTCGCGGCTGGCGTTCAGAGTTTTGGCTTTCACCTTTGCCGCTTCAAGGGATTTGCGGATTGAGGGCTTTTTATCCTTGTTCAGTTTCTTTGCGGAAAACTCCCGAAAAGCGGAAGTCATAACATCAAGATCTCTGCCTTTGAAGAAAACAAGATATTGCGGCTGTTCGCCCGGTATCTTTTTCAAAGAGTAGTCCAGCCCGTATTTCTTCGCTGTACTCTCAAATCCCTTAATATTCTCTTTTGTGATTTCGATGTTAGAAATACCCGTATTCTGCCTTGCAAGCTGCCGCATGGTTTGTTTCCCATGCTTAATTTGCGGATTTTTTCTTGCTTCCAAAAACGCTTGAAACGCCTTTTTTAAGGCGGCTTCGGTTAGCCGCGTTGTTCCTTTGCTCATTTTTACCGATAGGGTAACAACCTTTTGCGTAATTTCTTCTTGCAAGCTGCGTCAACTCCTTTCTTTGCATATTTTGGTTATTTGCCGCCGTATAGGTCGTGATTGACAAGGGCGGTATAGTAGCTGTCTATGGTGGACGGGACATTGAACAGCACCGCTTTCAGGTATTGTTTGATATTGCGGACTTTGGTTGTGTTTTCCCGCAAACAATCTAAAACAAACTCAATGCGCATACTGTTCAGCTTCATAAACTTGGCTTTCACAAGTTCGGCGGGGTAATCATCTCCGGCAATGCGTATGCTTTTTCTCGCGCTGCATACGGTTTCCAGCATGATTTCAACGATTTCATTCAAACGGTCAACTTTTGCATAAAAGTCTTCTATTGTCTTTTCTACTTTCTCTTTCGGATAAAGGCTTAAAGCCTTGTTGGCACTCATTTGTACGCGTAAGCGTTCATTATGTTCGACCAATGCTTCCACAATAGCGGGCAATAAGGAATCGTCACCTACAAATCCAGCATAAATGGCACTTTGGCGAGCTACCATTTCATAAGTATCGTTCAAACCTTCGCGTAATGCTTCGATGAAGTTGTCGTCCTGATAACGGCTCAACAACTTGATAGCTTCCATACGAACCGTATTGAAGCCACTTTCCCGGTACTTCTTCAGGAGCAACGGAGATAATTCCTTTTGGGTATCGGCGTCAGCCAGCATACGCATGGCCAAACTTTGTACATCAGCGTATGGGCTGTTTAACAAATTCTTCCAATAGGCTTTGTCATCTTTGTGTATTGTTATATCGGTACTTAAAGTATTGGCTTCGATAGGAGCAAAACGGAAAGTGGGATCACCAAACAAATGACCTTCAAGTGATACGATTAGCTTATTGTATTGCCCGGCTCGTACACCATGGGACAACAAACCAATCATTTCAATAGTCCAGCGGTCTTGCAATACGTTACGGGTATTTCCTTGTGCTACTAATGTCTGACCGTCATTAAAGATATATTGTCCTGCTATATAGTCGTTTTCGTGAAAAGAACCGTTGTAGCACGCATCAAACATTATCATCTTCGGATTAGTGGAAAGATTTCTCTTCATTAAATCTTCCGTTACGATACGTTCATCAGCGTAGTGAAGAGAGTCTGCTTCCCAGAACTTAGGATTGTCCAGGTCTTTAAAAAACACCTCATTCACTTGTCGTTTTTCCTGCATCTGAATACGTAAGGTGTCTTTGTCACGTTTTCCAACATGGGACATGACTGCATTATAAAGTGTACTCTTCAACATTTTATAACGATTATTGAAATCAGTGCATGCCAATTCATCATTAATAAGCTGCCCTGTTGGCATTCCATGTTCATGAAACATAAATAAGTCAAGGTCCTTTCGTTGCAATTCGCTGAATAACTTATATTTCATAGGGTGTTTCATTCGGAAGTTCCAATGTTTGAATCCCATTTGACGACCAAAAGCTAATGGAAAGTTCTCCATATAAGCTTTTTCGTCATCCATCCATACAATCAGGCAATCGGAATTGTAAGAAGCACCATTGAATGAGAATACCCGATCTAATTGATTATGCTTATCTGCCTTGGCAGCAGCAGCTTTCTTCAGATATGAGGCAATGGCCGCATATTTATCCCCTTCCTTTTTTTCCGGATACTTGATACGAGCTGAATAGAAAGTAGGATTTAGCCGCTGGGGACTGTCTTCTGTCAATTTGTAGTAGAAATGCTGATGATTTACTGAGTCTTGCCTGATGAACTCAAACTTTAAGTTCAGATCATCATAAAAGCGGTCGGTAGGTACGGAAGACTGATCCCAAGGAAAGGCTTTCTCATTCATTTTGAATGCAGTAGTCATGTGTTGCGCATTACGTACCAATGCGACAGGCACATCGCCGATTAAAACCAGACCTTCCAATGAAGGGCATTCTTGATATGTTTTGATGATTATCTGTTTGACTTGATCTGGATTTTGCCAGTCACCGCTGATCAGATAAGTTGCCAAACCATCATCTTCAACCGCAGTTTTGTACTGATGCATGGCATCTTTGGTATTTGCATAAGTTTGGTTATCTGTTATGATAGCAAAAGCGGTAGGTTGTTTGACCAATGGCTTTATGACTGTTGTTTGTGCATTTCCTGCCAATGGCAAAAGAAATGCCAGATATATTATTTTTTTAATCATGGCCAATTAATTTTTAAGTCTGTAATATGTACGGTCGGCTTCTTCACGAAGGTTCTCGGATAAGCTCTTATCTTTTCTCAGTTGATCGCATACCCGAAGGATGTCAGGCTTCCGATAAGAATGAGTGAACCAAGCAAAAGCCTCCAATAAACAGGTTTTTAGCTTTTCACTTTCACTGGAGTCGGTAAGTAAAGCCAAGAGGCCGTCTACACAGGCATGTGCCATATGATTTTTCAGAGAATTGCAATAAAGGATGCGCCAACGTTCGGAAGTTTCTTTGCTTAATAACTCTTTTTGCATGCTACGACTATTATTGGCATTCTCCAAAACCTTACGCATCTCCTCCTTGTCTTGCAACACATAGGTCTCAGCCATTACTTTATCAATTGCCGCCTGTACGGCTGCCTGATCAAAGACTTGAAGCCCCAAACTCACATTAAATGCCACACGCTCGGATAGGTTGTCTTCTACATAGGCTTTGATTTGCGGATAAACATACTCGTTCAGTCCCACATGTTGCATCATACGAACAGAGGTGCGACGAATAAATTCATAGGAATCCGTAATGGCCAAGTGTAAGACTTCCCGGAAGTTTTTGTCACTAATCTTCTCAAGCAATGCCAAGCAGGTGAAACGTACCATCATGAACGAGGAAGTTTCAAAAGTTTTTCTTAATAAATCAGAAATACCCGGATAGTCATTGCGATAAAGGTTGTGCAAAGCAAAATTCTGTATGTCGGCATAGGGCGACTGTAATAACTCCAACATGCGGGACTCGCTATATGGTTCTTTGAACAAAGCATTGGCATCTACCTCATTGATAGATTGAAAACGTAGAGTAGGGTCACCGGTAATGTGCGATTCGAGAATATTCGTCAATTTAGCCCATTGCCCCACTCGTGCTCCCATACCTAACAGGCCGAGCATCTCGTTTGCCATTTTATCTTGCAGTACATTGACTGAATTGGCAAAAGTAGTTACGCATTTTCCTTCCGACATGATATAACGTCCGGCAATGTAATCTTTTTCTCGGAAATCACCATTATAGCATGCATCGAAAATTACCATACGGCTATTAGGCTTAAACTCTGTAACTTCCGACAGGATAATACCGGTGCGCAGGTCTAGTAAAGAATCTTCTGCAATTACTTTGGGATCATCATAGCCTGCAATCCAAGTAGTGTCCAAACCGTATGTGTTTTTCATCATATCCAGCATTTCGTCGAAAGACTTTTTGTTGTTTTGCTTTCTACGCGCTAAACCACGATAATAGTACTTCATTGCATCTACATGAGCATTCCACCTATTAGTAGCGGGACTACCGGAAAGATATTGACGTTCGGGCATACCATGCTCATGAAAAATAGACAAGTCCAGATCTGTGCGTTTCAGCATATTAATGACATCGTCCTTGGGATAATCGCTGAAATTATAACGGATGAAACGGGCCCGTCCCTCTTTATCGAATACGCCCGGCATTTGTTCGCGAATAGTAAAGGTTTCCGGTGTCCATGCAGTCAATGAGTTAGAGTAAGAGCCATCACCTGTATAGGAGAAGAATTGGTCTAATTTATTGTTTATCTGGTGCTCAGCCACCACTTTTTTAAAATAGCGGCTGATTTGCGCATGCGGTTCTTCGCCGTTATCAACAGCTTTGACACGTGCAGAATATATGTCACACCGAATTTGCTGTGGAGATTTTATAGCCAAATTATAATAGAAGAAATTATTTTCGACACTGTCCTGTTTCAAAAAATCGAATTGTAGGTCGAAATCATCGTAGAAACGGTCGCTGGGCACTGAAGAATCTCTCCAGTCATTGTTTTTCTCATCCATTTTAAAAGCGGAAGTCATATGCTGGGCTTTGCGGAGCATTGGAATAGGGATATCACCGACAAATACCACTCCTTCCAATTTATCCTTTTTGTAGAGCTTAACAATAACTTTCTTTACATCTTCCGGTTTATTCCATTCATTGTATACGATGAACGTAGGCAACCCTTCCATTCCTAGAATCTCCTGATAGGCTTTAAGCTCGGCTTCACAAGCCTGAAATGTCCCTTTATCTGTAATTACAGCAAAAGAGGTGTCCTTTACTTTCACAGCCGGTTTAACAAATGTCTGTGCCCGCAGAGATAATATGCTGCAGAGCATCAAACTTCCAGTTATTAATTTACGCATGTTTTGTAATATAGATTTCGTTATGTAGCATTAAAAATTACATCCTAAACTTATCGATAAATGAGTACGCCCATCATAATCATAGTCAGAGGTATTTACACGATCGAATACAACTTTTGCAAATAAGTTCATACGTCTGTTTTCTCTGACTTGTTGCGAATACGTTATCGACCCGCCAATACGATAGTAATCACAGGTATAATAATTAGTCAGCCCTTGTTGTAATTCGGTTACAGTTGGATAGTCTGCATGGCTGCCACCATATACATATTCACCTCCCAGATTATTGTTATACGCAACATGAACATCTATTAAAAGCCTGCGATTCAAACTATTGCCTAAAACAAAATTTTTTTTGCCACCTAAGCCTAAAGATAAATTTTCTGCATTCTGTACAGAATTAGGCATTAAATATTCATCGTCTTGCTTGGTATAATTCACATTTAATTCTGCTTTCCAACTATATTCATTCCCGCGGTTTCTGCTTAATGCATAATTAAGAGAAGCGGTTTGTGCCTTGTACGTAGAACGGATGTTATTATATAATTCCACCCAGCCACTTTGTGATTCAGAGTTATCGCGTTGAGAAATATACTGAATACCATCGATGTTACGATTTGTATATGTGGTTCTCATATAATTGGTATAGTCCTTTCCTTCCTGAATCATCGTTAAAGAAACATGAGCAGTTTTATCTTTTACACCGGCTATTTTTTTAGGAGTCGTATAGCTCTGCTGAACAGTTTCCGCTTTTACATCGTAACTGCCCTCAAGCAGTAAATTGAAAGAGGGCATACTGAAGTTGTACTGGAGAGCTCCACCGAAATGGTCTCCAATATAATTGCTGGTTACACCGCTGCCTATTCCTTTTATGGCTGTTCCCAAACCGTATAATATATAATAGTCCTGATCCACATAAGAGTTGACATTACTCATTCTTGAGTCTTCCTTGATAGAACTATACTTGAAACTTGCACCAAACTTGTGTGAATTATTCAACTTGTAAGTAATCCCCGGCGTCAGTCCCAGCGTATAAAAACGGGTATCCACACGCGGGTCGCGCTGTTTGGCAGCTAATGTAGCTACATAATTACCTTCCAACCCCAATGCCCAATGATTACCAAGTAAAGGAGTAGCTGCACGAAACTTCAGATCGTAATATTGATTTCTCCATTTGCTTAAGTGCTGGTCTGCGACATAGTAAGGCATTCCCCTGAATGGATCGGCAATGGAGGCGTTATATCCGGCATCTGTCAGATTTTTTTGTGCAAAATTAAATGCTCCCCACACATATGCATTTTTCAGATTGATAAAGCCTTCACTGGATACACCTACGATAGCCTCTTTCTGCCCCTCTTGCGGACGGCAATAGTTTCCGTCCTGTAAGTCATATCCCAATATAACATTCGAATAATTCTGAATATCATCGAATGGCATACCGGCAGCATTCTGTGAATGAGACCATAGTCGTCTTGTTTTCAATTGTTCCATAGCGGCGGGAGAGAAGCCCTGTGCCGCTCCCACCATACTTACAAGGCAGGCTATCATTACCAGCAGGCAGCTTTTCATATAGTTCATATATTGTTTTTTCATTGTTCTGTCTTTTTAGTTAATTATTACAATGTGTGATTCCATGAAGGCATTTTTGCTCCATTACGACGCATTACAGGAACAACGCCACGTTCAAAGTCATCCGTACTGTTGTTTGTATCCTGATATATATATGTACCTGTTTCTTCGCGAATAATAGGATTACCTTCTTCGTCTGTGGACAATTTGCGAGCAATACCTAAACCGCAATAAGTAGCTCCTACCCAAGTAATACCTGCATCAAGTACACCGGGGACACGTTTTGCATTCATCTTTGACTCATTGTTTACTGCTTCAACAGCATCCAATACATATTTAATAGGTATTTTTGCATAATAAACATTGCTGTTCGGTTTGCTAAGATCTGTTGTCTTCATATTTTCATCGTTGACCGGATCCCAAGCTTCTCCTTCAGGAACACGAAAAATCACATAAGCACCTCCGAATACGGATGTCAAATATTGTGGTATACTTCCCATCTCTGCTTTTCCTTGGTAGAAAACATGTTGCATATCATAAGCTGCCTGGTCAGGGAAGTTTGGATTATTCATATTAAACTCAAACTCAGAACTACTGCCGTCTATAGGACTTTGAGGGTTATAGATGTCCAACTGATGGTTAGCGGCAAATTGAGAAATGATGCAAGATTCACCTGGCGCTAACGGATATTCGGTTCCATTTCCTGGAAATTTCCACACACGTTCTCCATATGCATAATTATTACCGTCCGCTTCCGGCCAAATAGGTAATTTAGTGGTAGCTGTACCCGGAGTTAAATTTGCGAAATAAATACCGTCCAAATACAAAATGTCAGCAGAGTTATTGTATATCTCATAGAACTGGTCTCGGAAATAGACTCCTCCTTTTTCCGGACGGCTACCGCAATAATAAATCTCCTTGAATATTAATGGGCTCACTTTAAGCCCTTGTACTTCAATATTCAATGCGCTACCATGCTTAAATAATGCCGCATTTACAGAATTGCCATTGATGTAGTATTCATTGTTTTCTGTATCGATCGCTGTACCGGATACTGTTACCGAATAAATTCCGGGGATAATTCCGTCAACTTTCACACTATTATCAGTTACTTCTTTTACATAATGTAAATCTTCATCGTAATTGTCGAACTTTACAGTCAGATCTTTCAGTGTGGATATATTTTCAACGGTAATATCCAAATATACATCCACTGTGATAGGATTCACTTCTGCTGTGCCAGACATGTCCCTGAACGAATCGCATCCTATCAAAAGGGTACTTGCCAATGTAAACAAATATATTAAATATTTTTTCATAACTTCCTAAACATTATAAAGTGAGTGATAATTCCAGCCCAAAGAAAAATCGGTTATTCAATTGAATATATGAACCCGGATTACGTTTGGATTCTCTGCGCGGATAACTTCTGAACATATTGTTGGCAAAGAAAGAAACACGTAGCATATTGCTAATTTCTTTAGTTACATTCAAGTTAAAACAAAAATAAGGACTGTATGATTCTTTTATAGCATTATTATGACTTACATTATTCAACATATATCCATATCCTGCATCCTTTACTTGCTGGGTAGTGGTATATTTCCCCTTGGGAAACATATTTACAGACGCATCTTCCAATGCTAAATAGCCCACAGGTATAGAATCGTTTCCAAATGTATTCCAATTAGACTGCTGCCAAATAGCTTGTGCTGTCATCGTAACAACAAAACCGATACGCGGGATATTGTGAGTGGCACGTAAAGTCGTTACAAATTGTTGTTTGTAACTTGCATTGCCTTCTTGAGAATAAATGGCCACCGGTTTACGGGCTGAAGCAGCATCTTCGCTATTGTCATAGAAGCTATAACCCTGACGCCAACTCTTAGTACGCATCCATGAGCCATTTATTTGGAAGGCCGTACGGATAGCATCAATACGTCCGATATTCAAATCAAATTCTAAACCTTTAGTTTCTATATTTAAATTATTAGTTGGTTTTGCATAAGTAGACAATACCGGTAGGCTACTACTAAGCTCTATCCCGTTTTCTGTGCGCTGGTATTCATTGTAGATAAATGTATTGAAGGTGTTGAAGGTTTGGCTCATTACATAACCATCCTTCAGACGCTCCTTATAAGCTATTACATTCAGATTGGTTTTACCCACTCGTAAATTAAAACCGACTTCTGCTTTATGATTTTGGGCAATCTTCAAATCTGAGTTATCTACTTGCCGAACTTCTGTGGTAGTCATAAACAAGCGCTGGCTTTCCGGAATATTTTCATTGGTAAGCTCATTTATATTGATATATTCAAAATATGCATTTTCTGGATATAAATAGAGAAGAGAAGGCATCTTTGCAGCAATACCGTAACCTCCCTGAAGACTTAATAGATTCGGAATCAAATCAATGGATGCATTTACACGTGGCGAGAAAATGCCTCCTACTACTGAGGTATGATCATAACGCACACCAGCCTGAATGTTCAAATCATGCGTACCGCTTATGGACCATTTGAAATTATCTTCCACATATGCACCAAATTGGTTAATGAAAGGAATATCCTTATAGTTACGTGGACGGAAAGATGAATTATGACCGTATTGACTACGATAAGGAGGAGTACTTGGGTCATAAGTTTTTCCTTTACCAACGTTACCGTCACTCCGGAAATCCGCACCAATCAAGATGCGGTTGTTTACATGACCGCTCGCCTTGAATAGAGAACTCGTCACTTTAGCAAACAAATTAACTTCACGACTATCGATCTCATAGTGTCCCAAATAGCTGCTTGGTAGATAAACAGCATAATGATTTATGTCTTCCGGTCCAAAATTAGTAATTTGATTACCATTGGCATCATAGATATGCTGACCTGCAAAGTTACTAAGTACCGCACCGTTTGTAGTGGTCATGGAATAAGGAGATGTAGCAGAACTGTATACGGTTTCATAATAACTGTCTTTATCCATATACGTACCTGACAATACATAGCGTAGTGTTTTTAACCAGCCCTTATTTATATTCCATGTACCATTGGTATTCAAAGTAAAACCTATATCGCGGCCTTCCGAAGCTGTTTTAGTTTGTTCATCATCAGGATTACGTTCACGTTGATCCTTACCATAAATAAAATCAAAGCTGGAATTGGTACGTAACTTATTATTAAAGAAAGTATTTGAATAGAGCAACTTTGTTGTGGCACGCTGATAGTGCTGGTAACTGGATATTGGATTATTCGTATTATAAGCATAATCTGCACTTACATTTAAAGCGCCTTTCTTTTTTCCAAGTTCAAAACCGGTTCCCATAGACACCTGATAGATATTGGGATTGGCTTTTGCTTTGACACGTAGCGGCTCACGACCAGCTTTTGTATTAATAATTACTGCTCCTGAGGTCAGATCACCATATTCAACAGAAGGGATACCACGAACGATTTGTATAGACTCTATATTTTCAGTAGAAATACTACGAACATCGGTTCCACCAGCCGGCGAGGCACCTCCGGCCAATGAAGCGGGTGTTTCCGTACCACTTAATACCGTAGGGCTCATCGCAGATAGATTAGCATTATTTGAGATGGGGGCACCATCACGAATTATTGCGGTGCCCATAGCATTCATCGGAGCTTCCGGACCACTGGAACTGGAAACTTGACGGATGTTAATCTGTTGTGCCGAACTCATATCTTGATTCTGTGAAATTCCACCTGGCATCAATGACATTACATCATATAAACTGGTCGCTTGCATATGGTCCATAGCAGAGCGGGAAATGTGAGAAGATGTGGATTTGCCTGAACGGCTGTTGGTTGCAGTTACTGTAACTTCTTTCAACTTAAAATCCTCATTCCTCATTGTAAAATTAAGAACCAAATCCTTATTTACATTTATTAAGGTGTCAATGGAGACTTTGCCCAAATATTGAATTTGCATACGAATTTTACCAGTAGGTACGTTTTCCAGTATGTATCTACCATTTTCATCAGAGGTTGTCCCTAGTGCAATTTCAGGAATAGACACAGCTGCAAATTCTAAAGGCAAACGCTTGTTGTTGTGGTCGTACTCATAAACAGTGCCTGTAAGTTTTACTTTGTAATTGTTTTGCGATTTGATAGGGAGGGCAATTCCTATGCAAATAAGTATAAACAAGTATATAATATTACACCCCAAAATACCTTTTTTCATAAGTAACATCATATTTATTAATAATGCAAAATTATATGTAAATTTTAAATTAAAACAAACCATTGTGTGTAACAAAACTAAAATTATTAAAAATACATGTTGTTTTTGTTGGTGCCGTTGCATAATCTCACAGACCTCAACCGTCTGTTGTCTAACAATATAGCAACTGCATTATATTTAGGAAAATCCAATATATATTAGTACTTTATTTAAGTTCCATACATAGTAATACGGATCTTGAGTGATTAAAAGCAAACTGCAAATCTAAATAAAAAACGGGATGGTTGTAGTTCTGATATGCTATATCTTAATACAACGCAGATAAATACTTATATTTTCATTGATAGATCTAACTAAGTTAAAAAACGGATTTTCTCCAAAATTCTTCTGATAGCTCCGTTCCAGCCTCATATTTATCGCACTTTACAGAAGCCCCAGTTCAAATATAAGGAAACTGTATCTCTCTTCGATAAAAGATCTATTTTAGGATGCAAAATTAGATATTACAAAAGATTATAAAAATACCATTTTTTGGGTATAAAAACGCATCTAATACCTATATATAGGTATTAAATATCATTGGCAATGTATGTTCCATTTCATTAAGCAAACAATTTTTTGTATAAAATACAAATAGTACTTTTTTACCCACTTAAAAAGTGCAAGAATGTATAAAAGTCCATGTGTCAGCTATAATAGGGGCATGAATAGGCATCCGTTCCATACCTGTCCCTATTTGAATCGGTCACCCCACAGTGACCGGACATTACTCACCCAATTCGGATTCTCATTACAGTAGGCAACGAAAATCTGTATCAAGTTCCAAAGCCCGAGAATCATTCCATTAAACCTGGCAGGAATTGTGACAACATGTCTGCTTGAAACAGCTACTATTATGGTATCATGCTGTATTGTTATGCTATATACCATGTTCTAAGTCAAAACTCTTTTTTTTTAGAATTGAAGGTTTAAGGCTCCATCCGAAAGTCAATATCACTTTCTCAAAATTCTTTTCTACAGCACCCTTTGTATAAGTTAGGATGTCTTTCTCTAGAAAATTTTTGAAATCAGATGAACTCATGTCTCTAAAAATGTTTATATATTCTTTTTTAAGAAATTCATTTATGGCATGTGCCGATATCTTTTTTTGCGTGCACTTTTCTATAACATATAAGTTGCTTGGTACCGGTACCATCGTGTCCAGCCCCATGAAGATATTACAGTCTACCATAAGAGTATAAGCGCCGCTCTCGGCAAGAGGTGCGGAAATGCAGTAATTGGCTTGCTCAAGCAGAGAATCCACCAGTTCTTTTGTGGAAGAACTGATACTATTGGCCAATTGTTCATATCCTCTTAGATTCAGTTGGGATATGGTCTTTTCGATAGCCGGGATGAATTTCATTCCTGGACCCAGGTTCAAATCAAATCTTTTGTAATAGACAAGAAGCTCATTCCAATCTTTGTACCGTGAAGGTTTGATGATATTTACATTGTCTATACCATGTTGTTTAAGATACTCGCCGGAGGAAAATGCATCTTCTTTGAAGGTCTGTGTGTTTCCATCCGGGAAACTTAAATAGATGGTCTTATATGTGTCTCCAGTGTTGGTCCTTGCAAAAGCTTTACATTCCTCACCTTTGAGATAATATGCTGTGGTGATGTCAAAACCATTACCGCTGGCATCATTGTCATAGCAACAATTCCACTTTACCTTATCAGATGGGAATATACGGCTTATATTCTCTATTTGGGATTTGGTGACATATCCCCCCGTGCTTATGAATGCGCATGTGGTTTCTTTAGTATAATGGTTTATTTCGTAGAAACTCATTGCGTCAATAGCGGATTCAAAGAGATATATGTCTGTAACCTTGTCAAAAGGAACAAAATTGGCCATCCAACAGCTTTGTGCCTTGTCACCACCCGTGGCAAAGGCTTTATAATTGGTATTGGTCTCTGCAAAATAGTTCCTCATTTCAAAGTTAAGGATTTCCATCTGGGAGGGTTTGCGGAATGGAAAGCCGATATGATTGTTTTTTCCTACCTGGTAGATGAACAGTCTATTGGCGAAATCCTCCACAGTCTGTGGAGAGAGCTTCCTTTGGACGGTCAAATATGGATTATCCTTTTTGATAGGACGAGGATTCCAATAATTCAAATTGGATTCAATATCATTTGGATTCAGTCCCAGCAGAGGATTGTTTACCGTTTCGGTATCTTCATTGGTGATCTGTTGAGTAGGCATTGGTACACCATCAATGACGAAGAGAGGCTGGGTTCCTCCTGTGACGGAGTTGACACCTCTGATTCTGAAAGTCATTCCGCTTGACAATGAACCGTCTGTGGGGATAATCTGTACTCCGCTGATTTTGCCTTGTAGTGCTTGCAACGTCTGCGTAGAACTACTGTTTACAATATCTTTTATATTCACAGAAGCAACGGCGG